>JAANMX010000237.1_pt1 | contig 74055 bp, 76 predicted proteins | sample 7279681 | NCBI WGS metagenome assembly JAANMX01 (sample SAMN14094542, study PRJNA606508) | bioreactor metagenome | isolation source: A lab-scale SPAN reactor treating ammonium-rich wastewater day 351 | place: Ireland: Galway | collected 2018-01-01
TGCAGAATTAAAAGATAACTGTCCGGATAATTTGTCATTTCTGATGCAGATTCCATAATCAGGAGCTTATTTTCATTCCCAACATGACAGCCACTATTCCGGCCAGAATACTGAGTAAAATGTAGAGCAACAAAATGGTGTAATTTCCACTTTGCCAAAGAGAAAAGCTTTCCGCTGATAACGCTGAAAAAGTAGTGAAACCGCCACAAAAACCTGCAATTAAGAAGAATCGAAGGCTGTCATTTTTCAAAAAAGAAGTTGAAAAAATTCCGATGAGAAAACATCCCAGCACATTGACCAGAAAAGTTCCCATCGGAAAACTATTATACACCCACCATTTCTGGGTATAGCCGGAAATCAGAAAACGCAAGACACTTCCTGCTCCGCCGCCCAGAAATATATAAAAGAGTGTTTTCATTTCGGAAGATTGATTGGTTTTAATCAATCACCATTTCGGGGATTTCGCCATCAATAATCAGCGTAGCTTCTGTGGCTTTTACAATATCTTCCACGGAAACACCGGGCGCTCTTTCCAGAAGTTTCAGTCCGTTTTCGGTAACTTCCATCACGGCGAGATCGGTGACTATTTTTTTTACACATTTTACTCCCGTAAGCGGAAGGGTACATTTTTTCAGTATTTTACTTTCACCAGCCTTGTTGGTGTGCATCATGGCGACAATAATATTTTGTGCAGAAGCCACCAAATCCATAGCACCGCCCATTCCTTTCACCATTTTCCCGGGAATTTTCCAGCTGGCGATATCGCCTTCTTCGGTAACTTCCATGGCTCCAAGTATCGTGAGATCCACTTTCTGGCTTCGGATCATCCCAAAACTGAAAGCCGAATCGAAAAAAGAAGCGCCGGGAAGCGTGGTAATGGTTTGTTTGCCGGCATTGATTAGGTCTGCATCCTCTTCGCCTTCATACGGAAAAGGGCCCATTCCCAAAACTCCGTTTTCACTCTGGAAATCTACCGAAAGGTTTTCCGGAACATAATTGGCGACCAACGTCGGAATTCCGATGCCTAAGTTCACGTAATATCCGTCCTTTACTTCTTTCGAAATCCTTTTTGCTATTTGTTCTTTTGTTAACATCAGTCTTTTCTTTTTCTTGTCGTTACCCGTTCAATTCTTTTTTCATATTTCTCGCCTTGGAAAATGCGTTGCACCATAATTCCCGGAATGTGGATTTCATTGGGATCCAGCATTCCCGGTTCCACCAGTTCTTCTACTTCGGCTATGGTAATTTTTGCGGCTCCGGCCATAGGAAGATTAAAATTACGGGCTGTTCCTCTGAAAATCAGGTTTCCTGTATAATCTCCTTTCCAGGCTTTCACAATGGCATATTCTGCTTCATAGGCGTGTTCCAAAATGTGCATTTTTCCATGGAATTCTCTTTCTTCTTTTCCTTCGGCTACTTCGGTTCCATACCCGGTTGGTGTATAAAAAGCAGGAATTCCGGCTTGCGCAGCTCGGCATTTCTCAGCTAAAGTTCCCTGTGGTGTCAGTTCCACATCCAGTTCACCGGAAAGCATTTGTCTTTCAAATTCAGCATTTTCACCTACATACGAAGCGATCATTTTCTTAATTTGTCTTTTCTGTAACAGCAGTCCAAGTCCGAAATCGTCCACTCCGGCATTATTGGAAATACAGGTAAGGTCAGTAATATTGCTTTCCACCAATGCATTAATGGAGTTCTCAGGAATCCCGCAAAGGCCGAAGCCGCCTAACATTAAAGTCATTCCGCTTTCGATTCCCTGAATGGCTTCCTTGGCATTTTTTACACGTTTATCTATCATTTTAAAAGTAAAATTTAAAGGGATGAAATTAATGAATTTTTATGGAATACCGAACTTGGGATGTGGAAAAGCACACAAATCCCTTATGCAGTTCATCTGCTGATTTTTACCCTTTGTTTTTCCTTTTTAAAAATGTAATTAAAAGTTGGCTGTTTGTAATTTTTGTTATATTTTTGCAACCTGTTAATCAACCTCTGACGAAGGACGTGAATGTTGTTTAGCTTCAATTTATTTTTATTTAATAATAATGGATTTATTAAAGTACGTACAAGACAAGTACATTGCTAAAAAAGAATTCCCGGAATTCAAAGCGGGGGACACCATCACCGTTTACACAGAAATTAGAGAAGGTAGCAAAACGAGAACTCAGTTCTTCAAAGGAACTGTGATTCAGGTGAGAGGAACAGGCGCTACTAAAATGTTCACCATCAGAAAAATGAGCGGTGATGTAGGCGTAGAAAGAGTATTCCCAATCAATATGCCTGCGTTGCAAAAGATCGAAGTAGACAGAAGAGGAAAAGTAAGAAGAGCGAGAATCTTCTATTTCAGAGATCTTAGAGGTAAGAAAGCGAGAATTAAAGACGTTCCTTTCAAAAAGAAATAAGAATTCAGACAACAACAATAGAAAAAACCACCCGAAACTTTCAGGTGGTTTTTTCATTTTTATAATTATCTCGCTACCAAAAGTTTCAATGTTTGTTCTTTTCCATGGGCTTTTATTTTCAGATAATACAAGCCTTTAGTAAGTTGGCCGGTTGAAAATTCCTGCTGCATTTGCACAACGAGCCTTTCTTCAGACTGAACCCGCCTTCCTGTAGCGTCATACATTTCGATGGAAGCTTTTCCAAACATGCTAAGCGGAAAACGAATGTAATATGTTGCTCCGGCAGGATTAGGATACAGTTTCAGTTCTGTTTCGGAAAGAAGGGCGGTATTTTCGCATTCGGCGGGAACGGAAAAATCTTCTGTCTGATCGTTAATATCCGCTTTTAAACCTGCGGAAGCTTTCGCTCCTACTCCTCTTCTGGCAAAGGTTTCCCAAATCATGCATCGGTTTTCTCCATTGGTGGAAGCGATATCCGCAGCAATCACAGCATCTCTTCCAGAAATAAAGGACGGATTGCACTCCTGAAGTTTCAGCGCATCCAACACCGTTTGCAAAACTCTCGTACTTCCATTGGAATTATCGGACATCACATCTGCGGAATACCCATATTTCTCAACAAATTTCCAATGTAAATCCCAGAGAATCGTGGCCCAGACAAAACCGATAGAATGAACATCAGGGACCATTTTATCCTCATCCATGAATTCCATTCCGTTGGTTTTTCCGTAGGTGTAATTATTGATACTGAAATCCGGAGAATATTTTGCCGGGCGTATTCCGATGCCGTCTGCATTTTGACTCACTGCGAAGGATCCGATGGATCTCGGAACACTGGCAGCAGCATCAGGTTGATTGGTGAGCATCAACGCAAAAAAATCTGACCAACCTTCGCCCATCTGTTCTTTCGAAATGTTCTTATTCAGGCACGAATATCCGTTGCCCGTGAGGCGATTGGTAATACCATGCCCATATTCGTGGATCATAATTCCGTTATCAAAACTGCCGTCCACCCACTTTATATTTCCAGGATCTTCTTTTAAAGTAATATTTACGGTTTGTCCCGAACTGATCGTATTTTTAATAAATTCTCCTTCAGAATGTTCAATTAACACAGAAGGAATGGTAATACTGGTGTCTATTCCGCCCATGTTGACGAGATCCGTAGAAGAAGCTGCGTTGTAGATTACTGCGGCTATTGCGCCTGCATTCTGCATGTTTTTAACTTTCTCAGTAAAATTGCAATTTCCTCTTTCAGCGAGGCCAATTTTTCCCGCTAAAATTCCGGAAGCGACAGGAGAACAGGCGTCCAATACGGGAGCAATCGCAACATCGCCCGTAATTCCTGTTGAAGTAAGTGCCGTTCCGAAAGCTGCAGGCCTTGAAACCGGCTGACGAACCACAGCAGTAACAGGCTGATGATAAAACAACCGCTGTATGAGCTGTGAATTCCAGAGAAACATCTGCATGCGTGGATTTGTTCCTTCCGGAGGTGTATAAAAAGTAGAGTTATTCTGATCCGATAAATCCTGAGATTCCGCTAACACCTCATCATTTCCCAGTCCTCCTTTTCCAAAATTATTGTTCTGAAAATTTCTCGCTGTTTCAGTAAAGCCCAGCCGATAAAAAATATCATGAGATTTATTGATGCTATAAAAAAGCTGCGTTACTGAAGCTGAAAGATGATTATTAGGTGGCTGATCCAAGTTCATAGGAAAATCAAAAACTCTTGCCGATCCTCCATCGGGCGAAAATCCGGGAATATCTTTAGCATTTTGATCTTCATAAGCATATACATTATTTCCTCTGGTGATCGTGAAGACAGTATTCCCCACGGAATGCCAACCCTGAGGAGAAGCGTCAGCAAACCAAGGATTGGTCACCAAAAAGCGGTTTCCAAAATTCGGGCTTTCTATGGGAATTGGAAATACACGGTACGCCGCCTGGTCAGCAGATTTGAGAACATTGCTTTTATTTTCTTTTTTATTCGCAGTAATTTTTTCTGTGATATTCTGGTTGTGATCATGAAAATTACAAGAGAGTGTCAGATTCTGTTCGTAAAGCAAGGTTCCTGTATTGGCATCCACAATCATATTCCAGTAATTGGAAGATTGCTGTTCATGAAAATGAAATTCGTAGCCCAGTTTCAGTTCCTGATTTTCTAAAAAATAAGTAAGCCGGTATTTTACGGGATGCTGAAGCGAAGATGTTTTTTCATGAAAAAGAAGAATTTGATACAGATTGTGATCAGAAATTTGTTTTATTTTCAGCGCTTTCTGAAAAGCAGATTCTACCTCTAAAACAGGCTCAGGAGAAGTCACCGTTCTCATTTCTTTCACAAAATTATCAGCAAAATAGCTTACTTTACCCTCTTTTATCAACGCTGTAGCTACGCCATTAAACACTGGGATTCCATGTAAAGTTTGCTGTAATTTCAACACAGAAGCTTTCATCGATTCAGAATAATCTTCATTATCCACCGTAAAATCCGACAATCCGGATCTACTGAAATGCTGTTCCTGATTTTGTTTCAGAAACTCTTTCAACAGTTGACGATAATCTTGTGCGGTAGTTATTCCCGAAACTAAAAGCAAAGCAATAGACAGAACAATTTTCTTCATGATAAAAAAATGTGAATCTAAATTACACTTTTTAATTTAACGAAAACAAAAAACCACTCCTTTCGAAGTGGCTTTATAATGAATGCAAGTCGGGATTAGTTTCCGCCTTCCATTTTCTTTTTCAATTCTGCTAAGACGTCCATATCACCAAGAGTGGTTTTTTCTTCGCCTGATGAAGCAGATGGTTTAGAAGAAGCATCTTTCATGTTTCTTCTTTCCTCGTCGCGGAAAATTCCGGTGTGAGAAACTACTACTCTCTTGAATTCTTTGTTGAATTCAATCACCTTAAACTGAGCATCTTCACCTTTTTTGATTTTGGAACCGTCTTCTTTTTCCAATAATCTTGAAGGGCAGAAAGCTTCTACTTCAGCATCTTCGAACTGAACCTGAGCTCCTTTATCGAAAACATCTGTCGCTTTACCTTCATGTACCGTTCCTTCAGCATATTTGGTTTCAAATTTATCCCAAGGATTTTCCTGAAGTTGCTTGTGTCCCAGAGAAAGTCTTCTGGCAGCAGTATCCAGTTCCAATACCACAACATCCAGCTTATCTCCTACGTTGCAGAACTCTGAAGGATGCTTGATTTTCTTAGTCCAGGAAAGATCAGAAATATAGATTAATCCGTCGATACCTTCTTCCAGTTCTACGAAAACACCAAAATTGGTAAAGTTTCTTACGGTTCCGGAATGTTGTGAACCAACAGGATATTTAGCTTCGATATTTTCCCAAGGATCTTTAGTCAATTGCTTGATACCCAAGGAAATTTTTCTTTCTTCTCTGTCCAGAGTCAGTACTTCAGCTTCTACTTCGTCGCCTACTTTTACGAAATCTCCGGCACTTCTCAAGTGAGTAGACCAAGACATTTCAGAAACGTGAATAAGTCCTTCTACACCAGGAGCGATTTCAACAAACGCACCATAATCTGCAAGAACCACTACCTTTCCGGTTACTTTATCGCCAATTTTCATATCGGCAGAAAGGGCATCCCAAGGATGAGCATCAAGCTGCTTCATACCCAACTGGATTCTTGTTTTTTCGTCATCGAAATCAAGAATTACAACTTTCACAGTTTGTCCATCTTCCAGAACTTCTGAAGGATGGTTTACTCTGCTCCAGGAAAGGTCGGTAATGTGTACTAATCCGTCTACACCACCAAGGTCAACGAATACACCATAAGAAGTGATATTCTTCACAGTTCCTTCCAGAACCTGTCCTTTTTCTAACTGACCAATGATCTCTCTCTTCTGTCCTTCAAGATCTGCTTCGATAAGCGCTTTATGAGAAACAACAACGTTTTTAAATTCAGGATTGATTTTCACGACCTTGAATTCCATTGTTTTTCCTACGTATTGATCGTAATCTTTGATTGGTTTCACATCAATTTGAGAACCCGGAAGGAACGCTTCAATACCGTGGATATCTACGATCATACCTCCTTTGGTTCTGGATTTCACAAAACCGTTTACGATTTCACCTGTTTCGTGAAGTTCGTTTACCTTGTCCCAAGCTTTCAGCGTTCTCGCTTTTCTGTGGGAAAGCTGCAGTTGTCCGGTTTTGTCTTCTCTTTTGTCCACCATTACTTCTACTTCGTCGCCTACTTTCAGGCCGCTGTTGTAACGGAATTCGTTCAGAGAAATCACACCTTCAGACTTGAAGTTGATGTCCACGATGGCTTCTTTGTCGGTAAGTCTTACCACTTTTCCTACCAAGACATCATTGTCATCCAGGTTGTTCAGAGATCCTTTGTAAATTTCCTCCAGATCGCTTTTTTCTTTTCTTGCCTCAGCATCTAGCCCGGATTCGAAAGAATCCCAGTCAAATTGTTCAGGTGCTACGTTTTGGTTCAAAAGAACCGTGTCTTTAGTTTCAGACATAAAATTAAATTTGTATTCCTTCTTTTCTATCGTCTATTTGTGGAAATAAAAAATACGGAAGATGTTAAATATGAATGTTTTACTTTTCCAAACCGGGTCCACAAAAAAGTGGTGCAAAAATAATCAATTTATTTATAATACAAGCCGCTGAACGTGAAAATTTTAATATAAATAAATCAACGTTCTAAGTCTATTGCCCATTTTCCACAAAAATTCCATTTATTTTTTTGTTAGATTTGTATCATCAAACCTTCTAACATTTTGAGAAATACTTTAACAGAAGAGAATTATCTGAAAGCACTTTTTCACCTTGCCGATTCGGAATACAAGGTAACGGTGAACGATCTCAGTAAATTTTTAAATGTAAAAATGCCCACCGTGAATAACATGATGAAGAAGTTTGCCGAGAAAAACTGGGTAATTTATGAAAATTACAAACCGCTCATCATCTCTGAAAAAGGAATGAAAGAAGCCGCTTTAATCGTGCGGAAACACCGTCTCACTGAAATGTTCCTGGTGGAAAAAATGAACTTCGGCTGGGAAAATGTCCATGAAATCGCCGAGCAACTAGAACACGTGCATTCTAATATGTTTTTTGATAAAATGGATGAAATCCTGAACTTTCCAACACTTGATCCTCATGGCGAACCGATTCCGGATAAGGACGGCAACATTATCGCTCAGGATTTAAAAAAACTCAGCGATTGCAAAACGGGCGAAACCGTAACCTTCAAAGCTGTTACCTTTTCCGATGACAGCCTCCTGAATTACCTGAACGAGCGCACGATTCATCTGGATTCCGAACTTACTATTCTGAGAATTGAAAATTTCGACCAATCGATGCAGGTGGAGCACAAAGGCAAAACCGAAACCCTAAGTAAAAATGCTACCGATAAAATGCTGGTATGGTGAGTTATATCCAATTATTTTAAATCATTTATCCGTTTTCTTATTATTAAATTGGATTGACGGACTCATGAATTTGATGATTGCAGTTCTACCCAAAATGTTTATCTTTGGTTGTTCACTCAATTTATAAACTGTTTTTCTATGATTCTGATTGTAGATGATGCTCCCGAAAATATTATATCCTTAAAGAAAGTACTAGAGAAAAATGATTTCGAAGTAGATACGGCATCGTCCGGAGAGGAAGCCTTAAGAAAAATTCTGAAAAAATCTTACGTTCTTATTATTTTGGATGTTCAAATGCCGGGAATGGACGGCTTTGAAGTAGCTGAAGCCATTTCAGGATACAGCAGAGCCAAAGAAACCGCTATCATTTTTCTTTCCGCAGCCAGCGCTAATGTTCACCTCATTACCAAAGGATATTCCTCTGGCGGATTGGACTACATCAGCAAACCTGTGGATATGAACATCCTTCTGCTGAAAGTAAAAACCTTTTATCGCATCTATGAACAAAGCCGTGCACTGAACGAAATGCAAACCGCGCTTCGGGAAGAAATAGAGTTCCGGAAAGAGGCTGAAAGAAAAAAAGATGAGTTTATCAGTATCGCCAGTCATGAGCTGAAAACTCCGCTGACCACCATCAATGGATACATCCAGCTTTTGGAACGCAGTTTGGATAAAAATGATCTCAGCACTGCGAAAATCCGTCTGCAAAAGGTGCAGAATCAAGTAGAAAAACTGAGTCTGTTGGTTGCGGATTTGTTGGATATTTCAAAAATAGAAAGCGGCAAACTGAAATTTAATATGAAATATTTTTCCGTAGACCCCCTTTTAGAGCAGCTTATGGAGGAAATGCAACAGGCAAATCCTCAGGTTAAAATCATCAGGAAAGGAAATGTAGGCACTGAAATTTATGGTGATGAAATGCGCATAGAACAGGTGCTCATCAACTTTATTACCAACGCCATCAAATATTCTCCGGACAGTGAAGAACTTCATGTAACATCCACAAAATGTGGAAATGATGTATATTTTTCGGTAAGAGATTTTGGAATCGGAATGGCGGAAGAACATCAGAAATCTATTTTTGACAAATTTTACAGAATCGAAGAAACGTCCGAACGTTTTCAGGGATTGGGAATAGGGTTGTATATCTGCAAAGAAATTATCGAAAGGCATCATGGGAAAATCGGAGTAAAAAGCACTTTCGGCGAAGGTTCGGAGTTTTATTTTTATATCCCAACATCATCTCCTGAAAAGGATCAAAATTAACACACTCAACTATGAATTTTAAGAATAATCTGTTATACGGGCTGGGAATATCGTTGCTCCTTTTATTTATGAGTTCCCTGGCTTCCTTCATCAGCATCAATAATCTGATCGACAGTTCTGCGATGGTACGGAAAAGCAACAAAATTATTAAGAATCTGGATGAAGTATATTCCCACCTAGGGGAGGCAGAATCTGCACAGCGGGGATACATCCTTACTGGTGATGAACGATTTTTGGATCCTTATTATCAAACCAAAGATAAAATAAGCAAAAGTCTTGATGTACTTTATTCAGAAGTGAGCCAGACTTCCGCGCAGTCCAAAAATATGGAACTGTTACAGGCTGCAGCAGAAACAAGGCTTAAAATTCTTGATGAAAACCTGAACTATAAGAAAAATAGAAATCCGGTGACAAGCGAAAATCTGCTGCAAGGAAAAAAATACATGGATGACATCCGGAATATTATTACCACGATACAGAACGAAGAGCAACAAGTGCTGAAACAGCGCACCGAGAAAATGGATACCTTCGCTTCTTACACTCCACTGCTTATCGTGCTTTCTGCTTTGCTGGCCATTACCATTACCCTTATTTTCTTCCGAAGGGTTTCTCAGGATTATAATGAAAAAAGCAAACTTACCCAAGAACTGGAACTGAAAAATGAAGAAACAGAAAACCGCCTGATTGCGATAGAAAAAGTAGCCACGAAGATTTCTAATGGAGATTATAATATTCTGGCAGATCAAAAAATCCATGAAAGCCTTGGCAATGTAGCCGATCCTCTTCTTCGGATGTCGCAGTCGCTGAAGACTTCTTTTGATATTCTTGAGAATAAAGAATGGCTTGGTTCCACCAGTGCAAAACTGAACGACCGCATGATGGGCGAAAAAAGTACTGAAGACCTTGCCCGCGATATTTTAGATCATGTTACCCAAAATACCGGAAGCCGGGTTGCCGCTATTTATTTGCTGCAGGAAGACAACCATCTGCATCTGGCAGGAAGTTATGCTCTGGCATCCGATAAAAAGAAAATTCTGAAAATTGGCGAAGGAATTGTTGGTGAAGCATTCCTTACTGGAAAGGAAATTCTGTTGCAGCAGATTCCTGATCATGAAATGACCATCAGTTATGCCAGCGGACAAACCAAACCCAAAACTATTTTTGCGATTCCTATTACGCGGCACTCCATTCCTATCGGTGTGCTGGAACTGGGCTCGATGGATGAATATACTCCACAACAGCTGGAATTTTTATCATCAGCAGCCGGAAGTATCGGCTTGGCTTTCCACAGCACGCTCAACAGAATTAAACTTCAGGAATTACTGGAAGAAACACAGGCTCAATCGGAAGAACTGCAAACCCAGCATACAGAACTGGAAAACATCAATGAAGAATTAGAGGTACAATCGCAGAAACTTCTGGCTTCGGAAGAAGAATTGCGGGTGCAGCAGGAAGAACTCCTCCAGAGCAATCAGGAATTGGAAGAAAGAACCAGTCTTCTCGAAGAAAAAAACGCGCTTATCGAACAGCGAAATATTGAGATTCAGCAGAAATCCCTCGACTTAGAACAAAGCACCAAATACAAGTCGGAATTTTTGGCGAACATGTCGCATGAACTTCGCACTCCTCTGAATTCTATTTTACTGCTATCCAGGCTGATGACAGAAAGCGAAGATCTCGATCCTCAATATATAGAATATGCAGATGTAATGCAAAGTTCAGGGCAGGGATTACTGACTCTTATCGACGAAATATTGGATCTTTCTAAGATTGAAGCCGGAAAAATGACTCTGGAAATGGAAGATATTCCAGTAGAAGAGATCACTTCTGATATGCATCAACTGTTTTTGCCTTTAACTAAAGAAAGAAAGTTGGACCTTCATGTGATAACAGATGTGGGAACGGCACCGATAATTCATACAGATAAACTCCGTATCGAACAAATTCTGAAAAACCTCCTGTCTAATGCGATCAAGTTTACCTCTCACGGAAGTATTACGCTACATATTTCCGGTGATGAAAAACAACAGGAAGTACATTTCAAAGTGATCGATACCGGAATCGGGATTCCTAAGAATAAAATCAGAATGGTTTTCGAAGCGTTCCAACAAGCGGATGGTTCTACGCAGCGTAAATATGGCGGCACCGGATTGGGGCTTTCCATCAGCCGCGAATTGGCAAGATTGCTGGGTGGAGAAATTCAGCTGGAAAGCACCGTTGGCGCAGGAAGCGAATTCACGCTCATTATTCCGGTGAATCCTACGGCAGAGAAGTCTCCCGTTCAAAGCAAAAACGAAGGTTCATTCCCTGTTATTTCCGTTCAGGAAAATGAGGAACAACCGAAAAGATTTATTTCAGACCGTATTCCGCCTCCTGTTGAGGATGACCGGGATGATATTCAGGAGGGAGATAAAGTGATTCTGATTATAGAAGACGATACAGCTTTTGCCAAAATTCTTCTCGATTATTCCAGAACGAAAGGGTACAAAGTACTCGTTGCCGTGCGCGGCGACAGCGGTATTGAAATGGCTCAGCAATATCAACCCCTTGCGATTCTGCTCGATATTCAATTGCCCGTAATGGACGGTTGGCAAGTGATGGAAGCACTAAAATCCGACCCTGATACGAAACCGATTCCCGTGCACATCATGTCTTCCATGAAATTCAAACAGGAAAGTCTGCTGCGCGGTGCCGTAGATTTTATCGACAAACCTTTTGCCTTGGAGCAGATGCAGGAAATATTTACAAAACTTGAGGATGTTCTGACGCGTTCGCCAAAGAAAGTGCTGATTGTAGAAGAAAACGAACAGCACGCCAAAGCCTTAAGTTATTTTTTATCCGCCAATAACATCGTAACCGATGTTGCCGGGAATATTTCGGACAGTATCGACTCCTTACATAAAAAAGAAATTGATTGTGTAATCTTGGATATGGGCGTTCCTGACCGGACAGCGTATGAAACTCTGGAAACTATTAAGCAAACCCAGGGGTTGGAGCAGCTTCCCATTATTGTTTTCACAGGGAAAAACCTTTCTAAAGGTGAAGAAAACAGAATTAAAAAATATGCGGACTCTATCGTAGTAAAAACCGCCTATTCCTACCAGCGGATTCTGGATGAAGCCGGACTTTTCCTTCATCTCGTAGAAGAAAAGAACAAGAAAAAGAATGAAAGAAAATCGGGATCCGAGTTTGGAGGGGAATTGCGGAATATCCTGAAAAATAAAACGGTATTGATTGCCGATGATGATGTGCGAAATATATTTTCCCTCACAAAAGCACTGGAAGGTCACGGTATGAAAATATTACCGGCAATGGATGGTAAAGAAGCACTCGATATTCTGAATAAAAATCCGGACATAGATGTGGTTTTAATGGATATGATGATGCCTGAAATGGATGGTTATGAAACCATTATGGAAATCAGGAGCAATGCGCAGTTCAGAAATCTTCCTATCTTGGCTGTCACTTCCAAAGCGATGATGGGCGACCGCGAAAAATGCATCACCGCAGGAGCTTCAGATTATATTTCAAAACCCGTTGATATTGACCAACTCATTTCCTTACTGAGGGTTTGGCTGTACGATAAAATTTAAAAAAACAGTGTATGAAGAACGAAAAAGAAATTCTCATCATTGATGATGACAACAAAAATATATTTGCACTCAGTGCTGTTCTGAAAGCCAGAAAATACAACTGTATCGCAGCACTAAGCGCAAGAGAAGGACTGGAAATGCTGGCAGAAAATAAAAACATCAGTGTCGTGCTGATGGATATGATGATGCCTCAGATGGACGGATATGAAGCCATCGCGCAAATTAAAAATGACGAAAAACTATCAGGAATTCCTGTTATCGCTATTACAGCACAGGCCATGATGGGAGACCGGGAAAAATGTATGGCCGCCGGCGCAGACGGTTATCTTTCGAAACCGGTAAATGTGGACGAGCTTTTGATTCTTCTTAATGATTTAATGAAATAAAGTGAATTCTGAGCGTAATGACGAACATATAGAAACCCTGCTTTCCGATATTCTTGAAATCTATGGTTATGATTTCACGGGATATTCACGGGCTTCGCTGAAACGGAGAATTGTGCGGCTTTATGAGCTGGATGGTTTTGTAAGTTTTGCAGAATACCGTTATAAAATCAGAACTGAGCCGGGTTATTTCAACCGTTTTCTGGAGCAGATCACCATCAATGTGACTGAAATGTTCCGCGATCCTGAGTTTCACAAAACGCTGAGAACAGAAATTCTGCCCCGTTTGGGCACCTATCCTTTTATCAGAATCTGGATTGCGGGATGCAGCACCGGGGAAGAAGCCTACTCTGTAGCTATTTTTCTGAAAGAACTCAATCTGCTGCACAAATCCCTGATTTATGCTACCGATATCAACAGTGCCGTGCTGGAAAACGCAGCTCAGGCCATGATTCCGCTGAGCAAAATAAAACTGTATACAGAAAATTATATTGCAGCTGGGGGAAGTGCAGACTTCTCAGACTATTATACTGCCAATTATACTCTTGGAAAACTGAATGATGAGTTGAAATCCAAGATTATTTTCTCCACTCATAATCTGGTCACCGATCATTCATTTAACGAATTCCAACTGATTCTTTGCCGCAATGTGGTGATTTATTTCGACCGGCCACTGCAGGATAAAGTCTTTGAGCTTTTTGACGGCAGCCTTCAGCAATTTGGATATATGGCATTAGGAACAAAGGAAACGTTAGATTTCTCCCGCGTCTCCAAAAACTACGAACGCCTGAAAGGGGTAAAAATTTGGCGCAAAATTCATTGATATGAAAGCATGTGAAGCATTGGTAATAGGAGGTTCCGCAGGCAGTCTGGATGTACTTTTGAAAGTATTGCCGGAACTGAATCCTGAGCTTTCCTTTCCTGTCATCATTGTGATGCACCGCAAATCTGGAAAAGACAGCATCCTCACCGATCTGCTTTCTGCAAAAACCCAACTTCCGGTAAAAGAAATTGAAGAAAAGGAAACGATTCGGCCAACAACGGTGTATATTGCACCGCCCAATTATCATGTACTCATCGAAAATAACAGGACTTTCTCGCTCGATGCTTCGGAAAAAGTGAATTTCTCCCGGCCTTCTATTGATGTTGTTTTTGAAAGCGCAGCTCAGGTGTATAGGGAAAATCTGGTCTGTTTATTGCTTTCCGGCGCCAATAATGACGGTACTTCCGGGCTGCAAAAAGTAAAACAAAAAGAGGGCACCGTCATTGTTCAAAAACCAACTTCCGCAGCGGTGAGTTTTATGCCCGAATATGCAATGGAACATGTAGAAACCGATGCCATTCTCGATACCGAAGAAATGGCTTCCTATATCAACAATCTCAACACATAATGATGAACAACAACATGCAAAAGAAAGTTTTTATTTTTGATGACAACCTCGAAATCCTGGAGATGTGCACGGAAATCCTCGAAGATTTGGGGTGTGAAGTGAAAACCTCTCCCACGACCAACCGGATTGAAGACCAAGTAGCCGATTATATGCCTGATTTGATTTTCATGGATAACTGGCTTCCGGATATTAGCGGTGTCGAAGCTACGCGACTTTTGAAAGCGAATGATCAACTTAAAGACATTCCCGTCGTTTATTTTTCTGCCAACAGCAACATCGAAGAACTAGCTGCAGAAGCCGGAGCCAACGACTATCTGGCCAAACCTTTCGATATTGATTTTTTTGAAACCATCGTAAAAAAACACACGGAATCTGTAGCAAAATAGAAAACAAACCTTTGTCGACTCGATTTTCTTCTCTAAAGTCAGTGGAGCCAAACAAGATGGACGAAAAACCATTTTTCGTTTTCAATATCACAGACATTAAAGACAACCAAATAGAAGAACTTAAAAAATTCCATAAAGCATATTACGAGCCGCTTGCCGTCGGAATAGTTATAGTATGTATCAACAAATAATCTTTACCAAAGCCGTATAGTGATTCATATCAACCCTCCTTTTTGCCATTTACAAGCTTGTAGGTGGTTATTGCCCAAATTCTCGTGCTGTTACTACTTGGGTCATACGTAACCATTTTGTAGGCCTCAGTATTGTGATTAATTTTTTCCCAAGTTTCTACCCAAACTACATTTCCCTTTCCAAAATTATCTCTGTTGATCTCTGTTCTGATTTTCTGTGCAGAGAAAATAATTGGCATGCAAAGCATGAGTATAAATAATAAAGATTTTGGCATGATTGCTATTATTAATATTCTTATTAGCTGATAACCAAAGCATTAGTAATTATTTCTATCACTTTTTAAAATTCATAACTGCAAAGTGATATGATAAATGTAAGTATATTAACGCACCCAACCCCCTTTAATAGAATAGCTTCGGGTACATTAAAAGTGAATTGATAAGGATTTACATCTGTGATCATATGGTGCTTTTAATTGGCATTCCAAATGCTTTGCGGAATTACATCAGTACATGGACATTTGGTTGCATCCACGATGATCAGTTTCATGGTTTTCACCATAGTAGCGGCATAGGCTGCAAATCCTTGAGGAGTATAGGAACACTTCATCATCGCGGCAGCTGCGCAAAAACTATAGGCTTGAACTTCAGGGTTGGAATCATCCTCGGCCAAAGTCTGATACTTTTCGGCTAAAGGACAGTCTTCTTCCGACAGGGTCGTATTGCCGATCCAGGTGTATTTGGTTTCCTGATTCGTGTTGGTTTTAAAAGCTACCATTTCTGTAGGACTGATGACGCGCATCATAAAGTGTGCATATTTTGGGATCGAGTGCTGGTAGGCATTGCCGCTTTTGTTATAAACAGAAGTCATATTGGTTTCTGTGACTTCAATCGACGAATCGCTTAGGTTCTTCAGGCTGAAATGATACGCACCATCGGCAGACTGATACAGGCCTTCTTTCGGTTGCTGGGCGTAAGTAAGTAAAAAACAGCATATTACGGAGAAAAGGGTGAGGTAATTTTTCATGGTTTTTAATTTAAGCAACAAAGAAGAAAGGTAAAAAAATTTCCAGTATCTATTGGTTGCATAACACCAAATTTATAATAAATTAGCAATAAGAACAATACCTCTTTTGTGGTATTTATTAATTTTATTTACTTTTACCACAATAAGGCATCATAAAACTTTAATTATGTCTACTAAAAACCATCCGCTTCTGAAAATATGGGAATCGTATTCCGGCTTCATGGAACATGAAAACTCTGTTTACAAACTGCCTTCAATTAAAAAGATTATCGCTGAAGTCCTTACTGTTGGTCAACATTACTTCTACACACTGAACATAAAGGACAGCACGCTCAGCAACCATCATCCGAATTTGATGACCATGCACGGCTTGCGCACACCACCGCAGCATCTTGGGGAAATTATGGACCTCATTCATCCGGACGACATGAGCTTTGTGCAGGAAGCTGAACTGATGACCATTGAGAAGATTAAAGAAATCGGTTTCCAGCACATGATGCATCTTAAATCCAGTTACTGTTTCCGAATGCGGACGGCTTCCGGAGCATATGAAATGTTCCATCACTAGGCGCTACACACTCTTAAATCTGAGGAAGGACGGTTATTGGAGGCCGTAAATATTCACACGAATATTCAGCACCTGACGGGGAAGAACAATTATTACGTGGTCGTTTCAGGCGTTGGCGGACGGAACGATTTCCATCAGATGCAGTCGAGACAATCACTCACCGCATCTCCTCAAATATGCGGACTGTCCAAAAGAGAAATCGAAGTCGTAGCATTGTTAGCCAAAGGCCATACTACCGAGGAAATTTCAGAAAAACTTCACATCTCTAAACACACGGTACGAACACACCGCAAAAACATCCTGCATAAAGCGCAATGTAAAAACAGTTCAGAAATTATTACCATGGCATTTAAACAAGGATATATCTGAAGAAATTACGTGGAGATCTTAAACTACACTTCTTGATTTTGTTCTTCGTCTTCAAAGGATTTTGAAAATATCAAGGCCTTTATTTAATTTTCAAATGACTCATCAAGTCCGTAAAATATTCTTACGACCAGATATACAGTGCTTTTGGATCAGAAATAAATCTCTAACATCTTTTTAGCAGCCTTAATGCTAAAAAAATAACAGCTCATCGGAAATATTCCGTTTAGGTGGTGGAGAATTTACAATTGAGCTTGGATTGATATTATGTAAATTCAATTTTTTCTGACTTACCTATCCAAACGACACATTTTGGCGTTACGAATTTATAATTTTGTTTTAACATTAACAGATATGAAAAAAACGATCTTATTTATACATGGTTATGGCTCCGACAGAAACTCACGAAAATTCCAGAATTTGAAAGATTATTTTGTAGGCGAATACAAATGCCATTGTTTGGAATGGGTCGTTTATTCCGACATTCCTTATGTTCTTGAATTGGCTGTGGAGAAATGTGCAGGAATCGAAAATCTGATCATCATTGGAGATTCTACCGGTGCTAATTTTGCCTGGCAAATTCGTGAAATGAGAAGTCGAAAGACGGACATACTTGTACTCTTAAGCCCATTGCTGGATGTTTCTAAAAGGAAAAACGACATGGAATTTCCAGTCAGTTTTAACCAATACCTGAAGAAAATTGATCAACCGGAAAATGCTTTGATCATTGCTTCTAAAAATGACGAGGTAATCGACATGAAGTCTTTGTTTGAAAAACCGAATAACAAATTTAAATTATTAGAAGTGAATGATAATCATCGACTAAAGAATTTTAAAATGTATTTACCCGCTTTAAAAGCATACATTAATAAAAAAGATAAAAATAAGACATCTTCAAATACTCTTTAAGGAGAGGATTCATTTATTATGCTAACTTTAACAATCAAAAAAAACTTATACAATGGCAGAAATTAAAAAAGATTCCCGATTTGGTCAAACGGAGTATTCGTTCAACGGACCGGAAATCAGAGAAAAAAGCAAGTTCGGAAAAGTTTTGTACTATCTTGACCAAAACGAAGTAAGAGAGCATTCAAAATTTGGTAAAGTAAAGTTCTACATTGATGGAAATGACATCAAAGCAGATTCCCGATATGGTAAAACAAAATATTACTATGATCACGGTAACGTGAGAGAAAATTCCAAGTTTGGTTCAGTAAGATGGAATATAAAAAATGGCGAAGTAAGAGCAGGTTCAGGCTATGGAAACATTGCATTTTATATTGATGGCAGCTTATCCGAACAACAGATAAAGGCTTTCGTTGCAATATTATAATTTAACTATATGACGTATAATTTTCTTAAAGAAATTTCGAGGGTAACCGAAATGTACAATAGACACCGAAAACTTTCAGGTGAAGAGTTTAATATTTTTTCTGTTATGAGCATGGAAGCGGATGAAGTTTTCACCCACTCAGCACTGCTTGCAGAACTGTTGAATCCAAAGGGCTCCCATGGTTTGGGATCAATGCCGCTTCAATTGTTTCTCAAAGATTTATTAGACCCTGATTATCAAATGAATACCGAAAATGCTACCTGCAAAAAAGAAGAGCATATTGGTTTTACAAATACCGAAAAATCGGAAGGGGGAAGAGTTGATATTTTAGTAAAAGATTTGGAAGGAAATGTAATTATCATTGAAAATAAAATCTATGCTGCAGAACAGATGAACCAGCTGATGCGATACAAAACAAAATTTCCCAAAGCCGAATTGTTTTATCTCACACTTGACGGCAAAGAAAGTGAGCAGAATGCTGTTAATAATGAAACCGAAAAAATCTACCGAAATCTTTCCTATGAAGAGCATATTATTCCTTGGATTTCAAACTGTGCAAAGCTTGCGTATAATAAACCGATGCTTCGCGAAGTACTGAACCAATACCTTTTCTTACTTAAAAAACTCACCAATCAAACAACCAATTCAGAAATGGCAGAACAAATCACAGAAATCATCAAACAAAACTTTAGAGCAAGTCTTGAAATTTATAAAAACTTTGATAAGGTTTCCACCCAAATTAAAGATCATTTACTCAAAGATATATCCGCATCATTAATAGATAAGTTTCCACTGTTAACCTTTTCTGTGGATAATTATAAAGGCGTACAAGCTATTATTATTTCTGGACTGGATCAAAATATCACGATGAAATTCAGATTTAAAAATCAAAAATGGCCAGTTATAAACATAACAACCGAATCTTCTTTCGATGGAAGTAAGTTGCCCTCATTTAAAACCGCCGACGCGGATGGTAAAACCGTCGTCTGGTGGAAGATATTGCCAATTCTGAAGGAAGAAAGGCTATTGCCTCACGAAATAAAAGAAACCCACAATACCTTTGTTAGTGAAATATCGAATGTTATTATGCTATTATCCAGTATTAAAGAAGGATCCTGTGCTTAATCAAAAAACTTATACAATAATAAAAAAGGAATGCTGCCGCATTCCTTTTTGTTTACTTACTGTTTTTGGTCATAGCGAAAAATATACAATATTTTTCCCAATTTTTGAGCTTTGAAAATAGCATCACGCGTACCATTAGATTTTCCGTCCCAGAAAGCATAAACCACATCAGAATTTTCGATGATCTGGGTATTCCGCATGAAAGCCGCTCCACGTCCGTATCTTTTGTAATCTGGCTTAAAGACAGTTATCGGCCTTCCGATTTCCTCGGCATAACGCTCAGCGAGCGTATCTGCACCTTTTGCTCCGCCAGAAACTATAGATTCTACAAAACTTAGATTGTCGAATTGTTCATCAAGAATTCTTTTCATGTAGTCGTAATCCTCAAAATCACGTCCTCCCACAATTGAACATTTTAGCATAACATTTAATTTTGATGCTAAACTATTGGGCGTGCACGCCAGTTTGTGTCGTTCTCAGTTAATTTTGTAGATTTGGATATGATTTACGCATAAAAATTACCACATGTCTTTGATTGAAACTTTTACTCGGCATCGCATCATTATTCAGAAATTACGGATGAAACCATGTACTTTTGAGGAAATACAAAGGAAACTGAATATAGAATCAGAAATTCATCAAGCCAATTTCAATACTTCCATCCGAACTTTTCAGCGAGATATTCAGGATATTTCAGAATTGTACAGTATTGATATTGCTTACAATAAATCTTCTAAACTTTACGAAATCGTTTATTCTATGCCCGATGAATATTCTGACCGGCTTTTTGAAGCCTTCGATATTTTCCAGGCTCTGCAAACTCATCAGGAATTTTCCAAATTCATTCAGTTCGATACCCGAAAACCCGCCGGTACTGGATATCTCGCTGAATTACTTATTGCCATTAAAGAGAAGAAGCAAATTCAAATGACCTATCAGAAGTTTTGGACTGGCAAATCGGAAATACGAGTTGTAGAACCTTATTTATTGAAAGAATTCCGCCGGAGATGGTATATTTTTACGTACGATCTGAAAACAAAAGACTTCCGTGTTTTTGGTTTAGACCGTATCCTAAACCTGCTCGAAACCGGTATTAAGTTTCAATATCCTCAATCTATCAATCCAAAAGATTACTTTAAAGAGGTATTTGGAATCATTGGTTCATCTAAAGACTTCAAGACAGAGGAAATAATTCTTTCGTTTCGCAAAAGCGCTAAGGATGCAGTGGACCTTCCAAATCAGGGTGAGTACATTAAATCTATGCCTATTCATTCATCACAGGAAGTTATAAAAGATACTCCGGAAGAAATCGTAGTGAAATTATTTCTCAAACCTAACTGGGAATTTTTAATGGAGATTCTCTATTACGCAGAATACGTAGAAGTCCTGAAACCGGCATCTCTACGCAGGAAAGTTCACAAAAGAATAGAATCTGCTTACGCGGTGTATCAAAAAAAATAGACATTCACGTTATTTAAAGCGACATACATTGGCGTTTCATCCGTATACTTTTGTTGAAAATAATTTAAAAATGCTGACAGAAAACCAAATTAAAAAATTTATCAAAATCAATGATAAGATTCGGGCGGAAGAAATCAGAGCAAGGAATTATTTGATAAAATTAAATACCGTGCTTGCTCAACAATTGAAAGAAGGCTTACTGGATGACTTCGAAGTAGAAACCCAGTTCTCAGTTTTTAGTAATAATAAAGACTTTTGTGAAAGAAAGGGAGTTGAAATAGGCGATTCCTTTTTCCACACCAATATCTATACGCTCTCGCCGGACAGCGAAGATTTTTTCAATATGAATTGGTATGTTTCGGGCATGAAGGGTATTGAACAATTGAAAGATTATCATTTTGGGTATTTGATGCACTGCCTCATCGATCACTCAGATTTGGAACTGGAAGATCTAATGGCTATTGATGATGTCTGGATTGAAATAATAGTTCATCATCAGTTTTATACCGATAAAAACTTTAACTCAAATTACATAGATAGTAGATTAGTAAAACTTTATGTAGATGATCTCCGACCTACGCCTGAGGATTATTTCCGGGTTTACAACGTCGATGAATTTATTGCCTATATAATGGCGTATGGTGTTCCCGGCTTCATCAGTTTTGATCATGATTTAGGAGAAGGTGGAACAGGTTATGATTGTGCAAAATTTCTGGTTGAATATTGCCTAGATATTGGAGTTTCGCATATTAATTTTACTGTTCATAGCCAAAACCCGGTCGGGAAAGAAAATATTGAAAAATTGCTCAATAATTTCAATCGAGAACATTAACAATTTTTATAAAAAACTTCCACCAAAAAAACCGCTTCACTACGAAACGGTTTTATTATTTTGATTACTGGAATGATTCGACGATTATTCAGATTTTGCCATTCTTTCTGCGCGTTTTCTGTCTTCTTCGGAGAGTACTTTTTTCCGCATTCTTATGAAGTTCGGTGTTACTTCAATGGCTTCATCTGCCTGAATGTATTCCATACATTCTTCCAGAGAGAACAAAATCTTTGGTGCGACGCCGGTATCTTTATCTTTACCGGAAGCGCGCATGTTGTTCAGCTGCTTGGCTTCTACAATATTGACGACTAAATCGCCGGGTTTATTTTGTTCACCGATGATCATTCCTGTATAAACTTCCTCACCCGGATCTACGAAGAATTTACCTCTGTCCTGTAATTTTGCGATAGAATACTCAGTGGCCGGACCTTGAGTTTTGCTGATCAGAACACCATTATTTCTTCCCGGAATAGAGCCTTTGAAAGGTTTGTAGTCGACAAAGCGGTGCGCCATAATCGCTTCACCTGCAGTTGCAGTCAACATTTGTGAACGCAAACCAATCAACCCTCTGGAAGGAATTTCAAATTCCATGTGCTGCATTTCGCCTTTGGTCTCCATAATGTGAAGATCGCCTTTCCGTTGCGTTGCCAAATCGATCACTCTTGAAGCGTACTCTTCTGGAACATCAACTACCATACTTTCATAAGGCTCACATTTTACACCGTCAATTTCTTTTAAAATAACCTGCGGCTGACCGATGGTCATCTCGTACCCTTCTCGTCTCATCGTTTCGATAAGTACGGAAAGGTGAAGGATTCCTCTTCCGAAAACCAAAAATGTATTGGCATCTGCAGTAGGCTCTACCCTTAAAGCCAAGTTTTTCTCAAGCTCCTTCATCAACCTTTCTTTCAGGTGATTAGAAGTCACATATTTACCGTCTTTACCAAAGAACGGAGAGTTATTGATAGAGAACGTCATGTTCAAAGTCGGTTCATCAATTGCTGTTCTTGGCAACGGATCCGGATTTTCTAAATCCACAAATGAATCACCGATCTGGAATTTATCGAAACCAACAATAGCACAGATGTCTCCCGCTTTCACTTCCTGAACCTTCTTTTTCCCAAGACCTTCAAAAACGTATAATTCTTTTACTTTTCCTTTCACAATTTTGCCATCTTCCTGCGCAAGACCGATCCATTCTGATTCTTTCACGGAACCCTGAGTGATTTTTCCGATGGCAATTCTTCCTAAAAAAGAAGAGAAATCCAAAGAAGTAATCTGCATTCTGAGCGGGCCTTCTTTGGCTTCAGGAGCTGGAACGTACTCTAAAATTCCGTCTAACAACGGAAATATATTTTCTGCAGGTGTAAGTGAGGTATTAAACCAGCCCTGTTTTGATGAACCATAAAAAGTCGGGAAATCCAATTGCTCTTCGGTTGCGTTCAAGTTGAAGAAGAGATCGAAAACCTGATCATGAACTTCATCAGGACGGCAGTTCGGTTTGTCAACTTTATTGATGACCACAACTGGTCTCAGACCTAGCTCCAAAGCTTTCTGGAGAACGAAACGCGTTTGCGGCATCGGGCCTTCGAAGGCATCTACCAAAAGCAAAACGCCGTCTGCCATTTTCAATACTCTTTCTACCTCACCACCGAAATCGGCGTGACCAGGAGTATCGATAACATTAATTTTGGTATCTTTATAGGTAACGGAAATATTCTTGGAGAGAATGGTAATTCCACGTTCGCGTTCCAAGTCATTGTTATCCATGATGAGTTCTCCGGATTCCTGATTTTCTCTGAAAATGCTGGTGGCGTGAATAATTTTGTCGACCAGTGTAGTTTTTCCGTGGTCAACGTGTGCGATAATCGCAATATTTCTGATATTTTGCATAAGGGATTTTTACGGGTGCAAAAATAGTGTTTTTTAATGAATTGATAAAAAAATCTTGAAAAATTAACTTTTTGACAACTTTAATTAGAGGTTTCTATTTTTTGTGAAACATTCGCAGAATATCTCTAAATTTATGCTAAGGAAACAGCCGATATTTACAATACATCTTTGTCTTTCAGTGCATTCAATTTTACAAAACGGATCAATACCAAACCAATTGCAAAGAAAAAAGTCATGGACAGTGCTGCGTAACGCATGTTGTCGAACTTCTCAATCAGCGTAGCAAAAATAAAAGTTCCGAGGATGATGGCGAACTTTTCCAGGACGTCATAAAAACTGAAATACGTGGTATTGTCATTGCTTTCTTCTGGCAAAAGTTTGGAATAAGTAGACCTCGACATCGCCTGAAGGCCACCCATGACCAAACCTACGACAGCGGCAACTCCGTAAAACTGATATTCAACATAAGGGTTTTCTTTGTTCAGATAATACGCTGACAAACAGGCAATGATCCATAAAACAACTGTAATAGAAATTACATTTTTGTTTCCGATTCTTCTGGATAATCTGGAGAAAAGGATAGCTCCCAAAATGGCTTCAATCTGAATCACCAACAGTGTGGCAATCAGCTTTCCCTGATCGAGATTAATTTCACTTTTCCCGAAAAGGGTTGCCATGAGGAAAATCGTCTGCATTCCCACGCTGTAAAAAAAGAAACTGGAAAGGAAAAATTTCAGATTGGTATCTTTAAACAAAAGCCTTCCGACTTTGAAAAGTTCTTTAAAACTTTGTTTCCCTATGTCTTTATAGAAGCTGATATTATCATTTAAAACCACCCAAAAACCGCCTTGTTCCTTATGTTTGTTGAAGATATTTTTATAGTTTAAAAGCACCAGGTCTTTCGGCAACTGGTCTTTTACTTTACCAAATTGTGGCAAATGCTTAAAGGTATATTGTGAAAATCCAAACCACCAAGCACCCGTAAGCAAGAAACTGACGCGCGTGTAAATCAGGCGTTGTTCTTCATTCTGAGCGACAAACATGATGAGTACCAGACAGATAATCACCAAAACCACCGATCCAATATATCCATAAACATATCCTTTAGCCGACAAAGCATCCTGTTTATCTTTGGAAGCGATATCCGGGAGAAAAGAATTGTAAAACACCAAACTTCCCCAAAACCCGACACTTGCTGTAATGCTGAACAGAAGCCCAAGGAAAACGTTATTCATTCCTGTGAACATGGCCAATCCCATACATGAAGTGGCTCCAAGATAACAGAAAAACTGAAGAAAAGATTTTTTATTACCAATGGTATCTGCAAGTGAAGACAAAAACGGCGAAAGAAGGACGACAATAAAAAAAGAAACTGTGAGTGAATAGCCGTACACGGCATCCGGATGATAGGTATTTCCAAAGATCTCAATTTTATGGCGAACCGGAACATCGATCCAAAGCCCTGTTTCTTTTATAAATACTTTCTTTTCAGTAATCGTTGTTAAAATGGCATAATAAATCGGAAAAATTGTTGAGGTAATCACTAATGAATACACCGAATTCGCCCAGTCGTACACGGCCCAGGCTTTCATTATTTTTGGATTGTTTTTGATACCGCTGGATTTCAACGCTGTTGTTTCCTTCATTTTTGGAATTGTTTAGACAAAAATATAAAAACCATTAAGAAAAATAAGGTTATTTATTCTTAATGGTTTATTCCTGAGCCGTTCGTTTATTTTACTGCATATTTTCAATCACGATAGCAGAAGCTCCGCCTCCACCGTTACAGATGGCTGCTGCACCGTATCGTCCGTTATTCTGCTTTAAAACATTGATTAGCGTTACGATAATTCTTGAGCCTGAACTCCCCAGCGGATGTCCTAAAGAAACTGCACCGCCGTTCACATTTACTTTTCCGGCATCCAGTCCCAGAATTTTATTATTGGCCAGTCCCACCACTGAAAACGCCTCATTAAATTCAAAGAAATCAATATCTGAAACTTCCATGTTTGCTTTTTTCAATGCTTTGGGAAGTGCTTTTGAAGGCGCTGTAGTGAACCATTCCGGTTCGTGGGCTGCATCAGCATAAGAAATAATTTTCGCCAAAGGTTTCAATCCCAATTCTTCCATTTTCTCTTTGGAAACGAGAATAAGTGCAGAAGCACCGTCGTTCAGCGTAGAAGCATTGGCGGCAGTTACGGTTCCCTTTTCTTTTTGGAAAACAGTAGGAAGCGTTGAAATTCTGTCGAAATTCACAGATTTATATTCTTCATCTTCAGCAAAAATAACCGGCTCTCCTTTTCTCTGTGGAATTTCTACCGGAACCACTTCGTTTTGAAACTTACCGTCGGTCCAGGCTTTTGCGGAACGCTTGTAAGATTCTACAGCGAAATTATCCTGTTCTTCTCTGGAAATTTCATATTCGGCAGCACATTTTTCGGCACAAACTCCCATGTGCACTTTATTATACACATCCGTCAATCCGTCGAGCACCATTCCGTCCTGCATTTTGACATCTCCTAATTTGGTAGCACTTCTGGCAGAAAAATAATGGGGAACTGACGACATATTTTCCATACCTCCTGCTACAATAATATCGGCATCACCAGCTTTTATTGCTTGTGTTGCCATCATTACGGCTTTCATTCCCGATGCGCAAACTTTATTAATCGTAGTTGCTGGAGTTTCGTTGGACAAACCTGCTCCTATCGCTACCTGTCTTGCAGGAGCCTGGCCTTCGCCGGCCTGAAGCACATTTCCCATGTAAATTTCCTGCACCAAAGCCGGATCCATATTTATTCTGTCCAATGCTCCTTTTACGGCTGTTGCGCCCAGTTTTGTAGCGGGTACAGATGCGAGACTTCCCATAAAGCTTCCCATTGGCGTTCTGACTGCAGAAACGATGAATACTTCTTTCATTCTATTATAAATTTTAAAAAATTGACTATTTTATTTTCTTTAATACAAGGATGACTCCTTTATCTTTACTTTCTGACTTTAACTGAATTAAATCTCCCTGAGTTGCGATAATGGTATTCACGAAATGATCTCCCGGCGAAATTCCGTTGTCAGGATCAGCATCTTCAAGAACGACAAGCTCATATTGACAAGGATTTGCATCGTTAAAATGCTGAATTATTTTGACAAACTTTTTTCCATTGTCATACAATTCCGTTTGTATTTCTTTGTGCACCGTCATGGTCCATTCCGAGGAAGGATAAATATTGGAAACAAAAGTACCTTCTTTGATCATCGCACATTTTGTGGGAACATCAGGATCGAAAAACAGCTGATCCTGTGCAGTACTTTTCACAAATACCACCAAAAGAACAACAATACAAAGAGATTTTAAATGACTCACCCGAGAAAAAAATAATCCTGCAAATTACAAAAAAAAACACACCGGTGAAAGTGTGTTTTTTATGAGCATCATGAATGCTGTTAAAAGGTGAGGGCAATAATATCTACCCCGATTTGAGTAGCATATTTATTTCGAACATCAGCATTTTCCTTAAAGACTGGAGTAAAATCCCGGGTAACATAAATATTGAACCATGAGTATCCAAAACTTAATTTCCCTCCAAAAACAGCACCGTTCAAACCGGGAGAAACGCTTTCAAAAGAACGAATTTCGTTGCCTAAATTATTTTTATATTCCGTAAATATCCAGTCGTTGATTTTCACGCCTCCATACAATCCGAGTCCAATCCTGAACTGTTTCTTTGTATTGTCGATATAGTCCCTTCCCTGATACGATTTGTATTTTGGGTTCAGGACGAAAATAACTTCTGCGGGAAGCATAATGTAATCGGTGCGAAGCGAAGCATATTTCAATTCTCCATGTGGAAAATCAGTGATAAACAGACGGTGTTCATCCTGCGCAAACACTTTAGAATTCCGAACTTCCATTTCATCCACCCTCCAGCCCAATCCCAGACGGTAAAATACAGGACTGGTATATTTGCCAAGCTGTCCTTCGTAGCGAATCGTCATCCCGCCGGATATGCCGGTTTTCAGCTGCCGGTGATTTCCAAAATCAAAAAGTGCTTTTTCGGAAGTGTGGTTTAGCAAAGAAATATTGAAAACATATCCAAACGAACTCAGATAATTTTTAGGATCTTCAGGATCTTTTATTTCCTTCATATCATATCCCAATTCCAGAATCGCATTGCGTGAAGAGCGGAAATACTTTTCCTTATTTTTAGGTGTTCCGAAAACAGCGTCGTTGACGGCGGTTTGGGTAATGTCTTCCAACATAGATTTCTCAACATTCACTTTTTCGTTGATGCTTTTTTCATATTTCTGAGCTATTTCCTTGTTCAGGTTTTGCTTTTCAGTTTCCGAAATCTGATTGTCGCTGAATCTTTTTTCAACTTCATCCAGTTCGGCGTTCATCAATTTTTTTTCTGCCGAAACAATGCTGTCGATCTTTTGCGTATAATTTCTAATCTGCTTTTTCAAAATCGGATTTTCCTGTGCCCAAAAGCCCAAAGGCAATACCATAAAGGCAATCAGTACCAGTTTAATTGTTTTCATAAATATGTAGTTTAAAATTATTCGCCGTTATATATTCTCGCACCCAAAACACTGATGAAATCAGGTTTTATATTATTTCCACGCGCGCCCATTCTTCGATCATTTTCATGATCATGATTTTTTGTTTTCTCCAGTTTTCGTGAGAAAAGAAGATCGTTCGCTTTAATATATTTTTTTTTCGGTTGTTCTGAAATCACTTCTTCATTCGGAACGACAGCAATATGTTGAGGTTCAGGATTCTGCACAATATCCATTGTTGGTTCAGGTGTTGGTTCAGTTTTTATTCTGGTGTTTTCCGATAATGAAACAGGAGCAGTTTTCTCAACTTTTTTGTGAAATTCTGGTGGAGATTTCCTCACTTCTGAAATGGTTATTTGCGTATTCATTTTCTCAGGAACCATTATTTTCACAGAATTCTGGACAATTAATGGATTCTGCTTCCGGCTGACATTCTTTTCATTCCCATCGTTCATCCACACAATAACTGTTGTTCCTAACAAAAGAAGAAATACGGCAGCATATTTTAGCCAAGCTCCCGATTTTTTCTTTTGAATCACATGAATATGATTCTCTTCCGAAAGCCGCTGCTCCAGCATTTCCCAAACGGATGACGAAGGCGCTGTTTCCTGTTCTTCGTATTGTTGTTTTAGCTTTTCCAAGTGTTTATTTTTCATAACATTGGGTTTTTAAATATTCAGATATCCATTTTTTTGCCTTATTCAACTGGCTTTTGCTGGTTCCTTCCGTAATACTGAGCAGTTCAGCGATTTCCTGATGTTTCTTATCTTCAAAAACAAAAAGATTGAACACCACTTTATAACCAGTCGGCATTTGGGTGAAAATTTCTTCCAGATTGATGTTGCTGTATTGATTTTCCTCCTGGTCATTTTCTATTTCCGATTCCATTTCCGACAGATCAGTGAAAAATATTTTCTGATTTTGCCGAAGGAAACTAATGCTCTCATTGATGACGATTCTCCGGAGCCAACCCGGAAAAGTTTTCCAGTCCTGACAATCTTTTATTTTGGTAAATCCTTTGTAAAAGGCGTTTTGCAAAACATCTTCGGCATCGTGCAGGTTTCCGATATACGATAAAGCAATGGAGAGCATCTTCCCGGAAAACATTTCGTACAATGCTTTTTGGGCGTTTCGGTTTTGTTTTTTTGCTTCAATAAAATGATGTTCCAACAAATGGCTCATGGTTGACTCTCTGTTATAAAGACGCTAAGAATGGGAAAAGGTTGTCTGATTAAAATAAAAAAGCTGATTTTTTCAGAATCAGCTTGTGGTTTATAAGTTCAGTGCCATTTTTACACTGTCTATTTTTTCAGAAAGAATTTCGAGTTTCTTCGAAAATTCCGCTTCCGAGGAAATGGTGTCTTTCACAGAAACGTAAAATTTAATCTTCGGTTCGGTTCCGGAAGGCCGTACACAGACCTTGGTTCCATCCTGAGTATAGTAAATAAGAACATTAGACTTTGGAATATCATCCATCACTTTAGTTGACCCTGAAGAAACCACATGACAGGTTTGTTCTTTGAAATCTTTAATTTCTTCCACAGGCGAACCGGCAATTTCCAACGGTGGATTTTCCCGGTAATTTTTCATCATCTGTTCAATTTCTATGGCGCCTTCTCTGCCTTTTTTCACTACATTGATGAGGCCTTCATAATACATTCCCAAATCTTTATAAATTTCGATCATGTACTGAAACACAGAACTTCCGTTGGCTTTGCACCACGCCGCGATTTCGCAGGCCAATAAAATGGAACCGCAGGAATCTTTGTCGCGGACAAAATCTCCGGTCATAAATCCGAAAGATTCTTCGCCACCGCAGATGAATTTTTCTTTACCTTCAAAATCCCGGATCATTTTGCCGATCCATTTGAATCCCGTCAACCCAACTTTGCAATCTACACCGAACTTTTCAGCGATATCAAAGAAAATATCTGAAGTTACAATCGTGGATCCGATGAACTCTTTTCCTGTAATTTTTCCGGCTTTTTTCCATTGATCTAAAATATAATAGGTCAGAATCGTATTACATTGGTTTCCGTTCAGAAGTTGCATTTTTCCTTCCAGATTTCGAACTGCAATTCCCAATCTGTCGCCGTCAGGATCTGTTCCGATGACAATATCAGCATTGGTTAATTCTGCCAGATCCAGCGCCATTTCCAACGCTGCAGGTTCTTCAGGATTTGGAGAATCTACAGTTGGAAAATTCCCACTCGGAATCATCTGTTCCCGAACCAGATCAATTTTTCTGAACCCCGCTTTTTCCAATGCTTTCGGAATCGTTGCGTACGTGGTTCCGTGGATGGAAGTGAACACAATATTCAGGTTCTCATACCCGATTTTATCCTTTTGATATAACGAATTCTCAATGCAGGCATTTATGTACACATCGTCCTGTTCGGCACCGATCCATTCAATTAAATCATCATTCCCCTGAAATTTAATTTCACTAAACTGAACCGAATAAACTTCTTTAATAATTGCATCATCATGCGGCGGAACAATCTGCGCACCGTCGTTCCAGTACACTTTATATCCGTTATATTCCGGCGGATTGTGTGAGGCAGTGAGCACAATTCCGGCATGGCATTTTTTATCTCTTACCGTAAACGAAAGTTCGGGAGTCGGGCGGTGATCTTTAAAAAGCAACACCTTAATTCCGTTGGCGGTGAGGACATCCGCAACGAGTTTCCCGAATTCTCTGGAATTATTCCTCACATCATAAGCAATGGCAACTTTTATTTCTTCATTTGAAAACTGCTGCTGAAGGTAATTCGCCAATCCTTGTGTAGCCTGGCCGAGGGTATATTTATTCAGCCTGTTGGTTCCCACACCCATGATTCCGCGCATTCCGCCAGTTCCGAATTCCAGCTCGCGGTAGAAACTGTCCTCCAAATCCGGAGAAGCAGAGTTGATGAGCATTTCCACTGCTTTGCGGGTTTCTTCATCGAAAGTATCTGATAACCATACTTTGGCTTTCTCGAGAGTTGATATTTCTGACATTATTATTTCGGTTTTAGTTATTATTATTCAAAATTAAGAAACACTTTCACATTTTCACTCTAATTTCTGATTGCGAACATTGGCTGTTTTGTCCACTGTAAAAGCGCGAACGGGATCATTATAGTACAAAAAGTTAGGTGAATCTTTAATGCTTCCTTTCAGGGAATCTTTCACGTTTACTTCGCCGTAACCGCCATTTTTCAGTTCTATATTCAGGTTTTTTATCAGCCAATATGGCGCAATTAAATGGGCTGTGTCCGAAATTTTTATGAAAGCGTCTTTTGTTTGCCCTGCAAAGTTTGCACGGCTTGTTCCTGACATATCGAGTTCGGCTCTTCTGGAATTTACAGAACCGATGAACTTTGCATGATTCCTGAGTTGAAGCCGGAAATTATCCGTTTTTATTTCGCTCGAGGTATTCATTTCCACACTGTCGGAAATCGAGATTTTTTCAAGATTGTAGCGCGAGTAAATAGTTACATTATAGAAATCTACGTTTTTGGTTTCCCTTTTTTCCTTGATTTCCAGAGTTTTGTTATTGACATTTATTTTTAAATTATCGGCCACATTTCCATAGGTTTCCACTTCCACGGCATCTTCTGTTCCCCGAAGGTAAAAGACCCTGAATTTCCCTTCCAGATTCACATTCACAAAAGGTTTTACTTCTGTCACTTTGCTTTCGATATTTCCTTTCGGACTAACTTTTCCGCAGGAAATGAAAAGGGAAAAAAGAGAAATAAATAATGTAAATAATCTCAATGGAAAATGTTCAAGTTTTTTCATTTCGTTATATTTCTTCTTCAATATGATAATTCTGCCTTTCCCTGTTGGACCGGATGATGAGTTCACCCAAAAATCCACCAATGAATAATAAAGTTCCGAGAATCATCATGGTCATGGCAATAAAAAACCACGGATTTTCCGCGACCAGATTACCATAAACTCCTCTGGAAACATCGATCAATTTAGAAATTCCGAGCCAAATAGCGGAAAGAAAACCGATGATGAACATGATGGTACCGATGGCGCCAAAAAAATGCATCGGCCTGCCTCCGAAACGGCTCACAAACCAAAGCGTCACCAAATCTAAAAAACCGCGCACGAAACGCTCGGTTCCAAACTTTGAAGTTCCATAAGGGCGTGCCTGATGCTGAACCGGCTTTTCGGTGATGTTTCGGAAACCTGCATTGGCAGCTAAAACAGGAATATATCTGTGCATATCGCCATACACATCGATGGACTTCACAACTTGTTTTCGGTACGCTTTCAGTCCACAATTAAAATCATGCAGATGCACCCCGGAAACTTTTCTAGCAGCAGAATTGAAGAGTTTTGACGGAAGATTTTTCGTCATCACATTATCATATCTCTTCTTCTTCCAGCCGGAAACAATGTCGTAATTTTCATTTTTCACCATGTGGTACAGCTCAGGAATTTCTTCTGGAAAGTCCTGAAGATCGGCATCCATGGTAATCACCACATCACCGTTTGCACGCTGAAACGCAGCATGAAGGGCTTGTGATTTTCCGTAATTTTTGGAAAATTTAATCGCGTGAATTTGTGGATTCTGGATTTTCATATTTTCGATAATGCTCCAGGAAAGATCGGTGCTGCCGTCATCAATAAACCAGACTTCGTAAGAAAGATGGTTGCTTCTGCACACGTTATCAATTCTTGAAAACAACTCCTCGAGTGATTCCTCCTCGTTGAGGAGTGGGATTATGATGGAAATATTAGGGTTTCTCAATGATATTTATTTTTATTTTTTAAGAAAAATTTTCTGACCTTTCGGAGAGTCTTGTTCTGAAAAAGCTTCCGAAAAAGAGCGACAAAAGTAAAAAATATGCATTATATCCGGCAAAAACATACATGAAATATTTGGCTGTGAACATATCTTCATTTTTTGTTACTTTCTCTGCAATCCTCATTTTGCCTTCTGCATATTTACGTTCCAGTTCTTCCATTTCTTCAGTTTCTGGCTTTATGACCTGTTTGGCATTGCTGTATTCTTCTTCCAAAGTTTGTCTGTAACTTTCAATATATTGATAATTCAGCAAGTCTTTGGTATCTTTATCAAAGGAAATATAGGCAAAAATAACCGCCATCGAAAGAGTCCCGCCCACAAACATTGGAATAAAAGCCCGTCCGTAAGCTTCTCTGAACGTGAGTACTTTTTTCCAGCGGCTGTAAGAAGTTACTGATAAAAACGCCCCGATTCCCATCACTATAGGAATAAAAAAAGCGTTCATTTTGATGGAAGTCCGGTAATATTCCATATCTCTAAAGAAGATATTGGTGATAAAAAAGGCAGTGATAATGACTGCAAATATCATTAAACCAACGATGTACACATTTCTAAACATATTGTCTTTAAAATTTTGAATTTCAAATTTTGAATTATGATTTGTTTCCTTATCTTTGCAACCGGCAAGTCCTACACAACCAGCTCCTGAGAATCCTCCAGGGTGGGAACGCAGCAAAGGTAATCGGTTGTAGCGGTGTGATGTAGATCGCTTGCCGTTTTTTTATTTCTAAAATTCAATTTCCTCTCCTATTTTTGGTAAGATTAATACAACATTTCTTTCAGAAAAAAAATGTTTTGCTTCATCATGATTGATCGTAATCGGAGGAAAAGTATCAAAATGACATCCTATTACTTTTTCCGTTTTCAGAAATTCTGCTGCTGCAAAGCTCGCTGTTTCAGCATCCATTGTATAATGTCCGCCTATCGGAAGAATTGAAGCTTTGATTTTCCCGAACTTTTCAGGAAACCATTTCATGTCCGCCATCAATCCGGTATCGCCGGCGAAATAGAGATTTTCCCCATCAATACGAAACATATATCCTGCGGGTTGCCCTCCGTACGTTCCATCCGGAAAGCTGGAAGTATGGGAAGCAGGAAGCATCGTTATTTCGAGGGCTTCAAGAAACGCCGTACCTCCTAAATTAAGATCTATCTGATTTTCATGATTGAAATAACCACAGATTTCGGGTTGCCCAATAATGGTGGCATCAGGATGGTTCAAAAGCACTTCTTTCACATCCGCAGTATGATCTCCGTGAGCGTGAGTAATGAGTACATAATCTATCTTCTGTGCAGAGATATCAAACGATGATTTCTCCGCCTGAAAATTGTAAAAAGGATCGCTCAGAATCGTTGTATTATTATGGGTGAACAAAAAACAATTTTGTCCTAAGAATTTTATTTTCATTGTTTTTAATTAAAGATATTCGTTGTCAAAATAATCAGAATCAAACTTTTTTAACTCACCATTAGAAATCACTTTCAAAAGCGGCAACATTAAAGTTTGAAAGTCTGGAATCATAACTGTTAAAATTATAAAAAATAATGGAAAGGTAATCGGATTAGAATAGGTTTCTATTCAGAAATTTCAAAAATAATTCAATCCTATTGCCAGCATTAGGCTCATCATGAAGGTCATCATGCCTATTTGTTTCAAAAAGGAGTCGAGTTCTTCGGGATTTTTGGTCTGTAACATTCTTCTTCTGATGGCCGCCAAAGGAAAGAGGAGAATCATGACAATAAAGGCGTAATAATTTCCTGCTTCATGAAGTTTGTTGATCAACAGAAATATGAGAATCAGAATCATCGGCAACTGCAAAAGTACCATTTGGTAGATCATCGCATTGCGAAATCCCAACCGTAATGCCAAGGTTTTTTTACCGGAATCCCGGTCATTTTCTATATCCCTCATGTTGTTCATGTTCAGCACTGCCGTACTCATCATTCCGATGGCTGCAGCCGGCAACAGAATATCCCAATGGATTTCTCTTACGAAGAGAAAATAACTTCCTCCCACGGAAACCAGTCCGAAGAAAATAAATACCATAATATCACCCAAACCCAAGTATCCATATGGTTTTTTTCCTACGGTGTAGCCTATCGCTGCGAGAATACACAAAACGCCAAAGCCTGTAAAAATGTAAAATTCATTCATAAATCCGTGGCGGAAAAAGGCCTGATATAACAAAGCGACTGTTGCGGCCAGCGATAAAACCGACAACAAAATCACCGCGTTTTTCATTTGTCCGGCGGTAATTTTCCCCGAAGCAACCGCTCTTTCTTCAGCATGATGGCTTCTTTTCTGGTCGGTCCCTTTTATTCCGTCGCCATAATCATTGGCAAAATTAGACAGAATCTGGTAAAACAATGTTACCAAAACCGCCAAAGCAAACACCGTCCAATCCCAGGTTTGGCCTTCTTCATCCAGCCTCCATCTTGCAATGAAAGACCCTGTAATGATTCCACTTAACGAAAGCGGAAGTGTTCTTAATCGTGCTGCATTTATCCAGTTTGTCATTTTATTTTATATATTCCAGTTTTTAATTTCCGTTTGGTATACGATGTAATTTACCCACTTTTTGAGCGCTTTCATTTTGCTGCTTCCCTGCGAAATGCTGCCTCCTGCTGTATAAACATTCACGCTGCCAATATCGCGTTTGCGTTGCCAGAAATATTGTGACACTTCGATCATCTGCGTATCCTGAATTCTGGAAACTTTCTCATCCACATCCCAAATTCCTGAACGTTCTTTCATGAATTTTTCGCCAAAATAAAGCCTGGAATTTATAAATTTAAGTACCACAAGAATGCTAACAAAGATAGTGTAGAATAGCAGAAAATACACAGGAATTTCAAAAAAATATAAGACAGAACCTACAATACCCGATCCTGCAACTGCCCACACCAACAAGCGCGACACCAATCGGAATTTCACCATGCGAACGGTTTCCTGAAAGGTAACTTCTGTTCCGAAAAAGAAACTTTGAAGTTTTTCTCTTTCCTCATTATTGCAGGCCGGAATGATGGTGCTTGTGTTGTGGTCAAATTCATCTTCGCCAATCTGAGTGATCTTCAACCCCCCAATATTGATTTTTTTCTGAAGAATATTCTGCGTAGAAATCAATTGTTGTACATTATCAGGATTAATCACCGCTTCACGGGAGTTAAAAAATCCGTATGAAACTTTTACTCTTTTATTGTCCCACTGAACACGGGTATCCCAATAGGTGAAAATTTTTCTTAATGCGTTGATAAATACGGCTGTACAGAAAAATAAAATAACTGCCGCTACAATCAGAACATTGGAAAAAAGAAGATATTTCTGCCACATTTCCTCGTCGAAAGCAGTTTCTATCTGATCCATGAAAAAATCATTGAGCTTATCAAACAAATAAAAAACAATTCCGATGAGTGCGAAAATACTGTAAATATAGTCTGAAGTAAATCCCCATTTCATCAATGATAACGGAGAAATTTTAAATTCTGAAACCGGTTTTGATATGGTTTCCGCAGCATCAGAAGAATCACTTACGAATTCCGGATCGGCTTTCGCAACCACCAGCATTTCCCTCAGTTGCTGCGCTGTTTCATAAGATACAGCCTCTATTTTCAGGTCTTTTTTATCCGTTCCCGGAGAATCAATTTCCACCTGATAAATTCCCAAAACTTTATGCAAAAAAGGCTGGCTAATAATCACTTCCTGAATTTTCCTCTTTTCAATATTGGTCTGTGAAGTATTAATTATTCCTTTTGTAAGGATGAATTCGTTCGTGTCGTTATTAATAAAAAACGTGAATTTACGGTAACGCAAATACGCTATTCCTATTGCGAAAAGAAGTGCAAGAAGCAGAATACCACTCAGCACCAACTGTTTGTAACCGGTATTTTCGCGAAAGAAAATAATCACCAGAACAACTCCAAAATTTCTTAAAAGATTTCCCAGAACTGACAAAAAAAGAATAGCAATCCCCAACGGAGACTGGCGTTGCGGCTCAGAAAATCCCGGATTAATCATGTTCAGGCTCTGTTATATTTTCCAGATTTTCTCTTTCTTCTTCATCAATTTTCTTCAGTATCAATTGATTTATTTTATCGGCGGTTTCTTTTGGTAGTCCTGCGATTTTCATCATCGCCCATGTTCCTCCTGCAGTATAAACCGCCACTGATTTCAAGCCTAATTTTCGGGAATACCAACCTTCAAAAACCGTGACATGCTGAATTCTGTTAAAAGGAACAATGGAAGTGGTGTAGCGAAGGAGCCCTCTTTTATAAATCAAATCCTTTTCGCGAAGTGCAAATTTTCGGTTTTTAAATTCAAAGACTGTCCAGATGATGTTCAGAATGATCAAAGAAAGAATAATGATTCCAATATAAATCATCACATTTCCGAGTAATTCGTAAAAGAAAAATAACGAAACAAAATATGAAACGATGAGCACCATTGAAAAAATAAAAGCATTGAAAATCAATACTTTCAGATATTTTTTGGAGACCGGCTCCAGATTTACTTCCTCGAAATCGGGAAGTTGCGACAAAGTTATCGGCTCATTTTGAAAATCAGACATTTATTTTTTTTAGAAACAGGTATTGAAAAAATTTAAGAAATCCAGTTGTTCTCTCCAAAATCAGGTTTTCTTTTTTCTAAAAATGCATTTCTGCCTTCTTTTGCTTCCTCAGTCATATAGGCTAAACGCGTCGCTTCGCCGGCAAAAACTTGCTGCCCTACCATTCCGTCATCCGTCAAATTCATGGCAAACTTCAGCATTCTGATGGAAGTTGGCGATTTTGCCAAAATTTCCTGTGCCCATTGATAGGCGGTTTTTTCCAGTTCTGCATGCGGAACTACTTCGTTCACCATTCCCATTTCGAAAGCTTCCTTTGCGGAATAATTTCTTCCCAAAAAGAAAATTTCTCGGGCTTTTTTCTGTCCCACCATTTTAGCAAGATACGCAGAACCGTAACCACCGTCAAAGCTGGTCACATCGGCATCTGTCTGTTTGAAAATCGCATGTTCTTCGCTGGCCAGAGTCAGATCGCAAACGACGTGAAGTGAATGTCCGCCGCCAACTGCCCAACCGTTGACCACCGCAATTACCACTTTTGGCATAAAACGGATCAACCGCTGAACTTCCAGAATATTCAATCGATGCCGCCCGTCTTCTCCCACATATCCCTGATGTCCACGTGCTTTCTGATCGCCTCCGCTACAAAATGCATGTCCGCCATCCTTAGGACTTGGCCCTTCACCAGTGAGCAATACGACACCAATAGACGAATCTTCAGAAGCGTCATAAAAAGCATCGTACAATTCGGAAGTTGTTTTTGGACGAAATGCGTTGCGAAGTTCCGGCCTGTTGATGGCAATCCGGGCAACACCGTTAGATTTTTTATAGGTAATATCTTCGTAATTCCCAACTGTTTTCCAGTCTGTCATAGCTTCAAATTTTTGGTAAAAATAGGAAAAAATGAGGCGGCGAACAAGGATTTTCATTCCTCATCATCCGGTTGTTGATATTCTTCGGCTTCCTGTAAAATGGATAATGCCTTTTCATAATCCAGTTCGTTTACTACGAGGATATAATTTTCAGCAACGGGCATTACGGCAACATTATTCACAAATTCGTTGCGGATATAAGAAGGAATTCCACGCGATTCCAGTTTGGTTTGTGCAATCTGAACTTCGTATAAATATAAGGTTTTGAGAAGGATCTGCATTTTGAAATTTTAAGAAAGGTACAAATAATTTGAGTAGCAGAAATAAAAAAACCACTTGCAGTCCGCAAATGGTTTACGTGGAGAATACGGGATTCGAACCCGTGACCTTTTGACTGCCAGTCAAACGCGCTAGCCAACTGCGCCAATCCCCCAAAAAGTTTTGCAAAAATAGAAATATTTTCTACATATCAAAGGATATCCAGGGAAATATTTTGATGTGATGCATCCCGAACTGCAATGCCGTTTTGTACCACAATCATTTGCGGACTTTGGTGCTGAACTTCCAGCCGCTCTGCAATAGCATCAGAAATTGACCGGTAACTCAGCAGATCAAGAAAATAATAGATGGCTTCTTTATCTGTTTTTTTTACCTGTTTTTCAAAATTTCTCAGCACTCTTTTACTGATGTGACACCGTGTAGAGTGTTTGAAAATCACAACTTTATTACCGTAAGAATCTGCCAGAGCCTCTTCTACATCTTTTTCAGAAGAAATCATTTTCCAAAAATCAGCAGGATCTTCAGCGGCGGAAGGAGTAAATAATGTTTTAAAAAAACTCATCGTTTGTTTTTGAATTAATTAATTATCGGACGATTTGACACGTTCAAAGTTTTGGCGGTGCTTTTGCGTTTTGAAAGTGTAAATTTACAATTCTGTTTTGATATGGTCTTACAGGATTTTTAAAATAATTTTAATGAAAAAAGCACTCATTGTTGTCGACGTCCAGAATGATTTTTGTGAAGGAGGTGCCCTTGCCGTACCAGAAGCGAATCAAATTATTCCCTATATTAATCTCATCATGAAGGAAAATCATTATGATCAAATTGTGCTGACGCAAAACTGGCATCCGGCAGATCATAAAGCTTTTGCCTCCAACAACGCACGGAAAGTGGGCGAAACCATCACCCGAAACGGAGCACCTCAGTTTATGTGGCCAGACCATTGTGTTCAGAATACTTTCGGCGCAGAATTTCACCCGGATCTGGAAGCAGATCGTGCCACTCATATTATTCAAAAAGGGAAAAATCCTGAATTTGACAGCTACAGTGCTTTTCAGGATAACAATCATTTTATGAAAACCGGACTTGATGATTTCTTGAAATTCCATGAAATTCAGCTGGTGGAAATTGTAGGCCTAGCGATGGAATACAGCGTGAAACACACCTGTATTGATGCGGCCCGAAACGGATATGTTACCTGCCTTCACTTTAACGGAACCAAAGCGGTGAATGCAAAACCTGAGAACGGAAGAGACGCAATTTATCAGATGATTGAGAACAGCGTCACAATTTTAGGATAAGACAAAAGCGGAAAAATTTCCGCTTTTTTTATTTGAAATGTTGTGTTTTTTTATAACATTTTAAGCGTATTCACTTCCAGATCGGTAAGGATTCTCCAGTGTCCGCGTTTGATATTTTTCTTGGTAAGCCCGGCAAACATTACTCTGTCCAGAGCTTCCACTTCATATCCTAATTTCTGGAAAATACGTCTTATGACACGGTTCCATCCGATGTGAATTTCCACGCCGATTTCGTTTTTGGGTTTTCCTTCTATGTAAGAAATACTGTGAACTTCTGCGATCCCTTCATCTAATCTTATTCCTTCGGCAATGGCTTTCAAATCGTCCTGACCCAATTTTCTGTCGAGGGTAACGTGATAGATTTTCTTCATCTGAAATGAAGGATGTGTCAGCTTCTTGGTAAGATGCCCGTCGTTCGTCAACAAAATAACGCCTGTCGTGCTTCTGTCCAATCTTCCAACCGGAAAAATACGGTACGGAGATGCATTCGCTACCAAATCCATTACTGTTTTTCTGGCTTTTTCATCCTTGGTGGTAGAAATATATCCTTTTGGTTTATTCAAGAGAACATAAACAGGTTTTTCCGGTGTAATTCCTTGACCGTCAAACACTACCCTATCGGTTTTCTGCACCTGATAACCCATTTCGGTTACCACTTCTCCATTCACCTGCACCAATCCCTGACGGATCAGTTCATCTGCTTCTCTCCTACTGCAAATTCCGGCATTGGCAACATATTTATTCAGTCGGATGGTATCCTTATGAATGTCTTTTTCTATTTTCTGAAGTCGTCTTTTCTGAACAAAACTTCGGGTTCTGTCCTCCTGAGTTTCCGGTCTTTTATAGGGTTTCTTGTTATATTTCAAATCCCCTTTTTCGTATTTATCTCTGGCGTCAAAGGATTTTCCTGACCTTTTATTATTGGAATTTCTGTCAAACTCTTTGGCTTCACCTTTGGTAAACAGCCTCGGCTCGCTATTCCGAGATCCTGCTTCACCTGAACCGGGTTTGTTAATTCTCGGTCTCTTCGGCCTTTCTGATCGATCTCTATCTCGGCTCATTTTATATCATTTAATTTCGTGCAAAGATAATTAATTTAAACGGGAACCTTACTGCATTTTCAATAACTATAATGTTTAATTTTGTACGAAAATACAATATGATTTCTGTTCTTGACCATGAATTTTCCCAACTCAATGTGTTTTTAAAACAGCAGCGCATCAGCAAAATTTTTATTCTAACCGATGAAAATACGCATCAGTATTGTCTGCCTGTTTTATTGGGAAATATGGAAACCAATCTTCCTTTTGAAATTATTGAAATAGATCCAGGCGAAGAAATGAAAACGATAGAAACTGCGCTTCAACTTTGGGAAATTCTCGCAGAATACGAAGCCGACAGATCATCTTTGCTTTTTAATCTCGGTGGCGGCGTTATCACAGATTTAGGCGGTTTCGTGGCTTCAACTTACAAAAGAGGAATTCGTTTTATCAATCTTCCAACTTCATTATTAGGCATGTGCGACGCTGCCATAGGCGGAAAAACCGGGGTCGATTTACATTCTTTAAAAAATATGATCGGTACTTTTGCGATGCCAGAAAAAGTATTTCTTTATCCTGATTTTCTGAAAACGCTACCTTTCCGCGAACTCAGAAGCGGATTTGCCGAAATGCTTAAACACGGATTAATTGCTGATGCTGAACATTGGTTACAGTTAACTTCGCTTGAAAACATGACTTCAGAAGGAATAACTCCGTTTATCAGTGCTTCCACGGCCATTAAAAACAGGATTGTAGAGCAGGATTTTCACGAAGAAAATATTCGGAAAACATTAAATTTTGGCCATACTGTCGGACATGCCATAGAAAGTTTTTTTCTTCAGAGAGAGACTCCCATTGCCCACGGTGAAGCCATAGCAGCAGGGATGTTATGTGAAAATTATCTTTCTTTTGAGCAAAATCTTATTTCTGAAACACTGTTAGATTCAATAAGTTTAAAAATCAGAAAATATTTCCCTCAGCTTTCTATTGAAGAAAACCATTTCGGACACTTGTTAAGACTGATGCAACAGGACAAAAAGAATTCAGGTTCTACGATTAATTTTAGTTTGATTAATGGAATCGGAAGTTGTATTTTTAATCAACAATGTTCAGAAAATTCTATCCTCAAAAGCTTGAATTACTATAAAAACCTGTATTAAAACTATCAAAATCGGATTCATTTCATAATTATTTTAATGCGATTTAGCTTTCTGATTAACAGCATTTTGAATACCTAAAACAAAGCATAACATCGCTTATAATTTTGGTTTGGCAAACAATTTGAAAGTTACCAAGCGTCTTGAATAAAAGGAACCTTGAGGTTTTTACAGGACTACAGTAAAATTTAAAAATTGGATTAACTAAAATTGAAAATTATGAAAAAGTTATTTTTAGGAGCTGCCATCGCAATGAGTTCTTTAACATTTGCACAGCAGTTTGGAATTAAGGCCGGAATGAATGTATCATCACTTTCATCTGAAGAAGGTCTAGAAAATCAGAAATCAAAAATTGGATTTAATGCCGGTTTGTTTATGAATGCGCCGATAGCAGCAAATTTCAGTATACAACCAGAGCTGATTTACACCCAATACGGGGATAAGTACAACGCCAATGTTTTAGGAAACAATTATTCATTCACCAGAAATCTGGATTACATCGCATTGCCCGTAATGTTCCAATACAACGCTACTCCGTCGTTTTATTTAGAAGCCGGGCCTGAATTTGGTTTATTAGTAAGTGCCAAAAATAAACTTACTAATCAAGATACCAACAACGTAATTGATGAATCAAGAAATTACAAAGATGATTTGAATAGTTTCAACTTCGGATTAGGATTAGGTGCAGGATATTACTTCACCCCAAATATTGGTTTGACGGCAAGATATGTAGCAGGATTTACAGACATTGCGAAAGACCGTCCGACAGGAAGCTCTGTTAAGAACAACGCTTTTCAGGTGGGATTAGCTTATAAATTCTAAACACAATCTATATAAAAAGAACCGGCCGGGATTTTTTCCTGGCCGGTCTGTTTTTGTTTAATATTTTATTGGAATAATCCTTCATCTTCTCCTTTTTTCACTGGATACTTTTCGGTAAAACAACCAAAACAGTGGTTTGAAGAGCCTAAAATAATTTTGAGATTTTCCATACTCAGAAACTCCAGACTGTCTACACCCAGATACTTCCTAAGTTCCTCCTTTGTCATGTTAGCAGAAATTAAATCATCTTTTGACGGCGTATCAATTCCTAAAAAACACGGCGCGATAATGGGCGGAGAAACGCTTCTGAAATGAATTTCTTTCACTCCGGCGTCTTTCAAAATTTTTACGAGACGTTTAGACGTTGTCCCGCGAACGATGGAATCATCTATGATCACTACTCTTTTGCCCCGAATTTCAGAAATGATTGGATTCAGTTTCAGATTAACAATTCTTTCGCGCATTTCCTGCGTCGGAACAATAAATGAACGCCCGATATAGCGGTTTTTCACCAAAACGGGACGAAACGGAATACCTGATGCTCTGGAAAAACCGATGGCTGCCGGAACTCCGGAGTCCGGAACACCGATGACGATATCTGCATCTACAGGAGCCTGTTCCCAAATTTTCTCGCCTGATTTTTCACGAATATCATACACGTTGATGTTTTCCATTTGTGAATCGGGGCGAGCAAAATAAATATATTCGAAGGAACAGATTCTTCGTTCGCAGTTTTCTTTTACCATAAAACTCTGAAGCCCTTTCTCATGATCGCTGGTGTAAACAATCTCTCCTGGTTTGATATCGCGTACATATTTCGCCCCGATTCCGTCCAGTGCAGCACTTTCGGATGCTACAGTAAAGGTTTTGTCATCCATCATTCCCAAAATTAACGGACGTATGCCATGAAAATCCCGAAAAGCAAAAAATTTATTTCGGGTAATTCCTACTACTGAATACGCACCCTGAATTTTTTCCATGGTTTCTTTGATGGCTCCCCGCAATCCAAGATCCAGATTCTTCTGAATCAATCGAAGAATTACTTCCGAATCGGACGTAGCTTTAAAAACAACGCCTTCTTCTTCCAACTCTTTTTTCAGTTGTTTGGCATTGGTGAGATTTCCGTTGTGTGCGATGGATAGAATAATTTGGTCATATTCATTTTTCGCAAAAAAAGGTTGGAAATTGTATTTTTTCTTGTCTCCGGCCGTTGTATATCTTGTGTGTCCGATGACTGAATTTCCCATGAAATTTTCAGGATTTTCAATATCTTTAAAAACATCTAGCACTAGGCCTTCATCTTTTATATTGAATATTTTTCCATTTTTAGCCACCGAAATTCCGCAGGCTTCCTGCCCTCTGTGTTGCAAGGCAAATAAGCCAAACTGAGAAAGCGAAAATGTATCTACATCATGCTCTGAATACAATCCGAAAATTCCACATTCTTCTTCAGGCGCATCCGTATTTTCTTCTTCTTCGGTCCGAAACAGATTCCTTCCATAGGGCCGATTTTGAAACTGTTGTAAATAATTACTTTTCTGTAATTGTTCTGAATTTTTCATTTTTTTATGCAGGCTTATTTATTCAGGCTGCAAATCTCTATTATTTATTAAGTACTTTTTTCAAACGTTCATAGATTTCAACGTACGCTTCTGTAACATCGCCCAGATCTCTCCGAAAACGGTCTTTATCCAGCTTTTTCATTGTATCTTTATCCCAGAGCCTGCAGGTATCGGGAGAAATTTCATCGGCAAGAATTATCTTACCGTCTGATGTTTTTCCAAGTTCAATTTTAAAATCTACCAGTATGATATTCATTTTGCCGAAAAGTTCTATCAGGAGTTCGTTAATTTTCCCTGTCAGTCTGTACATTTCATCCAGCTCTTCGCGGGTTGCTGCGCCCAGAAATATCGCGTGATAATCATTGATCAACGGATCTCCGAGTTCGTCTTTCTTATAACAAATATCGAAAATGGTTACTGGTGATTTAATGCCTTCTTCCACACCCAGCCTTTGTGCCATGCTTCCGGCGGTATAGTTGCGAACCACCATTTCCAAAGGAATAATAGACACTTTTTTTACCAGTTGCTCTCTTTCATTCAGCTGTTTGATAAAATGGGTTGGGATTCCTTCTTCCGTGAGGTATTCAAAAATTAACGTGGTAATAGCATTGTTCATTTCGCCTTTCAGGTCAAACTGCCCTTTCTTTTGTGCGTTAAATGCCGTTGCGTCGTCTTTGAAACGTACGATCACTTCTTCAGGGTTTTCAGTTTCAAACACTTGTTTTGCTTTTCCTTCATAAAGCATATTCCCCTTGTTTATCATAATTTAATTTTTATCAATTTTTATATTATAATTTCACTATAATTCCTGCGATCACGGCAATTCCAAAACTCAGCAATGTTCCTACCAGTACGTATTCGGTCAGTTTTCTCTGTCGGGCTTCGGCTAGATCGCTGAACCTGAAAACGGATTTCGCCGCAATCATAAATCCAACTCCTTCCCAATGATTGGTAACGATAAAGGTGAAAACCAGCAAACGTTCTAAGATTCCGATATATTTTCCTGCATTCGCCAGACTTTCGGTCTGTACTTTATTAATTTCCTGCGTTTCCGGAATCCACGAGGAGAGCAATATTTTGATGATTACCGATGCCGGAAAAGTGAGAAAAACCATCACAGTGAGGGTTTTAAGGAACTCCGGATCGTGAAGAAAATTGAAATCAATTTCTCCGATGGAAAAGGAGATCATTAAAATAACCAAAAGATGAGCACCCTGATCTAAAAAGAACGCTGCTTTCCTGGTTTTATTGGTTTGAAGATGAAGTTTGAGCGCATCAATAATGAAATGAGAAATTCCGATAATCACGGCCATCCACCACAGCTCCAGATTCCACAGAAGAATAAAACTCAGTGCTGTATGAATAAAAACATGCCAGTACAATTCCTTGCTTGCTGTTTTTTTTTCTTCCTTGCGGACAACCCATTTTCCCGGCTGTAAGATGAAATCTCCGATGATATGAGCCAGTATAAGTTGTGTAAAAATCATCCGTTAAAGCTGCGAAATTTTTTTTCTAAAATACCTATCAGTCATCGTGATTAAATCATAATTTACTCTTTTGAGACGCTGACTGACAGAAGATTGAGATATATTGAGCTGATTGGCTACCTGTTCCTGACTGAGGGTAGAATCCTGTGCAAAAATATGAATGATCTCTGCGGAAACCGCCGTCCAACTATCAAAATCAAGTGACGTCCACTGGAAGAGAATATTAAGATCTGTGTTGATATTTTCGTTAGGTGTTTTGATGGCGAGAGTTCGTCCGTTCAGTTTTATTTCATTCAACAACCTTCCGGAATTAACATACGCTGAGCCGTTGGATTCTGTAATTTTCTCTGAACTGAAAATCTCCGTTCCTATTCCTACAGCCAGACGAACATCCAGATTTTCAAAAGTTTTGACGAGGGATTTTATCAGAATGATTTTGGTGAAAACCTCATCTATAGCACATTTGTACTGGAATTCGTCTCCCCTGTATATTTCCCATTCAGAAGGAGTTTGCGCCCAACTTCTGAACAGTGTTTTCAGTTTCTGCATCCAAAGCTCCGCTTCAGCCTGCTGAGAGTTGATAATATCTCCGGTAATTACCGCAATCATCCTGCAAATATAAGTAAAAATACTTATGAATTAAAAATATAAGCTGATTTGCTTATTGTGGGTCTTTATAAGGTAAATAACTTATAAAAACAAAGATTTAAAGCTTACCATCTGCTTTGTTTTCTTAGGCTAATCATGGAATCTATGGAATATTTTCCTGGCCCAAAAGCGAAAATCATCAGATAATTAGCAAGATACAGCAAAGCCATTTCCCTGTCGCTGAACGGATCTGCACCATGAACAATAAGTCCCGCAACAGCCATGGTAATAAGGAGGAAAAACACCGCCCATCTTGTAAACAAACCTAAAATAATGAATATAGAACAAACAAATTCTGAAAAAATAGCGAGGCCTAAAGATACCGCCGGACTAAGACCCATGAAACTAAAGAACTGGACTTCCTCGTCTCCTAAAAGCTTATCCAGTTTAGGATAACCGTGCGAAATCATTGCAAATCCAATGAAAATCCTTACCACCAACAGCACGATGTCTGTAATTTGAGGGTTAGATCTGATTGATGTAAAATAATTCATGCGTACAAAAAGTTTAAACAAATGTATAAAAATCCTTTAAAAAAGACGTGAGACGTTAAATATTACCTGTAACCGAAGCTTTTCAAATCCCGATCGTTTTTTCGCCAGTCTTTTTTTACTTTCACAAATAAATTGAGATGTATTTTTTTCTGAAAAAATTTCTCCAAGTCTTCTCTCGCCTGTATTCCCACTTTTTTGATGGCCTCACCTTTATGTCCTATAACAATACCTTTTTGAGTATCTCTTTCTACATAAATAATAGAATCTATGAAAATAATTCCTTCTTTTTCCTTGAATTGTTCTGTTACCACTTCCACAGAATAAGGAATTTCCTTCTCATAATTCAGGAGAATTTTCTCGCGGATGGCTTCATTTACGAAAAAACGTTCAGATTTGTCGGTGAATTGGTCTTTGTCATAATACGGCGGATTTTCCGGAAGCAGAGATTTCAGTTTAGGCAGTATTAAATCGGTATTGATTCCTTGTAATGCGGAGATGGGAAGAATTTCAGCTTTTGGAATTTTCCCATGCCAGAATTCAATGACTTTCTCCATACTTTCCTGGTTAGATTCATCAATTTTATTAATGAGAATAAGCACCGGAACGGGAATTTTGTTCAGTTTTTCAATCAGAAATTCGGAAGGTTCACCTCGATCATTGATGTCGATAATCATCAGAAAAACATCAGCATCCTGAAGGCTGTCTTTCACGAAATCCATCATTTTTTCCTGCAGTTCATACTTAGGATCCAAAACGCCCGGAGTATCTGAAAAAACGATCTGAAGATCTTCTTCGTTATAAATTCCAAATATTCTATGACGAGTGGTTTGCGCTTTTTGAGTAACGATGGCCAATTTCTCGCCCATCAGCTGATTCAGGAGCGTAGATTTTCCTGCATTGGGCTTTCCGACTATATTGACAAATCCTGATTTATGCATATTCATTATAAAATACAAAGTTAATGAAACAAAACGGTTGGATGAAAAATAGTAAAACATTATTGGCAAAGCGATTACTTTATTTATTAACTTTATGAAAAATTTGCTATGAAAAAAACTTTATTATTTCTCTTGTTCAGTCAGTTTTTTTTCGCACAACATCCTGACTTGGTACCGAATGACTGGTACGTTTCACAAATAGAATGGAGCGGTCAAACCATTGTAAGACCTGTAAGTGACCACACGTTACAGCCTTCTCAATTCACTCCGAGTGGAAACGGTCAGTATCAATTTTACAGTAAGTATTTCAACACCTCAGCTGCCAATGACGTAACCTTTGTATCCACCGACACTTTTACTGCAGCGAACGGTTTTTCCTGTACGCTTCAGTATTATTTTGGAAATAATTACGTGGCGGTAAATGATTTTGATGACAAACATTGTCAAATTTTAGGCGGAAGCACCACGCATCCGTACCAAATTATTAACAACGGAACCAATAAAACATTAATCATTACGAATCCGAACAACGGGAATAAAGTGTATTATAACAATTATTACCTGAGCAGCAGGGAAGCGGAAATGAAACCAAGATTTCGGATCTTTCCCAATCCTGCACTTGAAGAGATTCATATCGAAAATGTAGAAAAAAACAAGAAAGTTCAGATCTTCGATTTATCAGGGAAACTGATGGAATCCGCAATAAGTAAGGAAAAAATGAGCATCAACATTCAGCACTTCCCGAAAGGACAATATCTGTTGCAGATTGAATCTTACCCTTCACAGTTTTTCCTGAAAGAATAATTAATTTTTGAAAACCAAAGGCAGAATTTCATTTTTCAACAACCCGAAACGCTTTATTTCTTCTTCGGAAAATTTTTTGGAATAGAAATTGGCTTCTGCTTCGAAACCCACACTTTTGAGCCTGTCGAAATAATCCATTCCGTACCATCGGACATGGTCGTACTGCCCGAAATGTTTCCGCCTTTCTTTCGGATCTTTTATTGTAAAATCTTCATAAGTTTTTTCCAGGGAATTTTTCATAGGAACCTGAACAATTCCCCAACCTCCTTTTTTCATGACTCTGTACAGTTCACTCATCGCTTTTCTGTCGTCTTCGATATGCTCCAGAACATGGTTGCAAATTACAATATCAAAACTATTATCCTGAAAAGGAAGGTTAAGAATATCGGCTTTTACATCCACAATCGGTGAATAGAGATCGGCAGAAATGTAATCAAGATTCCTCATTTTTTTAAATCTCCGAAGAAATTCCTGCTCGGGAGCGATGTGCAAAACCCTGTAGTTTTTAGTGAAAAAATCGGTTTCATTTTTCAGGTAAAGCCACATCTGGCGGTGTCTTTCTAGGCTTAAAGTTCCGGGAGAAAGGGCATTTTCCCGTTGTTTTCCATATCCATAAGATAAAAATTTCCGGTACGATTTTCCATCAATAGGATCGGTTAAATTATTTCCTTTATACAGTTGATAAATAACAGGACGCGCAATAACACTGGCGGAAATAAGCCACGGTCGCGGAATTTTGTTTAAAAGGAATTTAATGATTTTTTTCATCTAAAAATCCATTGTAAACGCATCTTCTTCATTACTTTGAATTCCGAGTGCTTCATAAATATATTTGAAAGTGGACAACAAAACGGGTTTCCCCTGAATAATGCAAACATTGTGTTCGTAATGTGCAGAATTTTTCCCATCAAGAGTCGTTACTGTCCAACCGTCATCATGAAATTTTACTTTTTCGGTTCCAAGGTTAATCATTGGTTCTATGGCGAGGGCAATGCCGTCTTTCAGGACTTTTCCGCTTCCTTTTTTTCCATAATTGGGAACTTGCGGATCTTCGTGCATTTTTTTTCCCAAACCGTGTCCAACCAACTCCCGAACAACACCATAACCCTGCGCTTCGCAATGCGACTGAATAGCAAAAGAAATATCGCCCACTCTTTTGCCGCGAACACACTGTTCAATGCCTTTATAAAGAGATTCTTTGGTTACTTTCAAAAGTTTTTTCGTTTCCGGATCTGTCTCTCCTACTTCAAAAGTATACGCATGATCTCCGTAAAATCCATTCATATACACACCGCAGTCTACCGAAAGGATGTCTCCGTTTTCCAAAGGTTTATCATTGGGAATGCCATGGACGACTTCCGAGTTAGGCGAAATACAAAGGTTCTTGGGAAATCCGTACATTCCTAAAAAGGCAGGTTCGCCACCGTGATCCCGAATATATTCGGCAGCGATGGTATCTATAAAATTGGTAGTAACTCCGGGTTTTATTTCCTTCGCTACCATTCCTAAAGTTTTGGAAACCAGCTGAGCACTTTTGCGCATCAACCGAAGTTCTTCCATTGTTTTTAAAATAATCATGAGTGCAAAGATAAAAAAATGCCTGCAGAAAACGCTGCAGGCAAATATCATCATATTGATCGATAATAATTCGTTAATAAGCTCCTATAAAATCTACATCAACGTCAATAGTATCTCCATTTAAATTTTCCATTTCGCCAAAGAAATAACCTTCTATAATACCATTACCTGACTCTGTGATGGTAATACTGATGTTGGAATTAAGGTTTTTGGACGCAACATAGCTAAAGTTAGGACTCACGTATCCAAATTGAGTACCTATTCCAATCGCATTATCACTCATGGTATAGGAACCTTTACCAATGTTTTGGGGAAGCGTAATTGTAAAAGCGGTACTGGTACCATCGGAGCCTGCTAACGTAATGTAGCCGGATGAAACTGTAGCAGTACTGAAATTAATATGAGACTTAAAGTTGGCGGTCATGTGACCTGTAATTTGGGCTTCGATGAGGGATTGTCCTTTTACAAGTTCAATATGATCAAGATCATCGTCATCATCATCATCATCATCGGTTGGCCGGCATCCTACACTAAACACGAGTAAACAGCCCAGTAAAAGCAACAGAGCTGTGCTGAATAATTTTTTTGTTTTCATTGGTATTATGTTTTAATTAGTTCATCAAATGTAAATAAAAAATTTTACCAGAACAAGCCTTTTTTCTTTTCTTTTTTCAATTTAGAATAGGCCAGAACTTCTCCGCCGTCCACACGGAATTCGATTCGCTCATTGATAATATTATAAATTTCGCCCCAACCCGGGAATCCGCCTAAGTTTCTGTCATCAATAAAGAGGTCAGCATCTATTTTTCTGGATGCGTTTTCGCTATCATAAATTTCTCCTTCAAAACTGGAGTTCACTGCGTAAAATTCGATTCCGTTTTTTCGGCAAAATTCTACGGCATCACGCAGGCTGTCGCCATGACGATACGTCCAAAGAATTAAACGATAACCTTCACTCTGGAGTTTCCGGAGGGTTTCAAAAACAAAGGTTTTGGGTTTTCCAATTCCCGGATATGCATCATCTACGATGGTTCCGTCAAAATCTATAGCGAGTTTCTTATTGCTTTTCAACATTTTATATTATTCAGATTTGCAAAGATAAAAAAAGAGCCGGACAATTTCCGGCTCATTATCGCTTTAACTTAATTAGCTTTTTATCCATTTAAACTGATATTCAAGATCTGGTGTAGAAATTCTGTCCGTTACCCTTTGAAGTCTTCCCGGTAATTTCATTAAATACTCCTGAGCTTTTTGTGCCTGAACATTTAAACCATCAATATGTTCTATTTTCCAATCTTCCAGCAATTCTTTCAAAATATCAATATAGTCCTGAGCAGTGTACACCATACAGCGTTGTGCAGCATCGGAAAAATGTGACCAAAGTTCACCGGCTTTTTGTCCGCTCTCCCTCATCAGATGGGCAGGCATTACGATTTTTTTCCTCATCATATCTTCAAAAGCCAGCATCATTTCTGATGGATCCAATTCGAAAATTCTTTCTACAAAATTCTTGTATGCTTTGGCATGTCGGGCTTCATCAGCTGCAATTACAGCACACATTTTCGCTAATTTTTTATTTCCTGTTTGTTTGGCAAAAGTACCCACCCGACGGTGAGAAATATTGGTAGCTGTTTCCTGAAAACTGGTATAAACGAAATTACGGTAAGGATCCATAGAGGTTCCGAGATCGAAGCCATCCTGGATAAGATATTGTGTGGTAATCTCAACTTCCCTCATATTTACTCGTCCGCAGAGATATAGATATTTGTTCAGAAGATCGCCGTGGCGGTTTTCTTCAGCAGTCCAGCTTCTCACCCATTTGCTCCATCCGTTTCCGTTTTCCTGATCTACACCGTCTATTCCCATAATCCAACTTTCGTAGCTTGGAAGGGCTTCTTCGGTGATACAATCGCCTATTAAAGTTACAAAAACATCGTAATCCATTTCATGAGCAAAAGTCTGAATTTCTTCCAAGTCATGTTTGAATTCCTCACTTGACGGATCAGGTAAAAAATCAGAAGGTTGCCATATTTTTTCTACCGGAGTAAGGTATTTCTCCATGAAAGAATCAACTTCTTTCCCAATGTTTTTCATCACCTCCAGTCGAACTAATTGGTTATACATTTATTATAAATTGAATTATTATTAGCTACAAAAATACATCAAAAGAAACGATTGGGCTTATAAAATTATCCTTAAATCATATACTTACCTTTAATTTTCACGATACAATGACATCTCCGGTCATGATTTCCGGGATTTCCAATCCCATCACGTGAAGTACAGAAGGCGCAATATCTCCCAGTTTGCCCGGTTTCAGGTTCCATCGTTTTTCTTTGTCCATTACAATCAGCGGAACCAAGTTGGTAGAATGTTGTGTATTGGGCGATCCGTCGGGATTGATCATGACATCGCTGTTTCCGTGGTCGGCAAGGATGAAAACCGTATATCCGTGTTCGTATGCTGCGGAAGCTACTTTTTCTATACACTCATCTACGGTTTCCGCTGCTTTCACAGCTGCTGAAAACACTCCGGTATGTCCTACCATATCTGCATTGGCAAAATTTAAACAGATAAAGTCAGCTGTTTCGCCAGTGATTTCCGGGAGAATTTGCGCTGTTATTTCATAAGCAGACATTTCCGGTTTGAAATCATACGTCGGCACATCTTTCGGACTTGGACAAAGAATTCTTTTCTCATTATCAAAAGGTTCTTCCCGACCTCCGGAAAAGAAAAAAGTAACGTGTGGATATTTTTCAGTTTCTGCAACCCGAATCTGTGATTTTTCATTTTTTTCCAGAACTTCGCCCAAAGTCCCGGTAAGAATATCTTCATTAAAAACAACCCTTACATCGGAGAAATCCTTATCATAATTGGTCATAGTGACATAATACAGAGGCAATCTGTGCATCCCGAACTCAGGAAAATCCCGTTGCGTTAAAGCTTCGGTGATTTCTCTTCCGCGGTCTGTGCGGAAATTGAAACAGAAAACAACATCCCCGTTTTCAATCGTAGCCATTGGTAAACGGCTTTCGCGAAGCTGAATAATTGGTTTCAGAAATTCATCAGTAACATCTAATTGATAAGAATTTTCAATAGACTGAAGTACATCGTGAGTCATGTGCCCGATTCCGTTCACCATCGCATCATAAGCTAATTTTACCCGATCCCATCGTTTATCCCGATCCATCGCATAATATCTTCCGATGACTGAGGCCAATTTTCCGCCAGTAATTTTCATGTGATTCAGAAGATCTTCGATAAAACCTTTCCCTGAATGTGGATCACAGTCACGGCCGTCGGTAAAAGCATGAACAAAAACACGGTCAGAAACTCCGTTTTCTTGAGCCGCCGTCAACAACCCTTTCAGATGATTAATGTGAGAATGAACTCCGCCATCGGAAGCTAAACCGATAAAATGGACTTTTTTATTATGAAGCAATGCGTATTCAAACGCTTGTGTAATGGTGTTTTCTTTTCCTAAAGTAGCATTATCAACCGCCATATTCAGCCGGACAAGATTCTGATAAACCACTCTGCCCGCGCCCAGATTCATGTGTCCGACTTCAGAATTTCCCATTTGCCCAAATGGCAATCCTACTGCAAGTCCGCTGGCTTCCAGTGTAGTATGTGGAAATTCCTGATAACAACGATCCATAAAAGGAGTATTCGCAGCGGCAATTGCTGATATTTGAGGATCTGTTCCTAAACCCCAACCATCCAATATTGCCAGTAATGCTTTCTTAGCCATTCAAATTATTTTCAGACAAATTTAAGAATATTAAAACATTTATTATTTCTTACTCATCATAATAATTCTTAATTTTACTTTTTAGTAGTGAATAAAAAATGGATTTACGCGACCAACTGAAAAACTTTTTTCCTGAGCATGAAGAGCAGGATTTTCAAATTCCTGAAGAAAAATTCGAACAGAAAGAAGCCCTCATTTGTAAATTTGAGAAAAAAGGAAGAAATGGAAAACCCGTCACTTTGATAGAAGGATTTGAAGGTACAGATGAAGACTTGAAAAATCTTTCAAAAAAAATAAAAACGACACTCGGAATCGGCGGTTCGGAGAAAGACGGAATCATTATTATCCAGGGTGATAACCGTGATAAAATCATGAAAATACTTCAGGATTTGGGCTATAAAACGAAACGCGTAGGCGGATAAAAACATTATTTAGAAAACATCATTTCAAAAAAGTAAAAAATATAATTATGCTGAATAAACTTGCAGCTTCTGAACTCGTACTGAACGGAGAAGGAAGCGTTTATCACCTGAATCTTCTTCCTGAGGATATTGCCGGGAAGATCATTCTGGTAGGAGATCCGGACAGGGTTCCGAAAGTTTCCGAATATTTTGATAAAATTGAAATCAAAAAAAATAAAAGAGAATTTTATACTCACACAGGAATTTTACGCGGAGAAAGAATCACCGTGATGTCGTCCGGAATTGGTACCGAAAATATTGACATCGTGATGAACGAGTTGGATGCTTTGGTAAATATTGATTTGAAAAACAAAGAATTCAAGTCCGAGCACACTTCACTGGAACTTTTCCGGTTGGGAACCTGCGGATCTGTAAATCCTGATGTGGAAGTGGATCAGATGCTGGTGACACAAAATGTGGTGGGACTGGACGGGCTGCTTCGTTTCTATGCGGATTATGAGTTTGAAAATTCATTTTCACGAAATTTTATGGCTAAATTTCCTTATGAAAATATCAAAGGAATGCTGTATTTTTCGGATTGGGCTGAGGAGATTTCCGATTACTATCAAGATGCAAAATACCATGGAAATACGGCTACATTTCCGGGTTTCTATGCACCACAGGGAAGGCAGCTGCGTCTGAAAGCTTTGGATGACCGTTTTCTGGAAACGCTCAACGATTTAGGAGTCAGTAATTTTGAAATGGAAACCTCCGCAATCTACGGTTTATCAAAACTTTTGGGACATAAAGCATTGACAGTGAATAACGTAATTGCCAACAGAAGGCGCGGTGAATTTGCTTCTGATCATCATGCTTCTGAAAAGAAAATGATAGAATGGGTGTTGGAAAGGATCATTCCTTAAAATAAAAAAGCCGTTTCAAAAACTGAAACGGCTTTCTCTTTTGGTGTATTTTTATTTTCCCTGAGCTTTCAACAACATATCTTCTTTTTCTTTAAATTCCTTTCTCTTAGCTTCGTTACGGGTGGTTTGGTACATCCCTTTCAGCAAAGTAACCACATCCATATTGTTGGGATCTTTGGAATACCAATCCTCTGCTATGGGAAGTGCTTTCTCAAATCTTGCCCGCCGTGCGTCCATCACTTTATTCGCCTCATCTGTTTTTCCACTGTCTCGCAAAGCTTTATATTCGTTGATGGTTTTTTCATCATCACCCATAATCAAATAAGTAAGATTCATGTGGGCGCTGGACATTTTAGGATCCAATTCGATGGCTTTTTTAAAAGCCGTTTCAGCGTCTTTTTTGGTTGCTGGATCTTTGCTTTGCAAAACACCTAAATTATACCAGCTTATTGCATCATTGGGATTCAGTGAAAGATTTCTTTTGAGTGCTGCTGTAAACTCATCGGTTTTTCCTGCTTTATAATACGTACTACTTTGAAGTTCAGCAAGTTTATTATTTATAGGGAACTTTTTAACGGCTTTGTCCAACACTGCAAGGGCGTCATCATATCTTTTTTCTTCTACCAATAATGAAGCGTAGGTTTCCTGCAACTCTTCTTCGATACTTTTTGAAGTTTCAGTTTTGAAATCTGTATAATCAGAAGTCTTCTTCAAAGTCTCCCAAGTTGCTTTATCTAGGGTATGAACGGTTCCTGTAGATTTTTCTTTTGCAGTATAAGTAGTTTCAACGCCCGTATATCCGCTGTCTGTTAATTCTTTGAAAACCTCGATGGCTTTGCTATTGTTTTTCGCAGAAATATAGCTCAATCCGGAATTGTAAAGCAACTGTCCGCTATTTTGTCCGAACGCTTTCAAAAGATTATAGGATTCTCTGAATTTGTCAGCTGCTACTCCATAATTTTTTGCATTGTAAGAATCCATCGCTGTTTTATTAGCAGCCTGAATAACAGGATCCAAGATAGCAGCCAGTTTTGCTGTATTTTTTGGTGTGTAACTTTCTTCTTTCAGGCCAGAAATTCCCGAAGCATCTGCGGCAGATTTTCCTACGAAATACACTCTGTTTTTGTCAGCATCCCTGCCGGTATAAACTTTAGATTTTGCTAAATCATTGATCTTTACAAGATAAGATGCGCCTTCAGTGGTTTTCCCTGATCGGAGAAGTGAAAGTCCTTTGGCAAAATAATAATTTTCAAGAAGTTCAGGCTCCAGCAGCTCCAATTTGCCGTTTAATTGAGCTTCGGCGGCGGCCAGTTGAGCTTGTGCTGTGGCTACATCACCGGATTCGATAGCTTTGAATGCTGCATTGATTTCTTTTTTCTGAGCGAAAACTAAGGTCGCAGAAATCAATGCCAGGCTTAAGATTATTCTTTTCATTGCTTTATATTTTTAAAATTTGTTTTGAGATCGTCGATTACTCTTCATCGTCGTTCTCCGGGTTTTCTTCTATTTTTTTATTTTCCTTTTCTTCTTCTTTTTCTATCTTTTTCATATAATTTTCATCGCCCATATTGGTAAATGAATTGTCACCCGATTGTGGTGCTTCTTTAAATTCAGGATTGCTGCTGTCCACATTATCAGATGGTACTTCCGGAGTTTCCAGATCTACTTCTTCCACTTCCTTATCCATTTCTACTTTAGCAATCGCTGCTATTTCGTCATTTTTCTTCAGATTGATTAATTTCACACCTTGGGTATTTCTTCCCATCACCCGTAGTTCATCCACACTCATTCGGATAGCTACACCGGATTTGTTGATGATCATTAATCCATCACCATCCTTAACATTCTGGATCGCAATAAGATTTCCTGTTTTTTCGGTAACATTCAGAGTGATAACACCTTTTCCGCCACGGTTGGTAATCCGGTAATCTTCCACAGCCGTTCTTTTTCCGTAACCTTTCTCAGAAACTACCAGCACACTTTCGTTGGCCACATCTTCTGCGATAATCATTCCAATTACTTCATCATTATCTTCCAATGTAATTCCCCGAACTCCGATAGAACCACGGCCGACAGCACGTGCTTTTTCTTCCGGGAAACGGATGCATTTTCCATTTTTGGTGGCGATCATAATTTCTGAACTTCCATCGGTCAGTCTGGCTCCCAAAAGCTGGTCGTTATCCCGGATTTCAATGGCGTTAATACCGTTGGTACGAGGCCTGGAATAGGCTTCCAGAGAGGTTTTCTTCACCGTTCCATTTTTGGTAATCATCACCACATTCATCTGATTTACATACTCTTCATCTTTCAAATCATTGGTTCGGATATAGGCTTTCACTTTATCATCCGGCTCAATATTAATGAGATTCTGAATCGCCCGTCCTTTGGCTGTACGCGAACCTTCCGGAATTTCAAAAACTCTTAGCCAGTAACATTTTCCTTTTTCGGTAAAGAAGAGCATATATTGATGATTCGTTGCGGAAACAATGTATTCCAGGAAGTCCTCTTCACGGGTTGTTGCCGCTTTATTTCCTACGCCGCCTCTGCTCTGGATACGGTATTCTGAAAGCAAAGTTCTTTTGATATATCCCGCGTGAGAAATCGTAACCACCACATTTTCATTAGGAATGAAATCTTCAATGGACATGTCTCCACCTGCGTAATCTATTTCTGTTCTTCTTTCGTCACCATATTTTTCTTTGATCTCCTGCATTTCTTCCTTAATGATTTCATATCTTCTGCTTTCGTTGGACAGGATATCCTTCAAATCATTAATAAATGCCATAATTTCCTCATACTCAGCACGTATTTTATCGAGTTCCATTCCCGTAAGGCGGGCAAGCCTCAAGTCCAGAATCGCCTGAGCCTGAAGATCAGAAAGTTCAAATTCATTAATAAGGCCTTCCTTCGCTTGCTGAGGATTGGAACTGTTACGGATGATGGCAATCGCTTTATCCAGGCTTTCCTGAGTCGCAATGACCTTCATGAAGCCTTCCAGAATATGAGCCCGGTCCTGTGCTTTTTTCAGTTCAAATTCTGTTCTGCGCACCACAACTTCATGTCGGTGTGCCACGAAATGTTTGATAATATCTTTCAGGTTCAGCTGCTCCGGCCTGCCATGAACCAATGCGATATTATTCACACTGAAAGACGTTTGAAGTGCTGTATATTTATACAAAAGATTGAGTACTACATTGGGGATAGCATCGTTTTTCAATTCATAAACGATTCTCATTCCTCTTCTGTCGGACTCGTCGCGGATTTCGTAAATTCCAGGGATTTTTTCTTCTTTTACCAGTTCCGAAGTTCTGATAATCATGTCGGCCTTGTTCACCTGATAAGGAACTTCGGTAACAATGATCGCATTTCGGTTTCCTACTTCTTCAAAATTAACTTTTGCTCGAATTACGATTCGGCCTCTTCCCGTATGTAGCGCATCACGAACGCCGTCATAACCATAAATAATGCCGCCGGTTGGAAAATCCGGGGCAATAATATGCTGCATCAGTTCATCAATGGTAATATCGCGGTTATCGATGTAAGCGCAAATCCCATCAACGGACTCAGAAAGGTTATGAGGAGCCATATTGGTGGCCATTCCTACAGCAATACCGGAGGCGCCATTCACCAGAAGGTTGGGGATTTTAGTAGGAAGGACGGTTGGTTCCGTCATGGAATCATCGAAGTTGTTCTGAAAATCCACGGTTTCTTTATCCAGATCGGCCAGAATTTCGTCAGATATTTTCTTCAGGCGGGCTTCGGTATATCGCATCGCTGCAGGCGGATCTCCGTCCATAGAACCGAAGTTACCTTGACCGTCCACCTGAGTATATCTCAAACTCCAGGGCTGCGCCATTCTTACCATGGCATCGTATACGGAACTATCGCCGTGCGGATGGTATTTACCCAAAACATCCCCTACAATTCTTGCTGATTTCAAATGTTTTCTATTGGAAAAAACATTCAATCCGTACATTCCGTACAGTACTCTTCTGTGAACAGGTTTCAGCCCGTCGCGCACATCCGGAAGTGCTCTGGAAACAATCACCGACATCGAATAATCGATGTAAGAAGATTTCATTTCATCAACAATATTGATCGGAATTAACCTTTCTCCTTCTGTATTCATATTCTTTTTTTAAATGATTTTCAACAGATTAAAATCTATGAAAATTTTCCTTATTTTTTAAAATTATAATAACGCACGAATTTACGAAAAAATACCGATTTTTGTGCTATAATTTATCCACAAGGATCATAAAATTTTATAGAAAATGAACATCTTAAGCCTTACGTTTCACAGTACTGAAAACGCTTTTGCCCAATGGCAGGAATATACAGAAAACGAACTCGTGAATTTGGTGGAAAACCTGATGGATGTAGAACAATATATTGTTTCTGAAGTGGAAAGCGAGATGATTAGAGAAGGTAATAATACGAATTTGCTTCTGTTTTTTTCCACTGAAACGCTTCGCCGGGATTTCTTAGAAAGTGAACTGCTGAATATTGAAGAAAGAATTACAAAAAAATTTGGTACAGATGTAATGGTTTTCAGCACGCTTCTAAATCCCAAAAGTAACACATTCAAAAAACAAAAAGCAGCGAAATAATCCGCTGCTTCGTGTACATTTTTTAATACTTCTTTTTATTTTTCTTGAATTTCTTATGCTTTTTTGTTTGTCCGGGAGCATAATCTGTTGCTTTCCCACCATAAATTTTCTTCGCTTGTCCGGGTGGTAATCTTTTAGTTTTGTGATTTCCGTGTGCTCTCGCCACAATACGCCCGTTTTGATACACACTTCCGTTTCTATCGGTGTACACATCGCCTTGTCGGTACACTGTGCCATCCGGTGCGCGATAAACTCTTCCGTTATTGTTGTAAGGATCATTAACTGTACCACATGAAGCAACCCCAAAAAGCAATCCTGCACCTAATAATATTTTGAAAACATTTTTCATTTTACAAATTTTAAAGTTCTCATCAAGATTTCAATGTTGATGCCAAACTGACAAACGAAGTGGCAGAAAGTTACAATTCTTTTTTCAAAAATTTTCCCGTCAGCGATTTTCTGCTTTTTATTATTTCCTCCGGAGTTCCTTTTGCTACTATAGTTCCGCCGTGTTTTCCACCTTCGGGCCCAATATCAATAATGTGGTCTGCCAGTTTTATCACATCCATATTATGTTCGATAATAATGAAGGAATTTCCGAGATCAATGAGTTTATTGATGGCATCCATCAATATTTTGACGTCTTCAAAGTGAAGGCCAGTCGTTGGTTCGTCAAGAATATAGAGTGTATTTCCTGTTTGTCTTTTGGAAAGTTCCGTTGCCAATTTAATACGTTGCGCTTCTCCTCCACTTAACGTTGTAGACTGCTGTCCCAAAGTGATATAACCTAAACCAACATCCTGAAGTGTTTTTACTTTACTGTGAATTTTCGGAATGGGCTGAAAGAATTGAACGGCTTCATCGATGGTCATTTCCAGCACATCAGAAATCGATTTTCCTTTGTATCGAACCTCAAGTGTTTCGCGGTTGAAACGTTTACCATTGCAAGTTTCACAGTGGACATATACATCTGGCAGAAAATTCATTTCAATTACTTTCAAACCTCCACCCTGGCAAGTCTCGCAGCGTCCGCCTTTTACATTAAATGAAAATCTTCCCGGTTTATAGCCTCGTATTTTACTTTCGGGATGTTCTGCAAACAGGTTCCGAATCACTGAAAACATTCCGGTGTAAGTAGCTGGATTCGATCGTGGTGTTCTTCCGATTGGAGTTTGATCCACATCTACAATTTTATCAATATTGTCAATTCCTTCTATCTTTTTATAAGGTAAAGGTTCCTGAATGCTTCGGTAAAAGTGTTGATTCAAAATGGGATACAGCGTTCCGTTAATAAGCGACGATTTCCCGCTTCCCGAAATACCGGTAACAACAACGAGTTTTCCCAAAGGAATTTCGAGGTTTACATTTTTAAGATTATTGCCGCTAGCTCCTTTCAGTACGATTTTTTTATCATTTCCTTTTCTGCGCTCTGTCGGAACTTCAATTTTTTTTCTGCCGTTCAGATAATCTGCAGTGATGGTATCAGCCTTTGCCAATTCGTCAGGAGATCCTTGCCAAAGGATTTCACCACCGTATTTTCCTGCTTTCGGGCCAATATCCAACACATGATCCGCTTCCAGAATCATCTCTTTGTCGTGCTCTACCACGATCACCGAATTTCCAATATCCCGCAGATTTTTAAGTGATGCAATCAGCCGTTCATTATCTCTCTGATGAAGTCCGATGGAAGGTTCGTCCAAAATATAGAGCACGTTCACCAATTGTGAGCCGATTTGTGTAGCCAGCCGAATTCGCTGGGATTCTCCGCCTGAAAGTGTTCTGGAACTTCTGCTCAAACTTAGATATTCCAGACCAACATCCAATAAAAACTGAAGCCGGGTTTCAATTTCCTTTAAAATTTCATGAGCAATAATGCTGTTTTTCTTTGAAAATTTAGGCCTTACTTCCTGTAACCATTCCTTGAAATCGGCCAGAGAAAGTGCACTTACTTCGGCAATATTTTTACCGTCTATTTTAAAACTTAAACTTTCGGGATGGAGACGGGCTCCTCCACATTTGGTGCAAATTTCTTCTGTGGTGTATTGGCGCGCCAACGAAGTGCTATAATAGCTTTCTTTATCTGCAATAATTTCTTCCAGAAAAGGAACCAATCCACCAAAATTGATTTTTATTTTTTTAGTAATTCCTGCGTGTTTCAGTTCTACTCCTACTTCTCTTTTGGCTCCGTAATAAATGAGATCCAAAGCTTCTTTGGGGATATCCTGAAAAGGTGTAGAGAGATTTTTGTTAAAAGTCTCAAGAATATTTTTAATCTGGCTAAGCAGAAAATTATTGCCTTTTATGTCTACCAACGGCAACAGCGCACCTTGATTGATAGAATGTTTGGGATTTCCCACAAAATAATCGGTATTGATTTTTTTTATGGTTCCCAGCCCTTTGCAATACGGGCAACTTCCTTTCGGGGAATTGAAAGAAAAAGTGTTGGGTTCCGGCAGGGCGAGAGAATGTCCTGTATCGTCATCCATTAGATTTTTCGAAAAATAATGAACTTCGTCGCTGTTCAGTTTTTGAATTCCGATAATGCCTTCGCCCATATCCATTGCTGTGCGAAGAGATTGTTCCATTCTCATTTCAGTAGCATTTTCCCCGATAATCCAACGGTCGATCACAATATCAATATCGTGGGTTTTATATCTGTCGAGTTTCAGGTCGTATTCAATATCCTGAATTTCACCGTCAATTCTTGCTTGTCCGTAACCTTTTTTGGCCATCTGAACGAAAAGTTCGTGGTAATGTCCTTTCCGGGAACGCACTACCGGAGCCAAAAGCATTATTTTATCGCCTTTAAAATTTTCTTTAATCGTGTCCAGAATCTGATCTTCCGTATAGCTCACCAGTTTTTTCCCGGAGCTTAAGGAATACGCATCGGAAACTCGGGCAAACAGCAAACGGAGGAAATCATAAAGTTCAGTAACAGTACCCACTGTAGAACGTGGATTCTTGTTGTTGGTTTTCTGTTCGATAGCGATCACCGGCGACAGGCCTTCAATTTTATCCACATCAGGGCGTTCCAACCCGCCCAAAAACTGTCTGGCGTAGGCTGAAAAAGTTTCGATATACCGGCGCTGACCTTCAGCAAAAATAGTATCGAAAGCCAAAGAAGATTTTCCACTTCCCGATAAACCGGTGATGACCACCAGCTCATTTCGTGGAATCTTTACATCAATATTTTTCAGATTGTGTTCACGGGCACCGTAAACTTCTATATATTCTTTATTTTCTGCCATTGTAAAAATGATTCCCGGTTTTTCTGAAACCAAGAATTTTGCAAAATTACGGAATAATTATCGGAATTAAATTGTAAGATCAGAACGCAAATTAAATTGAGAAAGTAGGTTGTCTCTATTTTTTTCGTTTAGCCTTGCTTTGGGATTTAGCTTGTGCCCTGTTGCTTCCGGGTTTATTTTTTGGTGGATTTCTCTTGTGAGGTCCACCAAGATTTATTTTCCTGTTTTTATCTTTTTTCTCATGAAAAGCACCGCCACCTTCAATAATTTTCACAGTGTGCGCATTTTTCATTTTGACTTCCTCTTGCTCAGAAGCGATTTTCTGAGGATTTATTTTCACTTCCTCCGGAAACGGAAGCAGCGTAATTTCCTTATCCATCAATACCTCAATTTCTAAAAGCAATGGTTCTTCTTTCTCTGTAATGAATGCGAGAGATTTTCCATCTTTGTCCGCACGCCCAGTTCTTCCGATTCTGTGGATATACTGTTCCGGTACTTCGGAAATTTCAAAATTAATAACGTGGGTAATATTTGAAATATCCAATCCTCTGGCCATCACATCCGTGGTAATTAATCCACGGATTTCCTCTTCCTCAAATCTTTTCATGGCTTTCAGCCGGTAATTTTGCGATTTATTGGAATGAATAATATCGAAATCTTCAGGGAAAAATTCATCAATTTTGGTAAACAGCAAATCGGCGTGTCTTTTATTATTGGTGAAAATTAAAACCTTAGACATATCGTCATTGGTTTCTAAAAGATATTTCAGCAAATTGATTTTGGTATTGAAATTAACAACACGATATCCCGTTTGTTCTATTTTCTCCAATGGAGTTCCCGATTTTGCAAGAGAAATTTCTATTGGATTAGCGAAATATTCTTCCAACATACCATCCACTGCTTCCGTCATGGTTGCCGAAAAAAGAATGTTCTGGCGTTTTGCCTTCATCATTTCAAAAATATGAGTGAGCTGCGGCCGAAATCCGAGGTTCAGCATTTCATCAAACTCATCAATAATAAGTTTTTGAACTTCCTTTAGCGAAATAGCGTTGTCGATCGCCAGATCCATCACTCTTCCCGGTGTTCCTACGAGGATATCGCAGCCATCTTTGAAGAGAAGTTTTTGGGTATTGATATTTTTACCACCATAAATTCCGATGACTCTTGCACTAAGATGTTGGGTAAGATTTTCCACAATTTCCGATACCTGAACGACCAATTCTCGGGTTGGAACCAAAACAAGCACCGTAGGATTTCCTGATTTGTTGTATTTCCACATTTTCAAAACGGGAAGCAGATAAGCGAGGGTTTTTCCAGTTCCGGTTTGGGCAATTCCCATAATATCACGGCCGGAAAGGATGGGTTTGAAACTTTTTTCCTGAATAGGCGTAGGTTCAAAAAGTTCTAAATCGGCTAAAACGTCGAGAATTTTTTTAGGTAAATCAAAATCAGCAAAGGTGGTACTCATGAACAGTGAATTTTTAGAATTTGGTACGGAAACCCGCATCTTTCAAGCGGCAAATGTACAGAAATTAATTTTTTGTAAAGAAAGCGGACAGTATTCATGTCTGAGTTTTTTTGTAATTTCACTCATAATTATTTAAGATTTAAAAAAATCAAAATGAAATATTTCACATTACTGGCTCTGGGTATTCTCCTGAGCAGCTGCAACAAGAAAAACGAGCAGGTTTCCTCCACGGCTATCGTTCCAACCAAAACTGATACCTTGAAAAAGACAGAATCCGAAACACTTCAGCGATGGATTTCTTTCTATAAAACCACCAATCCCGATTTTTCTGTTGATAAATTCTCACTCTCCGGAACTTCGGAAATCGCTTTTACAAAAGGCTATGTACCGGGAAATTTCGAAACTCAGTTCAATCAAATCTATGAGCCATTTCTAGTGTATAATGAAAGTAAAACACAATATCTGGATTTCGACAGTTATCACTGGCAATTGGACGGAAGAGGAACTCCCATTTTTGAAGCCGATCAACAGGTAAATCTGGTGAATATTCCCGAGAAAAAAGTACAGCAAATCGGATTTTTCGGGCCATCATTTCGGATAGAGGAAGGATATTGGGAGGGAGATTCGGTAGCGGTAGTATTAGGAAATACGTATGAGAAAGTTCCGTTTTTTATTAAATATAATTTGATTAAAAACACCAAAGAAAATTATCAGTATCCCGATACTTTACGGTTTGAAAAATCCTATTTCTATCACCGATTGATGGAGAAAGGTTTTAGGCCAAAATAAAAGAAGCTGCTCTTATCGGGCAGCTTCTTCTTGATCAGTAGTTGGATCTCCTCATTCAGCAAGGATAATTCCTTTATTATTGCTGAACTCCATGACTCCACTTTTTATTTTGAAAGAAAATACACTTTCTTTTTCATTTTCTTTCTTGAATTTTTCAGCGAATTTCTCATTAATTTTATCGGTATACAATTTTATTTTACCGTTTTTTAATGAAGCAACAATGGCTGCGTGATTTTTCATCACATGAAATTCACCGCTTTTCCCGGGCAGTAAAACAGATTTTACATCGCCGTCAAAAACTACAAATTCAGGAGTTAAAATTTTTATATTCATTATAAATTGCTTTTGGCTTTTGGCTAATCGCTATTGGCAATAAGCCAGAAGCAGTTTATGCGTTTTCTGCTAACATTTTCTGTCCGGCTTCGATGGCTGCTTCAATGGTTCCTTTCAGGTTGAAAGCTGCTTCCGGAAGATGATCTAATTCTCCATCAATAATCATGTTAAATCCTTTGATGGTATCTTTAATATCTACCAAAACCCCCGGAATTCCTGTAAACTGCTCTGCAACGTGGAAAGGCTGAGAAAGGAATCTCTGTACTTTTCTTGCACGGTACACTACCAGTTTATCTTCTTCGGAAAGTTCTTCCATACCCAGAATCGCAATAATATCCTGAAGCGCTTTATATCTCTGAAGAATTTCTTTTACTCTTTGTGCTGTATTATAATGCTCTTCTCCTAAAATTTCCGGAGTAAGGATTCTTGAAGTAGAAGCCAGAGGATCTACTGCAGGATAAATTCCTAATGAGGCAATTTTTCTGTCCAATACTGTAGTAGCATCCAAATGGGCAAATGTTGTTGCCGGAGCGGGGTCAGTCAAGTCATCCGCAGGAACGTAAACCGCTTGTACGGAAGTAATAGAACCGTTTTTTGTGGAAGTAATTCTTTCCTGCATCGCACCCATTTCTGACGCCAGCGTTGGCTGATATCCTACCGCAGAAGGCATACGCCCAAGAAGTGCGGATACCTCAGAACCGGCTTGTGTGAAACGGAAAATATTATCTACGAAGAAAAGCACGTCTCTTCCCTGTCCAGCACCGTCACCGTCACGGAAATTTTCCGCAATGGTAAGGCCAGAAAGTGCCACTCTTGCTCTTGCTCCTGGAGGCTCGTTCATCTGTCCGAAAACGAAAGTACATTTGGAATCTTTCATTTCTTCAAGGTTAACTTTGGAAAGATCCCAACCGCCATTTTCCATAGAATGCATAAATTCCTCGCCATATTTAATAATGCCGGATTCCAGCATTTCTCTCAAAAGATCATTTCCTTCTCTGGTTCTTTCTCCTACTCCTGCGAAAACGGAAAGACCACCGTGGCCTTTTGCAATATTATTGATCAATTCCTGAATTAATACAGTTTTACCAACACCGGCACCACCGAACAAACCAATTTTTCCTCCTTTTGCATAAGGTTCAATAAGGTCGATTACTTTAATTCCGGTGAAAAGTACTTCAGCCGAAGTCGAAAGCTGGTCAAATTTTGGAGCTTCTCTGTGAATCGGCAAACCGTTGTTATTGGAAACTTCGGGAAGTCCATCGATTGCGTCACCCACTACATTGAAGAGTCTTCCGTATACAGATTCGCCAGTAGGCATCGTAATTTGTCTTCCGGATGCGATCACTTCCTGACCTCTCTGCAATCCGTCTGTAGCATCCATTGCGATACACCTTACTGCGTCTTCTCCAATATGTTGTTCTACTTCCAGAATGAGTTTTTCACCATTATTTTTTGTCACCACCAGTGCATCATAAATGCTCGGAAGTTCTTCCACTTCTGAAAAAACAACGTCGATTACAGGGCCAATAATTTGAGAAATTTTTCCTTTAATTTGGTTTGCCATTACTAAATTTTTTCTTGTGTGCAAATATAGGGATATTTACTGATCCTGCAATTGCTTCAAAAGAAGATTTTTATCATATTTGCACTCAAATTTTTCTCTCTTGATTATCCACACGAATTTCAGTAAAACAGATACAGAAAAAGCTCTGGCACTTTCCCTGGGTATGTTTGACGGAGTGCATCTCGGACACCAGTCGATTATTTCTGAACTGAATCTAATTGCTGAAAAAAAATCACTTCAGTCTGCCGTACTTACTTTCTGGCCTCATCCGAGATTAGTTTTCAATCCTGATGAAGATCTTCGTTTACTGAATACACTGGAAGAAAAATCGGCGCTTCTGGAGCAGTTGGGTATTCAACATTTATTTCTGAAAGAATTTGATGAAGCCTTCAGAAATCTGACCGGAGAAGAGTTTGTAGAGAAAATTCTGGTCGAAAAACTCAATGTGAAATACCTGATGGTTGGCTATGATCACGTGTTCGGGAAAAACCGTTCAGGCAATTTTGAACTTCTTGAAAAAATGGCACCTGCATTCGGATTTGAGGTAAAAAAAATGGAAGCAGTGAATATTCACAATAAAAATATTTCATCAACAAAAATTAGAGCTGCGCTTGAAAAAGGTAACATTCTGGCAGCCAACGAAATGCTCGGCTATCATTATCCCGTTTCCGGAACTGTAATTGATGGAAAAAAAATCGGCAGAACCATCGGATATCCAACCGCAAATATTAAGGTAAACGAACTGAAACTTCTTCCCAAAAAAGGAGCTTATATTGTAGAAGCATTGGTAAATAATGAGCAATATGAGGGAATGTTAAGCATCGGGACCAACCCGACTGTGGGTGAAAATCCGCTAAGTATTGAAGTGTATATTCTGGATTTTGATCAGGATATTTATGGGCAGCAAATCACGGTTCATTTCCGGGATTTTCTTCATGAAGAAATTAAATTTGAAAGCATAGAAAAGCTGATCGAAAGACTGGATGAGGATAAAATACGAACCCGAAATTTTCAATTTTAAACAATTATTTAAGGTAAAAGAGTTCCGAAATACATTTCCTGAATTATCTGTTTCCAAAGGTTGCCTAAGAAAAATTATTCATCGAATTTTTTTGATAGCAATCCACCAGATGGTCACACACCATTCCTGTAGCTTGCATGTGAGCGTACATCACCGTAGAACCAAGAAATTTGAATCCTTTTTTCTTCAAATCTTTTGAAAGAATATCTGATATTTCCGTAGTTGCCGGAACTTCCTCCAGGGTTTTCGGCTGATTGATGATCGGTTTTCCGCCTACAAAACTCCAAATATATTTCGAGAAACTTCCGAATTCTTTCTGCACTTCTATAAATTTTTGCGCATTATTAATGGTAGCCAGAATTTTCATCCGGTTGCGTATAATTCCGGAATTGTTCATCAGTTCTTCTACTTTCTTGTCATCATATTTTGCTATTTTATGAAAATCAAAATCGTCCAAAGCTTTTCTGAAATTCTCGCGTTTCGTTAATATGGTGCGCCAACTTAGCCCTGCCTGAAAACTTTCCAATACAAGAAATTCGAAGATAATTTTATCATCGTACACTGGTTTTCCCCATTCATAATCATGGTAATTGCGATAAAGATCATCCTTTTCACACCAGCCACAACGAATTAAATTATTATTCATTTCAAATTTTAATTAAATCTACGAAATTTATATAATTCCCACATACCAGCCTTTTAACATCTTTTTAACAGGTGGGCGGAATAAAAATTGTGTTTAAGCCAGTAACCAAATCACAAATATTAATTTTAAAAATAACAATTATGGACAATCGGAATTACAACCGTGCAGAAGATGCGGTAAACAATGTAAAGTGGAAAGTAGAAGAATATGCAGACCGTGCAAAAGATTATATCCGCGATCAACGAGCAAAAAACCAGGAACCTACACAGGAAGGATGGTATGAAAGAGCGAAAGACAATGTTTCTGATGCTTGGGAAGACACTAAAGATGCTGTTTCTGATGCTTGGGAAAAAACTAAGGACTGGGCAGATGATGCTTGGGACAGCACGAAAGATGCAGCCAGTGATGTGAATAATGAAATCAATAAAGCTACCAACTAAAGAATAATTTATTCATGGAAGGAAGGCCGGAAGTTTTGAACTTTCGGCCTTCTTGTAGTTTGTAAAACACGGATTTTCCTTACATTTGTTTCTTAAATAAATTATTATGTCTTACGGATTACTTAAAGGTAAAAAAGGGATTATTTTCGGTGCACTGAACAGTCAGTCGATTGCGTGGAAAGTAGCAGAAAAATGCCATGAAGAAGGTGCGGAATTCATCCTATCCAACGCTCCTATTGCGATGAGAATGGGGGAGCTGAACGAACTTGCAGAAAAAACCGGTTCAGAAGTTATCGGTGCAGACGCCACTTCTATGGAAGATCTCGAGAAACTTTTTGATGCTGCCATAGCCAAATTCGGAAAACTTGATTTCATTCTGCATTCTATTGGCATGTCAGTAAACGTGCGAAAAGGTAAACATTATACCGAAATGAATTATGAATGGTTGAAAACAGGCTGGGATATATCGGCAGTTTCCTTTCACAAAGTGATGCGCGTAGCTTGGGATAAAGAATGCATGAACGATTGGGGTTCCATTTTAGCACTTACATATATTGCTGCACAACGTACTTTTCCGGATTATAACGATATGTCCGATAATAAATCTTATCTCGAAAGCATTGCAAGAACCTTCGGATATTACTGGGGCGAAAAGTCAAAAGTACGGGTGAATACCATTTCGCAATCTCCTACCAATACTACGGCAGGAAGCGGCGTGAAAGGATTCGGCGGTTTTTTCGGTTATGCCAATGATATGTCGCCGCTCGGAAATGCTACTGCAGATGAATGCGCTGACTATTGCGTAACGATGTTCAGCGACCTCACTCGGAAAGTTACCATGCAAAACCTTTTCCACGACGGTGGATTCAGCAGCACAGGAGTTTCCCAGAAAGTAATGGACATTTACGAAGAAATGTCAAAATAATAAACTTGAAATAAAAGAAAAACCGTTCAGCGAGCTGAGCGGTTTTTTTCGTAGATTCTGAAGATGAAGGAAAAGTTAATTCTGGAAACATTCATTGAAAATAGAATTTGTAAACTCAAACTGTATCCTTTTATCCAAATCTATGTCTCTGTTTCCAACTTAAATATGTTTTTCACCGTTTATATTTCTCCAAAAATTTAAAAAGCTGTAAATTCGGACAAACTAAAATTGTATGTCATATTATCCGCTGAGCAGCATTCCCGATTATTTCGGAATGGACAGCTTACTTACTGAGGAACACTTACTTATACGCCAATCCGTCCGCGAATGGGTGGAAAGTTTCGTCATGCCAAAAATAGACGAAGCTGCACAAAATCACACCGACATTCCGGGACTGATGAAAGAATTGGGAAACATTGGTGCATTAGGCCCTTATATTCCGGAAGAATATGGCGGTGCCGGTTTGGATCAGATTTCCTACGGAATCATTATGCAGGAGCTGGAAAGAGGCGACTCGGCAGTACGTTCTGCTGCATCGGTTCAGAGTTCTTTGGTGATGTTCCCGATCAACGAATTTGGTTCAGAAGAACAAAAAAAGAAATATTTGCCACACTTGGCTTCCGGTGATTTGATTGGCGCATTCGGATTAACAGAACCTAATCACGGTTCTGATCCAAGTTCTATGGAAACATATCTTACTGATAAAGGTGATCATTATCTTCTGAATGGTGCCAAAATGTGGATTACCAATGCACCGCTTTGCGACATTGCCGTTGTATGGGCCAAAGATGAAAACGGAAAAGTGCGCGGCCTGATTGTAGAACGCGGAATGGAAGGCTTCACCACACCGGAAACACACAATAAGTGGAGTTTGAGAGCATCCAAAACCGGAGAGTTAGTTTTTGATAATGTTAAAATTCCTAAAGAAAATATTTTGCCCAACGTACAAGGTTTGAAAGGGCCGCTTTCCTGCCTGAACTCTGCTCGTTATGGAATTTCATGGGGTGTTATCGGTGCGGCTGTGGATTGCTATTGCACTGCGGTTCAGTATACTAAAGAGCGGAAGCAATTTGGAAAACCTATTGCTTCTTTCCAGCTTCAGCAGAAAAAACTGGCTGAATTTTTAACGGAAATTACCAAAGCGCAGTTGCTTTGTCTGCAATTAGGAACATTGAAGAACGATCACAAAGCATCGCCGGCACAAATTTCTATGGCGAAAAGAAACAATGTGAAAATGGCCATTGATATTGCCAGAGAATCCAGACAAATGCTGGGCGGAATGGGAATTATGGGCGAATTTCCAATGATGCGCCACGCTGCGAATCTGGAATCTGTCATCACCTATGAAGGAACTCATGACATTCACCTGTTGATAACCGGTTTGGATATTACGGGCATCAACGCGTTTTCGTAAATTTTAAAATCTAAATTCAATAAATGCCGGAGCGATTTTTCCGGCATTTATATTTTACATTAAATTCAGTTGACACAAAAACGTTACTCTTCAATCATTTTATCCTTAAATTTGTACAAAATCGTTTACTTATGCTCAACTTTGAATTTAAAAATCCAACGAAAATTATTTTCGGGAAAGGAGAAATACAGAAACTTAACAATGAAATTCCTAAAGATGCCCGTGTTTTAATTTTATACGGAGGAGGAAGTATCAAAACCAATGGGATTTACGAACAGGTACTTTCTGCATTGGAGGGTTTACAAATAGAGGAATTTGGCGGAATCCCAGCTAATCCGGAATATGAAGTGTTGCTGGAAGCGCTGAAAGTTATTAAAGAAAAGAACATTAACTATCTCCTGGCAGTTGGTGGAGGTTCGGTGATTGACGGCACTAAATTTCTAGCTGCTGCGGCTATGTACGAAGGAGATCCGTGGGAAATTCTCAAAAAACCCGTGCGTATTTTTGAAGGCATGGCATTGCCTTTTTCCACCGTTCTCACTTTACCGGCAACAGGCTCTGAAATGAATTCCGGATATGTGATATCCCGAAGGGGAACCGGAGAAAAACTGTCGTCCGGAGGTCCGGGATTATTTCCACAAGTGTCTGTTCTGGATCCTGAAGTGGTTCGTTCCATTCCCAAAAAACAAATTGCCAACGGTATTGCCGATGCCTATTCTCACGTGCTGGAACAATATATGACCTACCCTACTTCTGCCACGTTGCAGGATCGATTCTCTGAAAGTATCATGCAGACTTTACAGGAAATAGCGCCAAAAATGCTCAATGAAGATTTTGATTATGATGTTGCAGGCAATTTCATGTGGTGCTGTACGATGGCACTGAACGGACTAATTTCAAAAGGAGTTCCTACCGACTGGGCTGTACATGCGATGGGACATGAACTTACAGCACAATTTGGAATCGATCACGCACGTACTTTGGCCATCATCGCGCCTGCACATTACCGATTTAATATAGAATCCAAAAAAGGAAAATTAGCTCAATACGCGGAAAGGATTTGGGGGATTACGGAAGGTTCAGAGGAGGAGAAAGCAGAAAAAGGAATTCAGAAAATGGAGACTTTTTTCCATAGCATCGGAATCCCAACCCGACTTTCAGAATACACAATAGCGTATGAAGGATGCGCGGAAAGAATAGAAAAAACTTTTGCTGAAAGAAACTGGATGCTGGGCGAATACCGAAAGCTCAGTCCTCAGGATGCAAAAGAAATAGTACAGATGAGTTACTGAGAACAGAATATAAATAATGAAAAAAGCCCCGATTGAAGGGGCTTTTTATTGTATTATTTTTTGATGAAAGTTCGATACTTCAGATAAGAGGCTAATGCCAATATCAACATTCCGGCGGCTCCGAGGTAAACCCAGATAGGGACAGGAATCGGATCACCGGCAGCGTAGGAATGCAGTCCGCTCAGGTAATAATTCACCCCAAAATATGTCATAATAATCGTAGAAATCGCTACCATTGCTGCTACGTGGAAAGCCCATCTTCCTCGCAATCCCGGAACCAGACGCATGTGCAGGACAAATGCATACACCATAACTGAAACGAAAGCCCAGGTTTCTTTCGGATCCCAGCTCCAGTATCTTCCCCATGATTCATTTGCCCAGATTCCACCCAGAAAAGTTCCCACCGTAAGAGCATACAAACCAATGGTCAGCGACATTTCAGAAACAATTGTGAGTTCTTTTATCGTTCTGTCATTGTGTTGTTTGTATAGTTTTTTTGAAGCCAGAATATAAAAGATAAGACAAATTATTGCAATAACGAACGAAAGTCCGAAGAATCCATAACTCGCCGTAATAATAGCTACGTGAATAATGAGCCAATATGATTTCAGAACCGGCACCAACGGTGTGATCTGAGGGTCGAGTGCAGAACCTCCGTGTGCAAAGCCCATCATAATAACAGCAACCATAAAACCTGCTGCAGG
>JAANMX010000238.1_pt1 | contig 73993 bp, 57 predicted proteins | sample 7279681 | NCBI WGS metagenome assembly JAANMX01 (sample SAMN14094542, study PRJNA606508) | bioreactor metagenome | isolation source: A lab-scale SPAN reactor treating ammonium-rich wastewater day 351 | place: Ireland: Galway | collected 2018-01-01
TATCCCGAGCCGGAAGCCGAGCGCCGCCGGCTGCTGAGCCAGATCGAGGCGCTCGAGGCGCGGGTGGCTGCCGCGACGCAGGCCGCCCGCGCCACGCCGGTGCCGACCGCGGAGCCGACGCGCCCGCCGGCGACTCCGGCGCCGACCCCGGTCCCGACGCCGTACCCGACACCGGCGCCGCCCCGCGAGACGCCGACCTCGCCCACGCCGCGGCCGACGGCGAGTGCGACGGCCACGCCGACGCCTCCCGCGCGGGCCACGGCCCTCGTCCTCCGCACGTCGCCGCCGGGTGCCAGTGTCTACCTCGACGACGCGCTGATCGGCACGACCGACCCGCTCACCGGCCGCCTGCGGCTGCCCGCCGTCGCTCCCGGGCGGCACCGGTTGCGCGTCGCTTCCCCCGGCCGCGCGGACGCGTTGCGCGAGTTCGAGCTGGCCGCCGGCGAAACGCGGGAGCTGGAGATCGCGCTGGCCGATCGCATCGCGACCGAGCCGTCGCCCGCGCCGGCCGCGGACCCCGGCAGGACCGACGCCGAATCCCGGCCCTTCGGCTGGCGGGTGCTGGCCGCGGCGGTCGTGGTCGGCGCGCTGCTGTGGCTGGCGCTGAGGCGGCGCCGCGTCGACGGCACCGGCTCGCTGACGTGGACGTTCGCGTTCCCCACCCCGGGCGCGCGACCGCCCTCGGGCCGCACGCCGGCGGCCGGAGTCGAGCGCACGCCCGGCGGCTCGCTGCGCACGCCGCGACCCTTCGAGGTGGAGGAGGCGTTCCCCGCGCCGTTCGGCGACTACACGCTGCTGTCGCGGCTCGGCCGCGGCGGCATGGCGATCGTCTACGAGGCCGAGCGCGACGGCGAGCGGGTCGCGCTCAAGCGCCCGCTGCCCGGCTTCCAGGAGGACCCGCGCTTCCTCGAGCGCTTCCTGCGCGAGGCCGAGATCGGCCGCACCCTGCACCACCCCAACGTGATCCGCATCCTCGACCGCGGCGAGATCGACGGCATTCCGTTCTTCACGATGGAGCGGGTGGAGGGCGAGACGCTGGCCCAGCGCCTGCGCCGCGAGGGCGCCCAGCCCGAGCACGAGGTGCGGCGCATCCTGCTGGCGGTCGCGGAGGCGCTCGACTACGGCCACTCGAAAGGCGTCGTGCACCGCGACCTGAAGCCCTCCAACGTGCTGCTCGGCCGCGACGGCGCCATCAAGGTCACCGACTACGGCATCGCCCGCGCCCGCCGCTTCGAGGGCATGACCGCGACGGGCGCGTTCCTCGGCAGCCCCGACTACGCGGCGCCCGAGATGATCGAGGGCCGCGAGATCGACGCCCGCGCCGACCTCTACGCGCTGGGCGTGATCGCCTACGAGATGCTGGCTGGCCGCCGCCCGTTCGAGGCCGAAGCCCCGTTCGCGGTGCTGCGCCTGCACGTGAGCGAAGCGCCGCGCCCGCTGCGGGAGCTGGTTCCGGCGCTCGCCTCCGATCTCGAGATCGAGGTCATGCGGCTGCTCGCCAAGGACCCGGCCGACCGCCACGCCGACGCCGAAGAACTGCTGCAGAAGCTGCGGCTGGTCGGCTGACTAATCCTCGGGTTCGCCCGCGGGCGCGGCTCTCGAGAGCTGCTCGGCCAGGACCGCGGGCTCCTTGCGCTCCGTGCGCGAGCGGTCGGTGCCGAGCGCGGCGAACAGCGGATCGGCGACCGGGTCGGGCAACACGTTGTCGAGGTACTCGAGCGCCGTGCCGCGCAGGGCGCCGTCGTCGCGCAGCGCCCACAGGGCGGCCCGCAGCGCGCGCCGGTCGTGGACCAGCGACAGCAGGTGGAACACGTGCTCGAGCTTGTGCGGTTCCTTCAGGGCCCGGCCCGGCCGCAGGTGGAGCAGCTCGCGGGTGGCGAGGCCGTGCAGGTCGTCGGTGCGCAGCGGCAGCTCGAAGCCCTCGGGCACCAGGCGCAGCAGCGCGGCGCTGCACTCGTGGCGCACCTCGAGCGGCGCGCTGACCAGCGCCATCAGCAACCCGGGGACGACCCGCGGCACGTCCACGCCGCGCAGCGCCCGCGGCAGCCGGCGGCGCACCGCTTCCGGCGTCGCCGGGTCGAGCAGCGCGTCGATCAGTGCCCCGGCGTGGGCAGGCGCCGCTCGTCGCAGCGCGCGCAACGCGTCGAGATAGAGCTCGTTGCGCTCCAGCAGCGGGATCACGAGCGGGACCAGCGCCGCGGGCAGCGGCGGCTCCCCGCGCCCCAGAACCGCACGTGCGGCGGCCGCGTTGCCCGAGCGCAGCGCCGCGACATCGGCCAGCAGTCGTTCGTCGGGGTGGAGCGGGACGGGGTTCGGGGCGCTGGACCGCGACAGCGCTCCCAGCTCGCGCAGCAGCTCCTCGCGGTGCAGCGTCGTCGTGGCCCGCGCCAGCGTGTAGCGGGTCGTCGAGTCGCGGGCGTCTTCTTCGGAGAGCGCCACCAGCCCCTGCTCGAGGCTGGACGCCAGCTCCTCGACGTAGCCGGCGTGGAGGCGGCGGCACAGCACCAGCGCGAAGCCGGCGCCCAGCGCGGCGAGCGCGAACAGCGCGCGCTGGTCGAGCGGCGCGGGCAGCAGCAGCACGAGCAGGGCGAAGCCGCCGCCGACGGCCGTGCCCAGCTTGTCGCAGCCGACGTCGACCAGCGCCTTGGTGGGCCGCTTGCGGCTCTCGGGCAGCGGCGTGAACAGCAGCTCGTAGGCCGAGCGGAACAGGGAGTTGGAGAGCAGCGCCTCGCCGCCACGGGCGACCGCCGCGGCGGCGAGGCCGGGGAGCGCGGTGCCGACGCCGGCCGCGGCGGCGACCACGGCGTGGCGCCAGGCCAGGGTGCCGGCCAGGCCGAAGGCGTCGAGCGAGGCGTGGGCGAGCCAGCGCTGCGCCACCAGCGCCAGCAGAGCCGAAGCGCCGTGGAACGCGGAGAAGAAGGTGACGAGGTCTGCGCCCGCGTAGCGCTCGCGGGCGGCCGTGGAGAGCGGCACGTCGAGCAGCGCCTGGATCGCGGCTCCGGTCGCCACGAACAGCGCGAGGTCGCGCAGGTAGCGCGAGCGCTTCAGCAGCCGCACGCCCGCGACCGCCTCGGCGGCGGCGTCCGCGACCGAAGGCACGGCACCCCCGCGCAACGAGGCGGCCGCCCACAGGCTCGCCGCCTGCAGCGCGGCCACGCCGAGCAGCAGGTCGGCCGGCGGCAGCACCCGCGAGACGAGCAGCGCCAGCGCGCCGCCGGCCACCCCGCCCAGCGACGCGCCGAGCCCGATCCGCGCCATCGCGGCGCGCGCGGCCCACGGGTCGAACGACTCGCTGACCAGCGAGAAGAAGACCGACACGACGGTCGCGCCGAACAGCGCGGCATGCGCGTAGACGGCGATCGCGCCGGCGGCCGGGGCCCGCTGCACCAGCAGCCACTCGGCGAACAGCAGCGGCACCGAGACGGCGACCAGCGTGCGCAACGCCTGGGCCGGTCCGCGGCGGGCGACGAGGGTCGAGATCGCGAACACGGCGCCGAGCGACAGCGCCGCGCTGCCGACCAGCGCCCACGGCAGCGAGTGCGCCTCGAAGGCCTGCAGGAACAGGCCGTCGCGCACGGCCTTGCCCGCCACCTGCTGGGCGACCAGCAGCGCCGCCGCCCATGCCGCCGCCCGCTCGCTCGTCACGCGCCGACTATAGGCCGGGGAGCGCCGGGCGGCCGCCCGGGTTAAAATGATATGAGTACAAACGAAAGGAGGCCCGGATCCCCCGCCACGCGCTCGCCGTCTGCACCTTGTTCCTGGTCCTGTTGCTGGCCGCGGCGATGCCGGCCGGCGGCCAGGAGCCCGCTCCCACGCCGACGGCCGCGTCCGCCGAGTCCGCGGCGCCGCCCGCCGCCGACTCGCCACGTGCGGCGGTCGCGCGGTTCCTGGACCTGTGCCGCGCGGGCCGCTGGGCCGAGGCCGGCCGCTACCTGCCGGCAGGCCCCGACACGAACCGCGACGCGCGGCGGCTGAAGGCGGTGCTCGACCGCCACCTGTGGATCGACCTCGATGCACTCTCGCCGCTGTCCGAAGGCCACGCCGACGACGGCCTGCCGACGGGGACCGACGAACTGGGCGAGGTGCCGGGCCCCGCCGGCTCCGAGCCGATCCGCATCGTGCGGATCGAACGCGAGCCGTACTGGATCTTCTCTCCCGGAACCCTGCGACGGCTGCCGGCCTGGTACGAGGGGCTCGAGGGCCGCTGGGCGCTCGAGAACCTCCCGGAGCCGCTGCTGCGGCCGGGGCCGCGCGACCTGCTCTGGTGGCAGTGGGCCGCGCTCGGGCTGCTTGCCGCGCTGGCCTGGGGCGCCGGGCGCCTGTTCGGCCGCCTGACCCGCAAGCTGCTCGGCCGCGCCTTTGCCCGCACCTCGACCACGTGGGACGACGTGCTGCTCGACCGTCTCGCGGCTCCGCTGACGCTGGGCTGGGCGCTGCTGCTGGGCGGCCTCGCCTCGCCGGCGCTGGCCCTCTACGCCCCGGCCCAGGCCTTCCTGGTGTCGACGCTCGGGGCGATCGGCGTGGTGGTCCTGTTCTGGGCGCTGTGGCGCGCGGTGGACGTCGTCGGCGACGCGCTCTCGACCTCGACGTGGGCCGCGGAGAATCCCTCCGCCCGCTCGCTGCTCTCGCTCGGCGTGCGCACCGGCAAGGTGGCCGTCGCGGCGGTCGGCCTGGTGGCGGCGCTCAGCCAGCTCGGCTATCCCGCGGCCAGCCTGGTCGCCGGTCTCGGCCTCGGCGGCCTCGCTTTCGCCCTGGCCGCGCAGAAGACGGTCGAGCACTTCTTCGGCTCGGTCGCGCTGGTCGCGGACCAGCCGTTCCGGGTCGGCGACTTCGTCAAGGTCGAGGACTTCGTCGGCACCGTCGAGGCGATCGGCCTGCGCTCGACCCGCTTCCGCACCCTCGACCGCACGCTGATCAGCATCCCCAACGGCCGCCTCGCCGACCAGCGCCTCGAGTCGTTCGCCGCCCGCGACCGGCTGCGGCTCGCCTGCACCGTCGGCCTCGAGTACGGCACGACTGCCGCGCAGATGCGGCAGGTGCTGGAGGGGCTCGAGCGCGCGCTGCGCGAGCACCCGAAGATCTGGCCCGACGCCGTCGTGGTCCGCTTCAAGGAGTTCGCGGCGTCGTCGCTCGACATCGAGATCATGTCCTGGTTCGAGACCAGCGACTGGTCGGAGTTCCAGCTCATCCGCCAGGAGGTGCTCCTCCAGTTCATGCAGGTCGTGGAGGGTGCCGGCTGCAGCTTCGCCTTCCCGACCCGCACGGTGCACCTCGTGGGGTCGGCTCCCGCTTCCTGATCGACCCCGCGGCGGCGCGCGGCGCCGCTCTCGTTCCCCGAAGAACAGGACCCCGGAAAGGAGGACGCAAGTGGCCACGATCGCCATCCGCGCCGAGGACAAGAACCGCTGGGAGCGGCGCGCGCCGCTGACCCCGGACCACGTCGCCGAGCTGGTCCGCGAGCACGACGTCGAGGTCGACGTCGAGGCCTCGACCCTGCGCGTCTACGCCGATGCGGACTACGCGGAGGCCGGGGCCAGCGTCGGTCCCGACACCGGCGGCGGCCGCGTCGTGCTCGGGGTCAAGGAGATCCCGGTCGAGAAGGTGCAGCCGGGCCGCACCTACGTCTGCTTCTCGCACGTCATCAAGGGCCAGAGCGCCGGCATGCCGCTGCTGCGGCGCTTCCTGGAGCAGGGCTGCACGCTCGTCGACTACGAGCCGATCGTCGACGCGCGCGGCCGCCGCATCATCTTCTTCGGCCGCCACGCGGGGTACGCCGGGATGCTCGACACGCTGTGGGCGCTGGGCCAGCGGCTGGCTGTCGAGGGCTTCCGCACGCCGTTCGAGGAACTGCGCCTCGCCCATCACTACTCGTCGCTGCACGAGGCGCTGGAGCACGTCGCCCGCGTCGGCGAGCGGATCCGCAAGCGCGGGCTGCCGACCGGGCTGCGCCCCGTCGCGTTCGCCTTCACCGGCTCGGGCAACGTGTCGCAGGGCGCCCAGGAGGTGTTCGAGCGGCTGCCGTTCGAGAACCTGGAGCCCGAGGCACTGGCGGCCCTGCCCGAGGACCGCGACCGTCCGCGCCACGTGCTGTTCCGCACCGTGCTCGGCCGCGCCCAGCGCTTCCGGCGGCGGCTGGACGGCGGCTTCGACGCGGCGGAGCTGCAGGCCCACCCCGACCGCTACGAGAGCGCGCTCGAGGTGCTGCTGCCGCACGTCACCGTGCTGGTCAACGGCGTCTACTGGGACCCGGCCCAGCCGCGGCTGGTCACCCGCGAGATGCTGCGGGCGCTGTGGTCGCGCGGCGAAGGCCAGCCGAAGCTGCGCGTGATCGGCGACATCACCTGCGACGTCGACGGCTCGATCGAGGCGAACGTGCGCGCCACCGACCCGGGCGACCCGGTCTACGTCTACGACCCGGTCGCGGGATCGGACCGCCCCGGCGTCGAAGGTCCGGGCCCCGTCGTGATGGCCGTGGACAACCTGCCGTGCGAGCTGCCGCGCGAGGCCTCGGAGCACTTCGGCGACTCGCTGCTGCGCTTCGTGCCCAAGCTGGCGCGCTGCGACTGGAGCCGCCCGCTGGCGGAGCTCGACCTGCCGGTGGAGCTGCGGCGCGCCGTGGTCGCCCACCGCGGCGAGCTGGCGCCGGAGTATCGTTACCTGGAGTCGGCCCTGCGCGGAGTCTGAACATGCCCCGGAACGTGCTGGTGCTCGGCGCCGGCATGATGTCGCCGCCCCTGCTGCGCTACCTGCTGCCGCGCACCGACGTGCGCCTGATCGTCGGCGCGCTCGACACCCGCAAGGTCGAGCCGCTGCTGGCCGAACACGGCCGCGGTCGCGCCCTGGTCGTCGACGTCGAGGACGAAGCGGCGCTGCGACCGCTCGTCGCCGAGGCCGATCTCGTGGTCAGCCTGCTGCCGGCGAGCTACAACCCGCGGGTCGCGCGGCTCGCCGTCGAGCGCGGCATCTCGATGCTCAACACGTCCTACGTCGCCCCCGAGTTGAGGGAGCAGGACGCCGCGGCCCGCGCGAAAGGCGTGCTGCTGCTCAGCGAGATGGGGCTCGATCCCGGGCTCGACCACATGTCGGCGATCCGCCTGGTGCGCCAGGTCCACGCCCAGGGCGGCCGCGTGCGCCGCTTCCTGAGCTGCTGCGGCGGGTTCCCGGCGCCGGACGCGAACGACAACCCCTGGGGCTACAAGTTCTCCTGGTTCCCGCGCCAGGTGCTGCTCTCGGGGCGCAACCCCGCGCGCTACCTGCGCGGCGGAGAGGTGCGCGAGGTGCCGGGGCCGGAGCTGTTCGCCCACTGCTGGCCGCACCCCGTCGAGGGGCTCGGCGTGTTCGAGCTCTACCCCAACCGCGACAGCCTCGCCTACCGCGACGGCTACGAGCTCCACGACGTGGAAGGCCTGCTGCGGGCGACGCTGCGCTACCCGGGCTGGTGCGCGACGCTGAAGGCGGCGGCCGACCTCGGCCTGCTCGACGTCGAGGAGCGCGACTGGCCCGCGGCCGCCACCTGGGCCGATCTCACGCTCCGGCTCGTGGCGCCCGGCGCGGGCGGGGGAGTGGAGCGGCTGGCCCGCCACCTGCGCCTGTCTCCCGACTCGGAGGTGATCGCGCGCCTCGAGTGGGCGGGGCTGCTCTCCGACCGCCCGTTGCCCGCCACCCGCGGCGCCGCGCTCGACCTGTTCGTCGGCCGGCTGGCGAAGCTGATGAGCTACCGGCCCGGCGAGCGCGACATGGTCGTGCTCGAACACGTGGCGGAGGCGGTGTTCCCCGACGGCCGCACCGAGTCGATCACCTCGACGCTGGTCGCGACCGGCGAGCCGTGGGGCGACTCCGCGATGTCGCGCTGCGTGGCGCTGCCGCTGGCCGTCGCCACTCGCCTGGTCCTGGAAGGGGCGATCGACGCGGTGGGTGTCGAGGTGCCGCTGCGGCCCGACATCTATCGTCCCGTGCTCGCCGAGCTCGGCGAGTTCGGCCTCGGCTTCCGCGAGCGGCGCGCCGTGCGCTTCGCCGGCCCGCTGGGCTGAACCGGGTGTCGGTGGCGCACGCCCCGTCGCAGCCCGCCGAGCGCGGCCACGGCTTCGGCACGATGCCGGTGTTCCTGGCCAGCATCAGCACCATCCTCGGCGCGGTGCTGTTCCTGCGCTTCGGCTACGCCGTGGGCCACGTCGGGGTGCTCGGCACCCTGCTGATCATCGCGCTGGGCCACATGGTCACGCTGCCGACCGCGCTGGCGATCGCGGAGATTGCGACCAACCGCCGGGTCGAAGGCGGCGGCGAGTACTTCATCATCTCGCGCAGCTTCGGCACCACGATCGGCGCCGCGATCGGCATCTCGCTCTACCTCTCGCAGGCGATCTCGGTGGCGTTCTACACGATCGCGATGGCCGAGGCGTTCCGGCCGCTGGGGCCGGCGTTCCTGGCCCTGACCGGCGTCGAGTTCGACCCCCGCATGGTGTCGCTGCCGGCGACGGTGGCGCTGGCCGCGCTGGTGATCGCGCGCGGCGCCGACCTCGGGGTCAAGGCGCTGGCGTTCGTGGTCGCCGTGCTGGCGGCGTCGCTGCTCGCGTTCTTCCTGGGGGGGCCGGTGAACGGCGCCGCGGAAGGAGTGTCGCTGACCGCGACCATCCCCGCCGCGGACCCGTTCATGCTGGTGTTCGCGATCGTGTTCCCCGCCTTCACCGGCATGACCGCGGGCGTCGGGCTCTCGGGCGACCTCGCCAACCCGCGCCGCTCGCTGCCGCTCGGCATCCTCGGCGCCACCGTGGTCGGGATGGCCGTCTACGTGGCGGTGGTGTTCAAGCTGGCCGCCTCCGCGCCACCCGAGGTGCTGGCCGCCGACCCGCTGGTGATGTCGCAGATCGCGCTGTGGGGGCCGATCGTGCCGATCGGTCTCGTCTGCGCCACGATCTCCTCGGCGCTCGGCTCGATCCTGGTCGCCCCCCGCACGCTGCAGGCGCTGGCTGCGGACGGCGTCGCGCCGCTGCCCGCCGTCAACGGCTTTCTCGCCGCCGGCCGCGGGCCCCAGAACGAGCCGCGCAACGCCACCCTGGTCACCGCGGGGCTGGCCCTCGCCTTCGTGGCCGCCGGCAGCGTCGACTTCGTCGCCCGCATCATCTCGATGTTCTTCATGGTGACCTACGGCGCGCTGTGCGCGATCAGCCTGCTCGAGCACTTCGCCGCCCGGCCCAGCTATCGCCCCAGCTTCCGCTCCAAGTGGTGGCTGAGCCTGCTCGGCGCGGGCATGTGCCTGTTCCTGATGTTCCAGATGGACCCGCTGTACGCGCTGGCGGCGATCGTCGCGATGGTCGTGCTGTACCGCGTGATCGAAAGCGCCCGCGGCGGCGAGTCGGACCTGGCGGCCATCTTCCTCGGCGTCATGACCCAGGCCACCCGCCACCTGCAGGTGCGACTCCAGCACGGGCGCCGCCGCCCGTCGCGGGTGGAGTGGCGGCCGAGCGTCGTGATGGTCGATGGCCGCACCTTCTCGCGCAGCGCGCCGCTGCGCTTCCTCGGCTGGTTGTGCCACCGCTTCGGGTTCGGCACCTACCTCCACTACATCCCGGGCCAGCTCGACGCGGAGGGCTTCAAGCAGAGCCGCCGCGAGCTGTCGCGGCTGATCGCGCTCTCCGAGGCGGCGGCGGAAGGCGTCTACCTCGACACCATGGTCTCGCCGTCGCTGCAGACGGCGCTCGCGCAGAGCCTGCAGATCCCCGGCGTGTCGGGCATGGACAACAACTCCGCGCTGTTCGAGTTCTCCCGCCACGACGACGCGGAGGTGCTCGCCGAGGTCGCGCAGGGCTGCGGCATGGCGGCGGCGGCCCAGATGAACTCCCTGGTGCTGCGGCACGGCGACCACTTCTTCGGGAACCGCCGCGAGATCCACATCTGGCTGACCTGGCACGACTACAAGAACGCCAACCTGATGATCCTGCTCGCCTACATCCTGCTCGGCCACCGCGACTGGGAGCAGGCGGAGGTGCGCATCTTCGCGGCCTTCCCCCACGACCAGGTGGCGGCCGAGCGCACGCGGCTGCGCGAGATGATCGCGGCCGGTCGGCTGCCGATGACCGAGAAGAGCCTGCGCATCATCGGCACCGGCGACCAGGTCGACTTCAACCACCTCGTCGAGCAGCGCTCGGGCCAGGCGGACCTGGTGATCTGCGGCTTCACCGGCGAGCGGCTGCGCGAGAAGGGCCCCGAGTTCTTCCAGCGCCACGCGGCGCTGCGCGACGTGCTGTGGGTCGAGGCCCAGCAGCAGGTGCTGATCGAGTAGGCGCCCGGCCCGCGCGGCGCGTCGTAGAATCGGCGCCTCTCCCAGGAGGCTTCGATGCTCCCACTCCGCACCGCCGGCGCCTGCGCCATCGTGACCCTCGCCGCTGCCGGCGCCGCGGCGCAACCGGCGCCGAAGGTGCCGTTGCCGACGATCGAAGCGCGCACGACGGGCCTGCAGAAGCAGGACGGCTTCCTGCCGCTGTACTTCGACGAGGCGGGCGGCCGGCTGCTGCTCGAGGTGTCGCGCTTCGGGCAGGAGATGCTGCACGCGAACGGCTTCGGCTCGGGGCTCGGCTCCAACGACATCGGCATCGACCGCGGCGCGCTGGCCGGCGAGCGCATCGTGTTCTTCGAGCGCGTCGGCCCGAAGCTGCTGCTGGTGCAGCCCAACTACGACTTCCGGGCCAGCAGCGACAACCCCGAGGAGGTGCGCGCGGTGCGCGACGCCTTCGCCCGCTCGGTGCTGTGGGGCTTCGCGGTCGCCGCCGAGAGCGACGGTCGCGTGCTGGTCGACGCCACCGACTTCCTGCTGCGCGACAACCTGAACCTCGCCTCGCGGCTGCGGCCGGGCAGCTATCGCTTCGACGAATCGCGCAGCACGCTGTTCCGCGCGGGGACCTTCAACTTCCCGAAGAACACCGAGATCGAGGTCGAGCTGACCTTCGTCCGGCAGCAGCCCGCGGGACCGCCGCAGGGCGGCGCCGCCCCCGACCCGGCGGCCGACTTCGGAGGCGGTGCCTTCTTCGAGGGCGTCGGCAGCGTCGCGGCGACCGGCGAGGCCGCCAGCCTGCGCGTGCACCACTCCTTCATCGAGCTGCCGGGGCCGGGCTACGAGCCCCGCGCGCTCGACCCGCGCGGCGGCTACTTCGGCATCCGCTACCAGGAGCGCTCGGCGCGGCTCGACGAGCCGCTCGTGCGCCGCTTCATCGCGCGCCACCGGCTCGAGAAGGTGAATCCCGGCCCGGCGCCGAGCGCGGTGCGCAAGCCGATCGTGTTCTACCTCGACCCCGGGACTCCCGAGCCGGTGCGCAGCGCGCTGCTCGAGGGCGCGCGCTGGTGGGCCGAGGCGTTCGAGGCCGCCGGCTTCCGCGACGCCTACCGCGTGGAGATGCGCCCGCCCGACGTGCACCCGCTGGACGCGCGCTACAACGTGATCAACTGGGTCCACCGCTCGACCCGCGGCTGGAGCACGGGCGGCTCGATCATCGACCCGCGCACCGGCGAGATCGTCAAGGGCGTCGTCACCCTCGGCTCGCTCCGCGTGCGGCAGGACTACCTGATCGCGGAAGGGCTGCTGGCGCCCTACGCGAGGGGCGACGAGAACCCGCCGCTGCTCGCCGACTGGGCGCTCGCCCGGCTCAAGCAGCTCTCCGCCCACGAGGTGGGCCACACGCTGGGCCTCGCCCACAACTACTGGAACAGCGAGCGCGGCCGCGTCTCGGTGATGGACTACCCGCACCCGCTGCTCGAGCTGAAGCCCGACGGGTCGTTCGACGCCTCGAAGGTGTACGCGCGCGGCATGGGCGAGTGGGACAAGACGGCGATCGCGTGGGGCTACTCGGAGCAGCCCGAGGGCCCGGCCGGTGCGAAGGCGCTGCAGAAGATCCTCGACGACGCCCAGGCGCGCGGCGTGCGCTTCCTGTCCAACCAGGACATCGAGGTCCACCCCCGCGCCGACTGGTGGTCGAACGGCGTCGATCCCGCGGCCGAGCTGCAGCGCATGCTGGACGTCCGTCGCGCGGCGCTCGAGCGCTTCGGCGAGTCGGCGATCCGCAGCGGGCGCCCGCTGGCGACGCTCGAGGAGGTGCTGGTGCCGCTCTACCTCCATCACCGCTACCAGGTGGAGGCCGCGGCCTCGGTGCTGGGCGGCCAGCACTACGAGTACGCGGTGCGCGGCGACGGCCGCACGCCGACGCGGCCCGCTTCCGCCGCCGAGCAGGCGGCGGCGCTCGACGCGCTGATGCGCACGCTGGACCCGGCGGAGCTGCGGCTCCCGGAATCGGTGGTGAAGATCATCCCGCCCCGCCCGTTCGACCACGAACCGCACCGCGAGCTGTTCCCGCGCTACACGGGCGCGACCTTCGACGTCGTGAGTCCCGCGGTCGTGGCCGCGAACCTCACGCTCGGCCAGGTCCTCGACGCCGAGCGCTCGGCCCGCCTCGTCGAGCAGAAGGCCGTCGACCCGACGCTGCCGGGGCTCGAGGACGTGCTCGACCGGCTGCTGGCCCCGCGCGCCGCGGCGCGCTCGCCCTACGAGGCCGAGATCGCCCGCGCGCTGGAGCGCGTGCTGGCCGAACGCCTGATGGCCCTCGCCGGGCGCGCGCGCATGCCGCAGGTGCGGGCGCTCGCGACGGAGGCGCTGCGCCGGCTGGCCACGCCCGCCGCGGAAGGCGCAGACCGGCTGCAGGCGGCCCACCGCGCTCTGCTGGCCGAAGACGTGCGCCGCTTCCTCGACCGCGCAGCGACCCCCACGACGGCACCGGGCACACCGAACGCGCCGCCCGGTCCGCCGATCGGGCAGCCCGCGCTCGACTACCTGCAGTTGACCGGGCCGTCGTGCAGCCTGGAGGTGGCCGGCGCGATCAGCGCGCCCGCAGGCGCTCGTTGATCGCCTCGATCGCGCGGCGTGGCGACATCGGCACCGAGACGCCTCCCTCCGGCACCGAAGCGTCGCGGGCGCAGATCCGCACCAGCGTCGCGCCCGCGTCCTCCGCGAGCCGTCGCACGTAGGCGCGCAGCACCGGCAGCCGCGGCGTCTCGCCCAGCTCGAGCACCACCACGCCGCGCCGCCCGCGCAGCCACGCGCGGAAGGCCGCGTCCTGGACCTCGAGGCGGCTCATGTCCCACGCCCAGTCGCCGTGCAGCAGCACGTTGGGGCGGGCGACGGCGCCGCACGCCGGGCAGCGCGGCGGCCGCGCGGGGGTGATCCGCGAAGGCGTCGGGAAGGGCGGGGCGCCGCACTCGCGCGGGCACTGGCTCCAGAGCAGGTTGCCGCAGCACTCCACGACGCGGTCGGGGTCGAAGCCCGCCGCGGCGTACTCGCCTTCGACGCAGGAGGTCACGACGAAGCCGCCGGCCGGCGCCAGCGCCCGCCAGCGCGCCAGCGTGCGCAGGCCAGGGTGGGGGCGCCGCGCGCGGGCCAGCACCAGGCGTCGCGCGTAGAAGGCCCAGGCCGTCTCCGGGTCCTGCTCGAAGCGGCCTGGCCGCGCCAGTTCCTCGAGCGCGAGGCCGCGCTCGCGGTACTCGGGGAAGGTGCTCCAGAAGGCCTCGCGGTCGCGGTAATCGGGCCAGCCGTAGTCGAGGTTCAGCCCGGCGCCCGCGGCGATCACCAGGCCGGAAGCCGAGGCGATGCGCTCCGTCGCGGCGTCGAGCGCCGCCGGCGCCTCCGGCAGGTCCGTCGCTTCCGCCGCCGACCCGCCGCCGGCGAAGCGGTGGCGGGTGCGAGCTCCGGCGAGGACCCTGGCGGCGGCCTGCGCCAGCTCGGTTTCGCCACGCGCCTCGTGGACGCGGTGCAGCGTCTCGTAGCAGCGGGCGAACGCGTCGCGATGGCCGGCGCGGCTGTGGAGCGCGGCGAGCCGCAGCAGCCCGGGGACGTGGTCGGGGCTCGCGCGCAGCAGCTCCTCGAGCAGCTCGATGGCGCGGGCCAGGCCGCCCCCGGTCTCGATCCGCCCCAGCACCAGCTCGAGGCCGGCCAGGGCGCGGTCGGGCTCGCCCTCGCGGGCGTGGAGCAGCGCGATGCGCGCGCGCCACTCGTCGTCCGGCTGCAGCGCCAGCAGGCGCTCGTAGGTGTCGCGCGCCGTCGCGACCTGGCCCAGCTCCGCCTGCACCCGGGCCAGCCGGTGCAGCTCGGGAACGGCCTCCGGGGAGCGCGACACGCGTTGCGCCGCCAGCGGCAGCGCCTGCGCCCAGAGGCCGAGGCGCACGTAGGCGTCGGCCAGCGCGGCTTCGACGTCGTCGCGTGCCGGCGCCAGCCCCCAGGCTCGCTCGAGCGCCGCGCGGGCTCCAGGCAGGTCGCCCGCAGCGGAGCGCTCCCTGCCGAGCACCAGGTAGTGGCCGGCCGCAACGGTTCCGTGCCCGCGCTGTTCGTACAGGCGCGCCAGCGTCTCGCGCGTCGCGGGGTCGGGATCGGCGGCGAGCAGCCGCTCCAGCAGCGCGAAGGCGCGCTGGTCCAGCCCCTTCTCCAGCTCGCGCTGGGCCAGGTCCAGGGTCAGCCTCCGCGCCTCGACCACGTGGCCCAGCTCGCCGTGCAGCTCGGCGATCCGTTCGAGCACGTCGTCGCAGGCCGGGTCCTGGCGCGTCGCCTTGCGCAGCACCGCCAGCGCCTTGTGCACGAAGCCGTCCTCGCGCAGGCGCTCGGCGGCCGCGCGCCAGGAGCGCATCGCCTCGGCGTGCGCGCCGGCGCGCAGGTGCAGGTCGCCGCAGCGGTTGAGCAGGTCGCCGTCGGCCAACCCCGCCGCGACGAGTTGCGACAGCGCGGCGAGTGCCTCCGGGATGCGGCCGGCGCGCTCGTGGCGCGCCGCCTCGCGCTCGAGGAGGCGCCGGTCGGCGAGGTTGCGGCGGACGGCTGCCATGCCCCACCGTAGCAGCCACCGACGCAGGTTGCATCCCCGCTTGGGAGGCCGCGCGCGAGGACGTACGATGCCGGCGATGCCCCTGCTTCGCCATCGCCGACCCGGGTTCGCCGCCGTGCTGGCCTTCGTCCTGTCCGGTGTCGCCGCAGAGGCGCAGTCGATCGGCTCGCTCAACCGCACCGGCTCGGGCGCCCGCGCGGCGGGCATGGCCAACGCCTTCGTCGCGGTCTCCGACGACGGCACCGCCGCCTCGTGGAATCCCGCGGGCCTCGCGCAGTTGCGGCGGCCGGAGCTGTCGTTCGTCAACGGCACCTTCGACCGCGATTTCTCGCGGGAGGGCTTCCGCAGCCCCGACGGGGCCTACGCCTACAGCTCCTCCGCGTCCCGCTTCAACGGCAACAACCCGGAGTTCGCGAGCCTCGCGGTGCCGGCGACGCTGTGGGGGCGCCCCGTCACGTTCCAGGTCGACTGGCGGCGCCAGTACCAGTTCGGCGGCCGCTTCGAGGCGGAGGTGCTGCGCTTCCCGACCCGCGCAGTCGGAGAGGACCAGCAGATCTCGTTCGACGAGCGCGGCAGCGGCCAGATCGACCTGTGGTCGCTGGCGGGAGCCGTGCGCGTCTCGCGCCGCACCTACCTGGGGCTCAGCGGCAGCCTGTGGCGCGGCGAGTGGGACTTCTCCACCTCGGTCGCCCAGACGCCCGTGCCGGCGACGGCCCCCACCACCTTCCTGATCACGCGCCAGGGCCAGCGCTTCGACGGCGCCAACGTGACGGCCGGCCTGCTCGTCGACCACGGCGCGGTGCGTTTCGGGGCCGTGGTCAAGAGCGCGTTCCGCGCCGACTACTCCCAGTACGGCGAGTTCGTGTCGAGCCGGCTCCCGGCGCGCCGGGAGGAGCTGGGCGGGTTGAAGGCGCGGGTCCCGTGGTCGATCGCGCTGGGCACGGCGGTGCGCCCCGGGCGCGGCTGGACGGTCGCCCTCGACCTGACCCGCGACGCGTGGTCGCGCTTCGCGATCGAAGGCGCGCCCGGGGTCGGCGACCTCGGCTTCTTCGACGGGTTGCGGCTGTCGGAGAGCGCCACCCGCGACACGGTGTCCGTGAACCTCGGCGTGGAGAAGCTGTTTCCGCGCGACGGCCGCGTGATCCCGCTGCGCTTCGGCGTCGCCTACGAGCCGCAGGGACCGCGCGACGTGGTCACCCGCGATCCCCAGGACTACGTGTTCGTGGCCGCGGGCTCGGGCTACAACACCAACCGCGTCAAGGTCGACTTCGCGGTGCAGTACGGGTGGAACAGCTACCTGGCCACCGCCTACTTCGGTTCCGAGCCGCGCCCGTCGCCGCGCGCCCACGACGCCGTCGGCCGCGTCGCCAGCCACGAGTGGCGATTCAAGTTCTCGGCGATCTACCGCTTCACCGACGCCGACAAGCTGCTGGAGAAGCTGAAGAAGGTCTTCTAGGACTTCGGCAGCCGCTTCACCACCACGAGCGTCGCGTCGTCCTCCCACGGGCGGGGCGTGCCCCAGGTGGCGGTCGCGGAGAAGATGCGGTCGAGCAGCGCGTCGGCGGAGAGGTCGAGCGAGTCGCGCACCAGCGCGGCGACCCGCTCCTCGCCGAAGAACTCGCCCCTGGGCCCGCGCCGTTCGAGGATGCCGTCGGTGCACATCACGATCACCTCGCCGGGGGCGACGTGGGTGATGCCGCGGCGGAAGCGGGCCTCGGGCAGCGGCCCGATCACCGTGCCGCCGACGTCGAGCGTGCGCTGCGCGCCGCCGGGGCCGAACACCACCGGCGGCTGGTGGCCCGCGTTGACGTAGATCAGGTTGCCGTCCTGCTCGAGTTCGCCGTAGAAGACGGAGACGAAGCGCGACGACAGGTTCGAGCGGTGGATCACGCGGTTCAGCGTCTCGAACACGTGGCTGACCTTGAGCTCGCGGGCGAGGCCCATGCGCAGGCCGGTGACGACGTCGCGCACCACCAGCGCCGCCGGCAGGCCGTGCCCCGAGGCGTCGCCGATCGAGACGCCGAGCATCTCCGCGCCGTACGGCATGAAGTCGTAGAAGTCGCCGCCCACCTCGTCGGCGTTGACCGAGCGGCAGGCGATCTCGTAGCCCGCGAAGTCCGGAGGGTCTTCGACCAGCAGCGAGCGCTGGATCTGGGCCGCCTCCTTGACGCTGCCGCGCACCCGCTCGTCCCACAGCCGCGAGCCCAGCGCCGAGCGCACGGTGTTGAGGGTGAAGTCGAGTTCCTCGCGCTGCCAGCCTTCGTCGAGCACGAACAGCATCACCGAACGGTTGGGCCGCGCGCCGACGACCAGGCCGGCTGCGGCGGCGTTCGGGAACAGGCCCTGGCGGTAGGGCGAAGACTCGGCCAGCGGGTCGTCGAAGATGTAGACGCGGTGCTGGAAGATCGCGGTGAGCGGCGAGCGCAGCGGGTCGAAGCTGTCCGCGAGCCGCCCGCCCGGGTCGCCGACCAGCTTCTGCAGCTCGAAGTCGTCGCGGCGTTCGCGGTACAGCGCGGCGGCCCGCAGCCGCAGCGCGTCCCGCAGCGCGCCGAACGCGTCCTCGAGGAACGAGTCGAGCACCTTGCGCTGCGCTTTCCCGCGGTCGAGGCGGCCGAACAGCGCGTCGAGACGGCGATAGAGGAGCTTGGCGTCGAGGCGAGTGTCCATGGGAAGGGCGCGGATCTTAGCACCTGGCCCGTGAAGCCCCGGTGACGCTCGACACGAGCCTCAGCCGACGACGGCCTCGTCGCCCTCGATCCGCACCGGGCGCAGCGGCAGCGGCACGGACACCGGTCCCATCAGCGGGCGGCCTTCGGCGTCGAAGTAGCCGCCCTGGCAGGGGCACTTGTACTGCCGCTCCACCTCCTGCCAGGCGACGATGCAGCCCTGGTGGGTGCACACGAGCGAGCGCGCCACCAGCCCGCTCGCCGTGCGCGACACCTCGACGCGATCGTCGCCGAGCGCGACCACGACCCGCCGCCCGCCGTCGAGGTGGGCGAGCGGCACGCGCGCGACCGGGGCCGCCGCGCGATCGCGACGGCAGCCGGGAGTCAGCGACAGCGCGGCCACGCCGAGCAGCCTCAGGGCCTGCCGCCGTTGGCAGCTCTCGCTTCGCCGTGAACTCATCGGGCCCAAGGTACGCCGGCGGTGAGGCGGCCGCCGCTGGTGATTTCTGCGCCAGTCCGCCGCAACCGATGCCGCGGCCAGCACGCCCCTTGCGCGTGGCGCTGTGGGGTTTCGCGACAGTCCGGCTCCGCAAGGACCCTTTCGTCTGGCCCGCGGCTTGCTACGCAGTGGCCAATTCCTCTCCGTGCCCTTTTGCGAGGGACAGGGGGTCTCGTGATGAGCTTGCACGCGACCGGTGCTCTCGACCGGGTGTTCCCGGCCCCGCGACCCGCCCCTGCCTCGCCCCTGTCGTTCACCGAAGCTCGGGGAGGCGTCCGCTTGTAGTCCAGGAGGTGGGGGATGAGCGTCGGCTTGTGGGGAACCACGCCAGGGACGGCGAGAGCGCACGCGGGTGTCGACCGGCGCTCCTTCGTCCAGATCGTCACGATGGCCGCGGCCTCCATCGGGCTCGGCGAGAGCGCCGCCGCGAAGATGGTCGAGGCGGTCGCCAGGGGGGCGAAGCCCTCGGTCATCTGGCTCCACTTCCAGGAGTGCACCGGGTGCACCGAGTCGCTGCTGCGCACCTCGCACCCCGGGATTGCGGAGCTGATCCTCGACCTCGTCTCGCTCGACTACCACGAGACGCTGCTCGCCGCCGCGGGCCACCAGGCCGAGAAGTGCCTGAAGGACGCGATGGCCGCCAACGCCGGCAAGTACGTGCTCGTGGTCGAAGGCGCGATCCCCGAGAAGGACGGCGGCGTCTACTGCATGATCGGCGGCCGCACCGCCGTCGACATGCTGAACGACGTCGCGGCGAAGGCCGGCGCGGTGATCGCGATCGGCTCGTGCGCCTCGTGGGGCGGCATCCCCTCGGCCCCGCCCAACCCGACGGGCGCGACCGGCGCGCCGATGATCCTCAAGGGCAAGACCGTGGTGACGCTGCCCGGCTGCCCCGCCAACCCCTACATCTTCCTGGGCACCGCGCTGCAGTACGTGGCGCTCGGCAAGCTGCCCGAGCTCGACGAGCTGGGCCGCCCGAAGTTCGCCTACGGCCGCACGATCCACGAACACTGCCCGCGCCGCGCCCACTTCGACGCGGGCCGCTTCGCGAACCAGTTCGGCGACGAGGGCCACCGCCTCGGCTACTGCCTCTACAAGCTCGGCTGCAAGGGCCCGGCGACCCACGCCAACTGCTCGACGCTGCACTTCGGCGAGGTCACCGACGCCTGGCCGATCGGCCTCGGCCACCCCTGCTTCGGCTGCACCGAGCAGAAGCTGGCCTTCAAGGTCCCGCTGCACGACACCGTCGACATCGAACGGCCGACGCCGCCCGACACCTACCCGGCGGTCGGCGCGCCGCAGGGCAAGGTCGGCGCGATCGCCGCCGGCGTCGCCGGGCTCGCGGCCGGCGCCGCGCTCGGTGCGGGTTACCGCTTCGCGAAGGCGCACGAGACGAAGCAGCCGCCGGCCGGCGAGAGCGGAGGAGGCGACTCGTGACGCCCTCGCGGCGGACCGCGCTCAAGGTGCTCGCGGGCGGCGGCTGCGCGGCCGCCGCCGCCGCGGCGCCGGCGCTGGCCCGCGAGCCGAAGGTGGCGCCGCCCGGCGCCATGGGCATGCTCTACGACACCACGCGCTGCATCGGCTGCAAGGCGTGCGTGTTCGCCTGCCAGCAGGCCAACGGCCTGGAGCCGGAGCGCGACCCCTCGGGCCTGCACCTGGCCCCGGTCGACCTCGGCGCCCGCACCAAGAACGTGATCAAGCTGTACAAGGACGGCCCGCGCATGTCGTACGTGAAGGCGCAGTGCATGCACTGCGTCGACCCGGCCTGCGCCAGCGCCTGCATGCTGCACTCGCTGCAGAAGGACCCGAAGACGGGCGTCGTGCACTACGACCCCTCCTACTGCGTCGGCTGCCGCTACTGCCAGATGGCCTGTCCGTTCGGCGTGGCCAAGTTCGAGTTCGAGAAGGCCGTGCCGAAGATCGTCAAGTGCGAGTTGTGCCGGCACCGCGTCAAGGGCGAGGCGGCGAAGGACAGAAGCGGCTTCACCCGCTACGCGAGCGGGGAAGGGCCGGCCTGCTGCGAGGTGTGCCCGCGCGAGGCGGTCGTCTACGGCACCCGCGAGGAGCTGATCGCGGAGGCCGCCCGCCGCATCGAGCAGAACCCGGGCCGCTACTTCGAGAACCGCGCCTACGGGCTCACCGAGGCCGGCGGCACCCAGGTGCTGTACCTGTCCCACCTGCCGTTCGGGCTGATCGGCCTGCCCGACCTGGGCGCGCGCGGCGTCCCGCACGTCGCGTACACGATCCAGGAGGGGATCTACAAGGGCTTCGTCGCCCCCGTGGCGCTGTACGGCGCGCTGGCGGTGGCGATGTGGCGCAACCGGCGCGGCGCCGCGGCGCCTCCCGCGGGCGGGGAGGGGGTGCCGTCGTGAGCTCCCACGCGGTCGTGCACACCCCCGTCGGCGGCGAGCTGATGACGCCGTTCTTCCGCAAGCTGCTCTTCTTCGTCGCGCTGGGCGCCGCCGCGGCGCTGTGGCGCTTCGCGTTCGGCATCGGCGCCGTCAGCAACCTCAACGACGGCTACCCGTGGGGGATCTGGATCGCGTTCGACGTCGTCACCGGCACGGCGCTCGGCTGCGGCGGCTACGCGGTGGCGCTGCTCGTCTACGTGCTCAACAGGGGCGAGTACCACCCGCTGGTGCGGCCCGCGGTACTCACCAGCCTGCTCGGCTACGGCCTGGCGGTGCTGGCGGTGACGATCGACCTCGGCCGCTACTGGGACCTGTGGAAGGTGCCGGTCTTCTTCTGGCGCTGGAGCGGCTCCCCGCAGCTCGAGGTCGCGCTGTGCGTGGCCGCCTACGTCACGGTGCTGCTCGTCGAGCTGTCGCCGGCGGCCTTCGAGAGGTGGAAGGACGGGGCCCACGCCGGCCTGCGCCGGCTGTCGGAAGCGGGCCTGCGCTTCATGGACAAGGCGCTCGTCTGGATCCTGGCTCTCGGCATGCTGCTGCCGACCATGCACCAGTCGTCGCTCGGCACCATGATGCTGCTGGCCGGCCCGCGGCTGCACCCGCTGTGGTTCACGCCGTGGCTGCCGTTCCTGTTCCTCGTCAACTGCATCGTGATGGGCTACGCGGTGGTGGTGCTCGAGGCCTCGTGGTCGGCCCGCGAGTTCGGCCGCCCGCGCGAGGACGCGATGCTCGCGAAGCTGTCGAACGTGGCCTTCTACGTCGCCGCCTTCTGGCTCGCGTTCCGCGCGCTCGAGGTGGTCGTCGCCGGCGACCTCAGCCTGGTGGCCTCGCCCATCGGAGTCGTCTTCCTGGTCGAGCTGGCGCTGGCGGCGCTGCCCGTGTGGTGGCTGTCGAACGACGCGAGGCGCGCCGACGCCGCGTACCAGGTGCGGGCCGCGCTGATGCTGGTGCTGGCCGGCACCGTGTACCGCATCAACACCTACTGGATCGCGTTCAACCCGGGCCCGCAGTGGTCGTACTTCCCCGCGGTGCCGGAGCTTCTCATCACCTTCGGCATCGTCGCGCTGGAGATCGCCCTCTACCTGTGGGCGGTGCGCACGTTCCCGATCCTGGCCGGCGGCGAAGCCGGCGCCGTCGCGAGGGGGTAGCACATGGCACGGATCGTCATCGACCCGATCACCCGCATCGAGGGCCACCTCCGCATCGACGTCGAGGTGGAAGGCGGCAGCGTGCGCAACGCCTGGGCCTCGGGCCAGATGTGGCGCGGCATCGAGACCATCCTGCTCGGCCGCGACCCGCGCGAGGCCTGGCTGTTCACCCAGCGCTTCTGCGGCGTGTGCACGACGGTGCATGCGATCGCCTCGGTGCGCGCGGTCGAGAACGCGCTGTCGCTGGAGGTGCCGAAGAACGCCCAGTACATCCGCAACCTGCTGGTGATCGCGCACGCGCTGCACGACCACATCGTCCACTTCTACCACCTGTCCGCGCTCGACTGGGTGGACGTGGTCTCGGCGCTGAAGGCCGACCCGGCGAAGGCGTCGGCGCTCGCCGAGTCGCTGTCCGACTGGCCCGGCAACGGCCGCCTCGACCTGAAGGCCGTCCAGGACAAGCTGAAGGGCTTCGTCGACGCCGGCCAGCTCGGCATCTTCGCCAACGGCTACTGGGGCCACCCGGCGATGAAGCTGCCGCCCGAGGTGAACCTGCTGGCCGTCTCGCACTACCTGCAGGCGCTCGAGTACCAGCGCAAGGCCAACCAGGTCGTCGCCATCCTCGGCTCCAAGACGCCGAACATCCAGAACCTGGCGGTCGGCGGCGTCGCCAACGCCATCAACCTCGACAACCAGGCGACGCTCAACATGGAGAAGCTCTGGAAGGTGCAGAGCCTGCTCAAGGAGGTCGTCGACTTCGTGCAGCGGGTCTACGTGCCCGACGTCTGCGCGATCGGCGCCATGTACCCCGAGTGGCTCGGCTACGGTGCCGGGGTCAAGAACTACCTGGCCGTGCCCGACCTGCCGATCGACTCGCCGGCGACGGAGTTCGACCTGCCGGGCGGCACGATCATGAACGGCGACTTCTCGACCTACAAGCCGATCAAGAACTTCACCGACCCCTACTTCAAGGACAACGTCAGCGAGGGCATCGCCCACTCCTGGTACGAGGGCGACTGGTCGCGGCACCCGTTCGAGGAGGACACGGTCCCCAGGCCCGGCAAGTTCGACGACAAGGGCAAGTACTCCTGGGTCAAGTCGCCGCGTTTCCAGGGCCAGCCGATGCAGGTCGGTCCGCTCTCGCAGGTGCTGGTCGGCTACGTCTCCGGCCACGCGCTCACGAAGAAGTGGGCGGACGCGGCGCTCGACAAGGTGTCGGCGATCGCGAAGGTGCGGGTGACGCCGGCGATGCTGCAGTCGACGCTGGGCCGCCACGCCGCGCGCGCGGTGCGCACCGCGGTGATCGGCGACCTCGCGCTCAAGCACTGGAAGCTGCTGGTCGACAACATCGCTTCGGGTGACACCGACATCTTCAACCCGCCGAGCTTCCCGAAGGGCGAGGTGCGCGGCTTCGGCTTCCACGAGGCGCCGCGCGGCGCGCTGTCGCACTGGGTCGTCGTGCGCGACGGCAAGATCGCCAACTACCAGGCTGTGGTGCCGACGACCTGGAACGCCAGCCCGCGCGACGCCAAGGAGGTCAAGGGGCCGTACGAGGCGTCGCTCGTCGGCAACCCCGTGGCCAACCCCGAGCTGCCGCTCGAGGTGCTGCGCACCGTGCACTCGTTCGACCCCTGCCTCGCCTGCGCGGTCCACACCCTCGACCCGGAGGGCCGCGAGATCGCGCGGGTGAAGGTGCTGTGAACGCGACCGTGGCCCCGACCGTCGCCGTGCTCGGCCTCGGCAACGTGCTGATGAGCGACGACGGCCTGGGGCCCACCGTGATCCGCGAGCTGGAGGCGGCCTGGGCGCCGCACCCCGAGGTCGAGCTGCTCGACCTCGGGACCCCGGGCCTCGACCTGCTGCCGTTCGTGTGCGACCGGCGGGCGCTGGTGCTGGTCGACACCGTGCGCTCCGACGGGCCGCCGGGCACGCTGCGCCTGTACCGCAAGGAGGCGATCCTGGCTCACCCGCCGCGGACGCGGCTGTCGCCGCACGATCCGGGCGTCAAGGAGGCGCTGCTGCTCGCCGATCTCGAGGGCCGCGGGGCGACGTCCGTGCTGCTGGTCGGCGTCGTGCCCGGCTGCTCGCGGCAGGGCGTGACGCTGACGCGCGAGGTGACCGCGGCCGTGCCGCAGGCGCTGCGCGCGGTGCTCGACGAGCTGGACCGGCTCGAGGTGCCGTCGCGGCCGCTGGCGCGACCGCGGCCGGTGGACCTGTGGTGGCGGGAGCCGGGCGCGACGCGCTGAAGCGCGTCGAGCGCGCGCTGGTCGTCCTGATCGCGATCCACAGCGTCGGGGTCGGGCTGGCGCTGCTGTTCGTGACCGAGTGGGGCGCGCAGCTCGGCGGCTTCGGCGAGGTGCGGCCACTGTTCTTCGCCCGCCAGGCCGGCGCGTTCCACCTCGTCGTGGCCGCCGGCTACCTGATCGAGTACTTCCGCTACGGCGGCGTCGTCTTCCTGCTGACGACCAAGACGATCGCCGTGGTGTTCCTGGCGACGGTGTGGTTGCTGGGCGGTGCGCCGTGGGTGATCCCGGTGTCGGCCCTGGGCGACGGGCTGATGGCGCTCCTGGCCTGGCGCGTGCACGTGCTCGCCCGCGGGTGAAGCCGATGCGCGATCGGGACCATCCGACTGGGCCGGGCCGCCGCTCGGCCCTGCTGCGATTCGGCGGCGCGCTCGGGGCCGTCGCGCTCGGGGCCTGCGGTCGCGGACCCGAATCGACGGCTCCCGGCGCGGAGTTCGCGCTCGACGAGTTGCCCCCTGGCGGCCGCCGACTGCTGGTGGTCGACGGCGATCCCGTCGAGGTGACGCACACGGAGAGCGGGCTCGTCGCGCGCTCTCTCGTCTGCACCCACTTCGGCTGCCCGCTCCGCTGGGACGCGGCGAAGGACCAGTACGTGTGTCCGTGCCACGAGGGAGCCTTCGGCGCCGACGGCCGGCCCGTGGCCGGGCCGCCGGTGCGGCCGCTGCGCGTGCTGCCCGTGCGCGTCGAGGCCGGGCGCGTCCGGGTCGAGCCCGCGCCGTCGTGAGCGTACTGCCGCTGCCCCGGCTGGTCGTCACCGGCGCCTCGGGCTTCGTCGGCCGCCACCTGCTCGACGCGCTCAAGCACGACTACCTCGTCTTCGGCCTGGCGCGGCGCTCGCAGTCCGAGTCGGGCGCCCCGGTCCACCCGAACATCACCTGGTGGCAGGTCGACATCGGCGACCGGCTGCCGCTCGAGCAGGCCTTCGCCCGCATCCGCGACGGCGGCGGCGCGGACGTCCTGATCCACCTCGCGGCCCACTACGACTTCACCGGCGAGAACCACACCGAGTACGAGCGCACCAACGTCACCGGCCTGCGCAACGTGCTCGACCTCTCGCGCGGCCTCGGCCTCAGGCGCTTCGTGTTCTCGAGCTCGCTCGCCGCCTGCGAGCTGCCGCCGCCGGGCGCGGTGCTCGACGAGACGAGCCCGCCCGACGGCCACCACGTCTACGCCCGCTCCAAGCGCATCGGCGAGCAGATGGTGCGCGAGTACGAGAAGTACTTCCCGTCGACGATCGTGCGCTTCGCCGCGCTGTTCTCCGACTGGTGCGAGTACGCGCCGCTCTACATGTTCCTCGAGACCTGGCTGTCGTGGGCGTGGAACCGCAACGTGATCGCCGGCCGCGGCACGGCCGCCATCCCGTACCTGCACGTCGAGGACCTGGTGATGTTCTTCGAGCGGTTGCTCGACTGCGAGCGCGAGCTCGCTCCCGGCGAGATCCTGCTCGCGAGCCCGGACGGCTCCGTCTCCCACCTCGAGCTGCACGAGGAGGCGACGCTGCTCCACTTCGGGCGCCGCAAGAAGCCGATCCTGCTGCCGAAGGCGCTGTGCGTGCCGGGCCTGCACGGGCGCGACCTGCTCGGCCGCCTGCTTGGGCAGCGGCCGTTCGAGCGCCCGTGGATGGCCGACTACATCGACAAGGCGATGAACGTCGACGCCCGCCGCACCCGTGCCCGGCTCGACTGGGCGCCGCGGCCGCGGCTCGAGATCCTGCGCCGCCTGCCGTTCCTCGTCGAGCACCGCAAGACCGAGCCGCTCGAGTGGGACCGCGTCAACCACGCGGCGATGAAGGAGGCGCGGCTGCGCGCCAACCTCCTGATCCACTCGCTGCTCAAGCGCCACAAGCTGGAGATCGAGCACGAGTTCACGGCGTACCTGACGAGCGACGAGGGGCGCCGGCGGTTCCCGAGCTACCAGGGGCTCACCGTCGAGGAGCACCAGTGGAACCACCAGTTGATCCTCGGCCACCTGATGAACGCGGTGCGCACCCGCGAGCGCGGCCTGCTGATGCACTACTGCGCCGACCTCGCGCGCCGCCGCTTCGCGCAGGGCTACGACCCGGCCGAGGTCTGCGGCGCGCTGGAGCAGCTCAACCGCATCTGCTTCAAGGTGCTGCGCCGCGACCGCGAGACCGACGGCCTGCAGCACGAGATGCGCGACCACATCACGATGACGCTGCGCTTCGGCTGCGACCAGGCCCAGCACACCTTCGAGCACCTGGCGGTGGCCGCGCGCCGGCAGGGCGGGCGCCCGCCGACCCCGCCCGTCGCGCAATAGCTGCGCCCGGCCGTGCGGCGGGAGCAGCGCTTGCGGTCGGGACCGGCGGCGACGACTGCGGGCCTCTGGCATGCGACTTGGTAGAACAGGGACATGGAACCCTCCGGCCAGCGTCTGACGCTGCGCGGCATCGTGCAGGGGGTGGGCTTCCGCCCCTTCGTGCTGCGGCTCGCCCGCGAGTGCGGCGTCTCCGGCCGGGTCTGGAACCACGCGGCCGGCGTCACGATCGAGGGCTTCGCGAACGCCGAGGTTCTGGCCACGTTCACCCGCCGACTGCGGACGGAGGCGCCTCCCGGGGCGCGCATCGACGACCTGAGCTCCGAGGCGATGGCCGGCACGGCGCCTGCCGCGTTCACGATCGAACCCTCGGCGGCGGCGGCCGAGCGCGTCGTCTCGATCCCGCCCGACCTCGCCGTGTGCGACGACTGCCTGGCGGAGATCGCCGACCCCGCCGCGCGACGTTACCGCTACCCGTTCACCAACTGCACCGCGTGCGGCCCGCGCTTCACGATCGCGCGCGACGTGCCGTGGGATCGCCCCGCGACCACGATGGCGGGCTTCGCCATGTGCGACGCGTGCCGCGCGGAGTTCGAGGACCCCGGCGATCGCCGCTTCCACGCCCAGCCGATCGCCTGCCCGGCCTGTGGCCCGCGCCTGCGCCTCGTCGACGCCGGCGGCCACTCGCTCGGCGAAGGCGACGCGGCGCTGCGCGCCGCGGCGCGCGCGCTGCGGGCGGGCGGCATCGTCGCGGTCAAGGGCCTGGGCGGTTTCCACCTCGCCTGCGACGCGACCTTCGCGCCCGCGGTTTCGCGGCTGCGCGAGCGCAAGCGGCGCGAGCAGAAGCCGCTGGCGGTCATGGTCCGCGACCTGGCCGCGGCCGCCCGCCACGCCGGCCTGCGCGAAGAGGAGCGCGCGCTGCTGCGCTCGCCGGCGCGGCCGGTGGTGCTCGTCGAGCGCCGCCACGACTCCCGGCTGGCCCCGGGCGTCGCCCCCGACAACCCGCTGGTCGGCCTGCTGCTCGCCTACACCCCGCTGCACCACCTCTTGCTGGAGGCGGCGCAGCGGCCGCTGGTGATGACCTCGGCCAACCTCTCGGAGGAGCCGCTGTGCTGGCGCGACGACGAGGCCCGCGAGCGGCTGCGCGGTCTCGCCGACCTGTTCCTCGTCCACGATCGCGAGATCGTCGCGCCCTGCGACGACTCGGTCGCCCGCTGCATCGCCGGCGCGCCGACGCTGCTGCGGCGGGCGCGCGGGCACGTGCCGGGGGCGCTGCCGGTGGCGCGTCCGTTCGCGCGACCGGTGCTGGCCTGCGGCGCGCTGCTCAAGAACACGTTCTGCGTCGGCGCCGGCGCTGCGGCCCACCTCGGTCCCCACGTCGGCGACCTCGAGAACGTGGCGACCCTCGACGCCTGGGAGGCGGCGATCGAGCGTGCGCTGCGCTTCCTCCGCGTCACGCCCGAGGTGGTGGCTCACGACCTGCACCCCGAGTACGCCTCGACGCGCTACGCGCTGGCGCGGCCCGAGCCGCTGAAGGTCGCCGTCCAGCACCATCACGCCCACGTCGCCGCGCTGATGGCGGAGCACCGGCTCGAGGACCGGTTGCTGGGTCTCGCCTGGGACGGCACCGGCCACGGCACCGACGGCACGGCGTGGGGCGGCGAGTTCCTGCTGGTCGGCGCCGACGGCTCGTGCGAGCGGATCGCCACGTTCCGCCCGCTGGCGATGGCGGGCGGCGACCGCGCGGTGCGCGAGGTGTGGCGCCTCGCGCTGGCGCTGGTCGAAGACGCGTTCGACGGCGCTCCGCCCACCGCAGCGCTCGCCCTGTTCGACGCCGTGCCGCGCCACGACCTCCACGTCGTCCGCCAGATGCTGGCGTCGGACCTCAACACGCCGCGGGCCCGTGGCGTCGGCCGCTACTTCGACGCCTTCGGCGCGCTGGGCCTGGTGCGGGCGCGCTCGAGCTACGAGGGCGAGGTGGCGCTCCTGTGGAACGTCGCCGCCGACCCCGCCGAGCCCGGCCGCTACCCCTTCCACCTTCACACCCGGCACCTCCCGTGGGAGATCGACCTGCGGCTCACGGCCCGCGCGGCGGTGCGCGACCTGATGGACGGGCGCGGCGCGCCCACTGTGTCCGCCCGCTTCCATCGCTCGCTGGTGGCCGCCGCCGAGGAGGTCGTGCGGCTCGCGGCCCGCCACCACGGCCGGACGCCGGTGGGGCTCACCGGGGGCTGCTTCCAGAACCCGCTGCTGGCCGAGGGCCTGCTCGCGGCCCTGGGCGGGTTCGACGTGCGGTTGCACCGCGAGGTGCCGCCGGGGGACGGGGGCCTGGCGCTCGGGCAGGCGGTCGTGGCCGACGCCGTGGCACGGAAATCGCTCTAGAAGACGACGGAGGTTCGCCGATGTGCCTGGGAGTGCCGGGACGCGTGGTGTCGGTCGAGGGCCTCGTCGCCACGGTCGACTTCTGGGGCGTGCGCCGCGCGGTGCGCCTCGAGCTGGTGGACGAGCCGGTGCAGGCCGGCGACTACGTGCTGAACCACGTGGGCTTCGCGATCCGCCGCATTCCGGAGGAGGACATCCAGGGCACGCTCGACCTCTACGAGTCGCTGCTGCGCGGCGACGGCGACCTGATGGCAGCGGACGTGCGCGCCGAGCTGGAAGCGAACCCGGAGCAATCCCCCGATGCCTGAAGGGGCCGACTCCCGCCAGCTCAAGTTCCGCGACCCCGCGCGGGCGCGCGACCTGGGCCGCGCGCTGACGGCGGCTGCCGATGCGATGGGGCGCACGGTCAGCCTGATGCACGTGTGCGGCAGCCACGAGCAGGCGATCGCCCGCTACGGGCTGCGCGCCGCGTTCCCCCGCTCGCTCGACGTGATCATGGGCCCCGGCTGCCCGGTCTGCATCACCGACACCCCCGAGGTCGACGAGGGCGTCGCGCTGGCGCGCCAGGGCGTGACGATCGCGACCTACGGCGACATGGTCAAGGTGCCGGGCACGGTGCTCTCGCTGGGCGACGCCCAGGCCGAAGGCGCGAAGGTGGAGGTCGTCTACAGCGTGACCCAGGCCGTGGAGCTGGCGCGCGCGACCCGCGAGCCCGTGGTCTTCTTTGCGACAGGATTCGAGACCACGGCGGTGGCGACGGCGGCCGCGCTGCTCGGCGGCGTGCCCGACAACTTCTCCGTGCTCTCGGCGCACAAGTACATCCCGCCTGTGATGGAGATCGTGGCCGAGATGCCGGGCTCGAAGGTCGAGGGCTTCCTCGCCGCGGGCCACGCGGCCACGATCACGGGCTGGGGCGTGTTCGAGGCGTTCGTCGAGCGCCACAAGTTGCCGGTGGTCGTGGCGGGCTTCGAGCCGCTCGACATCCTGGCCGCGCTCGTCAAGCTGGTGGAGCTGGTGCGCGACCGCAAGCCCGAGGTCGTCAACATGTTCCCGCGCTGCGTCACCCGCGAGGGCAACCGCAACGCGCAGGAGCAGTTGTTCAAGGTGTTCCGCCCCGCGGGCGGGCGCTGGCGCGGCATCGCCCACGTGCCCAACGGCAACCTGCGGCTGCGCGACGAGTGGGCCCACGTGGACGCCCGCCGCCGCTTCGACATCGACCTGCGCCCGCTGTGGAAGTACGCGCCGCCCGCGCTGGTCCAGGACTGCATCTGCGGCGACATCATGGCGGGCATCGCCAACCCGAAGCAGTGCAAGCTGTTCGGGAAGGAGTGCGTGCCGGACACGCCGGTCGGCGCCTGCATGGTCTCGTCCGAGGGCACCTGCAAGATCTGGCACCTCTACGGCGGCGTCCCCGACCTCTCGTCGCCGGACGCCCCGCAGGCCGAGGTGCGGCCATGAACCTCCGACTCGACCTGCTCGGCGAACGCGTCTCGATGAAGCACGGCGCGGGCGGCCGCGCGATGCGGCAGCTGATCGGCGAGGTGTTCACCGACGGCTTCCCCAAGGCTCCCGCTGGCGCGATCGGCCTCGACGCGATGGACGACGGCGCGGCGCTGCCGCTCGGCGACGGCCGCTTCCTGGTGGTCACCACCGATTCCCACGTCGTGCTGCCGGCGTTCTTCCCGGGCGGCGACATCGGCCGCCTCGCGGTCTCCGGCACCGTCAACGACCTGGCGATGATGGGCGCCACCGAGCCGCTCGGCCTCACCTGCGCGGTGGTCGTCGAGGAGGGCTACCCGCGCGCCGACCTCGACCGCATCCACGCCTCGATGGTCGCGGCCTGCGTCGAGGCCGGCACCACGGTCGTCACCGGCGACACCAAGGTGATGGGCAAGGGCCAGCTCGACGGCATCGCGCTCAACACCACGGGCGTCGCGATCGCCACCCGCGTCGTGCGCGACTGCGGCCTGCAGCCGGGCGACCGGCTGATCGTCACCGGCACCATCGGCGACCACGGCTGCGCGGTGATGGCGGCGCGGCACAAGCTGGACCTCGCGGGCGACCTGCGCTCCGACGTGGCACCGATCAACGGCCTGATCCGCGCCGCGCTGGCCGCGGGCGGCGACGGGCTGGTCACCCTCAAGGACCCGACCCGCGGCGGGCTGTCCTCCGCGCTGCACGAGATGGCGCACAAGAGCGGGGTCGGCGTGCTGCTCGACGAGACCGCGGTGCCCGTGAACGCGGCGGTGCGCGCGGCCTCCGAGCTGCTGGGCATCGACCCGCTGGTGATCGCCAACGAGGGCAAGGCGTTGATCGGCGTGCGGCCCGACGCCGCGGAGGCGGTGCTGGCCGCGCTCCGCGCGCACCCGCAGGGGCGCGACGCGGCGATCGTCGGCACCTGCACCGCGGAGCGCCGCGGCCAGGTCGTGCTCGACACCGGCTTCGGCCGCCGGCTGCTGGTCGAGATCGAAGGCGAGCCGCTGCCGAGGATCTGCTGATGAGCCACATCCGCGTGGAGCGCACGGAGGACGGCGTCGGCTGGCTGACCATCGACCGCCCGCAGCGGCTCAACTCGCTCGACGTCGAGACCGCCCGCGACCTGCGCAAGGCCGGGCTCGAGCTGTGCCGCGACACGGCGGTGCGCTGCGTCGTGCTCTCGGGCGTGAACGGCGTCTTCTGCAGCGGCGCCGATCTCAAGTACATCCGCGCCGGCGGCGAGGCGGCGGACCTCGGCTACCTGCAGCCGAAGACGCGCGAGATCGCGGCCGGCCACGGCGAGCGCTTCAAGCAGATCCTCGAGTACCTGCACGCGACGATCTCGGAGCTGAAGCGCGCGCCCAAGCCGGTAGTGGCGGCGGTCGACGGCGTCGCGGCCGCGGGCGGCTTCGGCCTGGCGATGGCCTGCGACATCGTGCTGGCCTCGGCCCGTTCCCGCTTCGAGTGGGCGTACGGCAAGACCGCGCTGACCGGGGCCGAGAGCTCGACCTTCTTCCTGCCGCGGCTCGTCGGCCTGCGCCGCGCGTTCGACCTCGCCTTCCTGAACCCGCGGCTCGACGCCGCGAAAGCGAAGGAGATCGGCCTCGTCAGCGAGGTGATCGCGGAGGCGGAGTGGGACGCGGAAGTGCGGCGGATCGCCGCCCAGCTCGCGGCCGGGCCGACCCGCTCCTACGCGGTGACCAAGATGCTGCTGCACGCGGCGGACGGCGTCGACCGTCTCGACGTCCACCTCGATCGCGAGCTGGAGGAGCTGGCGCGCGCCGCCGACGGCGAGCTGGTCGCCGAGGGCATCACGGCCTTCTTCGAGAAGCGGCCGCCGAAGTTCCCCCATGCATGAGTACTCGATCGTGCAGGCGCTGGTGAACCAGGTGGAGGAGCAGGTGCGCCGCCACCAGGCCCGCGCCGTGCACGCGGTGTGCGTGCAGGTCGGCGCCTTGTCGGGCGTCGACGTGGGGCTTCTGAAGACCGCCTACGACCTGTTCCGCGAGGACACGATCTGCGCGCGCGCCGAGCTGAAGGTGGAGCCGGTCGAAGCCCGCTGGGAATGCCGCGCCTGCCGTGCGGAACTGGCCCCCGGCGGCCCCTTGACGTGCGACCGCTGCGGCGGCGCGGTGCGGCTGGCGCAGGGCGACGAGATCGTGCTGGCGAAGCTCGAGCTGGAGGTGGCGTGATGTGCGATTCGTGCGGCTGCGGTGACTCCAAGATCGTCCCGGTCGAGGTCCAGGAGCGCGTGCTCGCGGCCAACGACCGCCAGGCCGCCCACAACCGCTCCCACTTCCGCGAGCGCGGCGTGCTCACGGTCAACCTGATGGGCTCGCCGGGCGCAGGCAAGACCGCGGTGCTCGAGTCGCTGTCGCGCCACTACGCGGGCTCGCGCAAGCTGGGCGCGCTGGCGGGCGACCTCGCCACCGAGAACGACGCCAACCGGCTGGAGGCGGCCGGCATCCCGTCGCTGGCGATCACCACCGGCAACGCCTGCCATCTCGACGCCGACATGGTCCACGCGGCGCTGCACCGCCTCGCCTGGAAGGACGTCGACCTGCTGTTCGTCGAGAACGTCGGCAACCTGGTGTGCCCGGCGGTCTACGACCTCGGCCAGGAGTGCAACGTGGTGGCGCTCGCCGTCACCGAGGGCCTCGACAAGCCGATCAAGTACCCGGTGATGTTCAAGGGCGCCGACCTGGTGCTGCTGACCAAGACCGACCTGCTGCCGCACCTCTCCGGCGTGTCGCTCGCGGGCTACGAGGACTCGCTGCGCAAGGTGATGCCGCGCTTCGAGGCGATCCCGGTGTGCGCGACGACGGGCGAAGGCCTCGACCGCTTCGCGTCCTGGCTCGAAGCCCGCCGCGCGGCCATCCCCCGCGCGACCCACGCCCACGCCCACGACCACCACCACCACGAACACCCGCACCACGCGCACGGGCACTGAACCCGCGCGGTACAGCTCTCGCCCGACCTCGAGCGCTTGATCGCCGCTTGCGGCGGCCGCGCCTCGCTCTCCGCGGCGGGGGTCGGAGGGCTACAGCCGCCACGGGACGGCGACGACGCCACAGAGTCACCGAGAGCACAGAGACGCACAGAGGGGTAGATCCGTTGGCGTCCCCGCCGTTCGCCGAGTCGGTCAACTCGACGTCGCGTGAAGCGACGCGACCTGATCCAGAAGCTGGAAGCGTTGGGCTGCGAGCTGATCCGACACGGCGGGAAGCACGACTGGTAACAGAATCCACGAACGCGAATGGCCCAGCCGGTACCGCGTCATGCCGAGATCAACGAACACCTCGCGCGCCATATCCTGAAGAGACTCGCGGACTAGCGCAGCTCTTCCACCACCCGCACCGCCAGGTCCACCTGGTCGAAGGGCGGCATGATGCGGGCGCCGGCGGCCTGGATCTGCTGCCGCCGACAAGACGTCGAAGCAGGCCGACTCGGAGAGCTGCGCTCGCCGGACTCGCCCGCGGGTTCAGAGATCGCTGGCGCTCCGGACGGCGAACGTGTCGCACTGGCGGGCGTCGCCGCTGTCGAAGCCGCGGCGGAACCATCGCGCGCGCTGTTCGCTCGAGCCGTGGGTGAACTTGCGCTCGTCGGAGTGGCCCAGGCTGTCGTCGCCGATCGCATGCGCGGCGGTGAGCGCCTCGCGGAGATCTTCGTCGGTGATCTGGAGCGTCGCGCGGGAGCGATGACCCCAGACGCCCGCCAGACAATCGGCCTGCAGTTCGACGCGCACGGAAGCCTGGTTCGACGTGTCGCCCTCCGGCTTCAGCCGGCTGGAGCCGATCAGGTGCTGCACGTGGTGGCCGACCTCGTGCGCGATGACGTAGGCCTGCGCGAAGTCGCCGGGCGCGCGCAGGCGCCGCTCCATCAAGTCGTAGAAGCTCGGATCGATGTACAGCTTCTGGTCCGCAGGGCAGTAGAAGGGGCCGACGTCGGAGGTCGCGCCGCCGCAGCCCCCCGTCGACACGCTGTTCGCGAACACCACGAGCGTGGGAGCCTGGTAGGCGTTGCGTGCCGCGCCGTAGTCGGGCAGCTCGCCGGCCTGGAACTTCCGGGCCCACACGTCTTCGGTCGAGGCGAGCACGACGCGCGAGAAATCGCAGGCCGCGCCGTTCGCCGGCGACGCCGCACAGACGCTGGCGCCTGGCGCCGAAGCCGCGCCCCCGCCGCCCCCGGTCAGGGTCCCCAGCAGCGCCTGCCTGAGCCCGGCCGGCATCAGGACGAACGCGATGGCGCACACGGCCCCTGCGATCAGCGTGCCCTTGAACCCGAGCAGCCTCACGATCGACACCAGCGCCTGGATCGGGAGGCCCCCGCCACGGCCGCCGCGACCCGTGCCGCGATCTTCGAAGTTGTCGGATCGGCGGTGATCTTCGATGCGCATGGCTGCCTCGCTGCGGGCTTGCGGTCGGCCCGCCCTAGCGTACCTTCAGCGCGAGCTCCCCGGCCAGGATCGGTGCGGCCGGGTCCGTCAGGTCGAAGGACTGCAGCGTCCGCTCCGCTCCGACGAGGAGCCGGCCGCCGCGCAGCGCGAGGGCCGGGTTGCGGCCGGCGGCGCGAACGTGCCCGAGCACTCGCGGGCTCGCTGCGTCCGTCACGTCGACCAGCGTGACGGCGCTGTCGTCCCTCGCGCCGATCGCGACGAGGCCCGGCTGCGCCGCCAGGCGCCCGGGGCGGCCGGGCACGCTCAGCGTGCCGCGCGCGACGGGCGCGTCGCGGTCCGTGAAGTCCACGAGCCGCACCGTCCCCCCGTCGTCGACCACGGCCACGAGGCTGCCGGTGGCCACCAGGTTCGTGGCCGGCGCACCGCCCGCGCTCCAGCTCCCCCGCGCGCGCAAGGTCGAGGCGTCCGACAGGTCGAAGACGCGCAGCTCGCGCATGCTGGCCGGGTCGCCGATGGCGACCACGGCGTGCGTGGCGTCCAGCGCCGCCACCAGGTACGTCGGCTCCTTCAGCTCGAGCGAGCCGACTCTGCGCGGCTCACGGCCGCCTTCGTACAGGGAGAAGCCCTCGAACGGGACGGCCACGAACACCCGTGCTCCGACGGACGCCGCCTGGCCGATGGCAGCGACGGGCTTTGCGAGGCTCAGGCCGGAATGCAGGTCGCGGACGTCCCAGGTCATTCGCGGGTCGGCGACCCAGGCGCTGCTCTCGTCGACGCCGGCCACCTGCCACCTCCGGGGACCGGTCCAGCTCTGGCTGATGCCGCCTTCGTGGGCGAGCGGGGCCGCGCCCTCTTCGACCGGTCGGCCGGCCCCGTCCAACCGCACGCGCAGCAGCCAGCCGTTGCGCTCGTTGTCCGAGGACGTCGTGACCACGACCTGGTCGCCGGAGCCGAAGGCCACGTCCCGGATCGTCGAGGGCTGGGCTCGCGACTGCATCTCCTCGACGACGAAGAGCCCGCCCAGCGGCGACGCGGCGAGCACCGGCAGCACGAAGACGGCCACCGACGCCCAATGGTGGCCCCGGCGCCGGAGGAACCACGCGGCCACGGCTGACGCCAGCCAGGCGACGGGGTAGGCGAGCAGGCTGCCGATCATCACCCACGGGGCCGCGGACGACGCCGAGCCGGGGGCGTCGAACATCATGGGCGAGAAGAGCAGCCCCATCGCGACCATCGGGAGCGGCAGCGCGAGCAGGATGGCCGCCGCGAGGGCGAGCAGGAGCGTCACGGCGGAAGTCGCGGAGCGCGGCGGCCGGTGGCCGAGAGTCGAGCCGGGCATGCCCGGCGATGCTACACGGGCGAACGGCGCCGTTCGCCCAGCGGCCCGCGGCGGGCACGGCGGTTTTCACCGACTATCCAAAACACTCACGGTGATTCTGGACAGTCGTCCAAGAGCGCTGCGCACGCTGGCCTGACCGGAGGGCCCCGGCGACCACGCCCCCGGTGGCCAGCCGGGCACCGGGCGTTAGACTGGCAGACACCCCACCCGCATGAACGCTCCGAGAGCGAAGCCCGTCCGTCCGTTCACGCGCGCTCCTGGCCCGGCACGGCCTGGCGTCGTGCGGCGCGTTCCCGCGCCGCCGCTGCGGCCGTTCGTGTCGCTGCTCTGGGCGACCGACGACGCCGGAGTCACCGCGGCGCCGGAACCCGGGGGCGCGCTCGAGCGCGTCCTGCCGACCGGCGCCATGCACCTCGCGTTCCGGCTGGCGGCGCCGCTCCGCGTGTTCGCCACCGCCGACGGCCGTTCGCCGACGGACCTCGGGCACGCCGTCGTCGGCGGCGCTCGCTCGACCTTCTACGTCCGCGACGTGACCAGGCCCTCGCAGTCGGTGGGAGCGATGCTGCGGCCGGGCGCCGCGGCGCTGCTCTGCGGCGGGTCGGCAGCCGAGTTGGCGGGCACCCACACCGCCCTCGAGGCGCTGTGGGGAAGCGACGCGGCGCGCGCCCTCGAGCGACTGCAGGAGGCGCGCACGCCGGAGCGGCGGCTCGAGATCCTGGAGGCGATCCTCGCCGCGCGGCTGCCGCGCGTGCGCGGTCTGCACCCGGCCGTGGCGGAGGCGCTCGAGCGCGTGGCCGAGGCGCCGAGCGTGGCCGAGCTCGTGCGGACGAGCGGCTACAGCCACCGGCGCTTCGTGGAGCTGTTCGAGGACGCCGTCGGCCTGACGCCGAAGCGGTACGCCCGGGTGCTGCGGCTGCAGCGGGTGCTGCGGCGACTCTCGTCGGCGCCCGCGGTGCCGCTCGCCGAGCTGGCGCTCGATGAAGGATACGGAGACCAGTCGCACCTGTCGCGCGAGGTCGTCGAGATGACGGGCCTGTCGCCGGCGCGCTATCGGGCGCTGGCGCCCGTCGAACCAAACCACGTCTCGGTTTCGTCGCGCCCGCAGGTCAATTTCCTCCAAGATCGCCGGCGGGCCGCGCCCTAATCTGCAGGCATTCGAGGAGGAGCCCCATGGCCATTCACGAGCTGTTTCCCTACCTGCGGGTGAAGGACGCCGGCCGCGCCATCGACTTCTACGTGCGCGCATTCGGCGCCACGGAGAAGTTCCGGCTCACGGAGCCGGGCGGCCGCATCGGTCACGCCGAGCTGGATTTCGGCGGCGCCACGCTGATGCTCTCGGACGAGTACCCCGAGCTCGGCTGCCTCGGCCCGCAGTCGATCGGCGGGACGTCGATGTCGATCCACCTCCACGTCGACGACTGCGACCGCATGATCCGGCACGCGGCGGCGGAGGGCGCCGTGGTCGTGCGTGAACCCTCGGACGCCTTCTACGGCGAGCGCTCCGGAACCGTGCGCGACCCCTTCGGGCACGAGTGGATGATCGGCCACTCGATCGAGCAGGTCACGCCCGAGGAGATGCAGCGCCGCTACGACGCGCTGATGAAAGGGGAGGTCCGCTGAGGGACACGACCGCGCTTCAGGCGGCGTAGCCCTTGATGTGCACCACCTGGCGCTCGAGGTCGACCGTTCCCGTGCCCCACACCTGGAGGCCGTTGACCCAGGCGTAGGCGCTCGACGAGCTGAAGAGCGTCACGTTCTCGCGCAGCCCGGACACGGGGCTGCCCGGCTGGGGCAGGGCCACGCCGTCGGCGTGCAGCGAGATCTTGTGGCCGTCGTCGGTCGTGATCTCGGCGTGGATGTGGAGCGCGAAGCGCCCGTCCGCGCGGATGTGCAGGTAGTCGACGCCCTGGACTGCGCCCTTGAGCCGGGGCCCGGCCGACGCGCCCTCGAAGTGGACGTCGAAGCGGGCTCCTTCGGGCGGCGGGGCCGCCGCTCCGGCGGCCAGTGGCGCGAAGGCCACGCCGTACTCCGTCAGGCGCGTGATCTTCACCTCGTACTCGTAGAGCAGTTCTCCGACCTCGATTGCGCTCATGGGTCTCCTGGGGCTGTTTCGAGGAGAGTACCCCGAGAGCCGCCGGGCGCGATGAGGCGTAGAGTTCCCCCGTCGTCCTTCCGGGAGGTGCTTCATGCGGACGTCCCCCCTGCGCGGCCTGGCGATCGCTCTCCTGGCCGGCCTGCCCGCCGCTCTCGCGAACGCGGCGCCGCCCCAGACGCTTCGGGTCGACTACACGCACTTCGGCAACGCGCGCGGCGAGCACTTCGCGCTCGAGCGGGTCGTCGTCGAGCCGCTGCCGTGGCCGGGGCGGCCGGGGGCCGAGCTCGACGAGAGCGGGCTCGGCAAGTACCGCTTCGAGGTCGTCGACCGCGCGACCCAGAGCGTCGTGTTCTCGCGCGGCTTCGCCTCGATCTACGGCGAGTGGGAGACGACCGGCGAAGCGGAGACCATGAACCGCGCGTTCTCGGAGTCGCTGCGCTTCCCGCGGCCCGCGGGGCCGGTCCAGGTCGTGCTCAAGAAGCGGGACCGCCACCACGACTTCCGCGAGGTGTGGTCGCTGGTCGTCGATCCCGCCGACATGCTGGTCGAGACCTCGGCCCCGCCGTCGGCGGGCGCGCTGCTGGCGCTGCAGCGCTCGGGCGAGCCGGCGGACAAGGTCGACTTCCTGATCCTCGGCGACGGCTACACCGCGGCCCAGCGCGGCAAGTGCGAGAGCGACGCGAAACGGCTGATGGAGATGCTGTTCGCGGTCGAGCCGTTCAAGGCGCGCCGGGCCGACTTCAACGTGTGGGGGCTGTGCCCTGCGGCCGCGGAGTCGGGCGTGTCGCGGCCTTCGACCGGGGTCCACCGTCGCTCGCCGGTGGGAACGACCTACGACGCCTTCCGCTCCGAGCGCTACATCCTGACCTTCGACAACCGCGCCTTCCGCGACCTGGCCTCGCAGGCGCCGTACGAGTTCGTCGAGATCATGACCAACACGAACACCTACGGCGGCGGCGGCATCCACGGCCAGTTCGCGACGGTCGCGGCCGACAGCGCGTGGGCCGCGTACCTGTTCGTGCACGAGTTCGGCCACCACTTCGCGGCGCTGGCGGACGAGTACTACACCTCGGACGTCGCCTACGGCCCCGCCACCGAGCGGATCGAACCGTGGGAGCCCAACGCCACCGCCGACCCGAAGGCCGCCAAGTGGCGCGACCTGGTGAAGCCCGACACGCCGCTGCCGACGCCGTGGGAGAAGGACGCGTTCGAGACGCGCTCGCGCGAGATCCAGAAGGAGCGCCGCGCGATCCGCGCCGCCAACCGGCCCGAGGCCGAGATGGACGCGCTGTTCACCCGCCAGCGCGACGAGGAGGAGAAGCGGCTCGGGGCGGAGAAGCACGCCCACGACGTCGGCGCCTTCGAGGGCGCCAACTACGAGGCCAAGGGCTACTACCGGCCGCAGGTCGACTGCATCATGTTCACCCGCGACCGCGTGCCGTTCTGCGCGGTGTGTCGCCGCGCGATCGAGAAGGTGATCGACCAGTACGCGGCGGCGAGGTAGCGGGGCCACGGACCCGGCCAGGTCCGCGACCCCGCGCCCGGAAAGCGGCTAGCGGTTCATCTCCTCGACGAGGTGGGAGGCGCCGTCGACCTCGACCATCGTCCACAGCAGGTAGCGGCTGTCGACGTGGATCGAGCGGGTGCCCACCGGCTCGTAGAGGTAGTTCGACGCCACCGAGTCGTAGGTGCCGTCGAACAGCAGGCCGACCAGCTCGCCCTTGGCGTTGAGCGTCGGCGAGCCCGAGTTGCCGCCCGTGGTGTCCACGGTCGACAGGAAGTCGATCGGCACGTCGCCCAGCTTCGGGTCGAGGTACGGCGTCGCCTTGCCGGCGCGCAGCGCCTGGATCGCCTTCAACTGGGTGTCGGGGGCGTCGAACTCGCCTTCGCCCGTGTGCTTCTGCTCGATGCCCTTGAGCGTGGTCTGCGGCTTCAGCCAGATGCCGTCCTTGCCGTCGACGCCCTTGACCACGCCGTAGGTGACGCGCAGCGTGGAGTTGGCGTCGGGCGCGACCAGGCCGCCGGCCTTCTCGATCAGCGCCTCCATGTAGACGGGACGGACGCGGGCGTAGGCGCCGGAGCGGGCGCGGCCGGCCTCGCGCTGGGCCTCGAGCATCGGGTGCATCGCGACCGCGAGCGAGAGGAAGGTGTCCTGCGTCGCGGCCACTTCCTTCGCCGGCTTCTCGAACAGCGACAGCCGGAAGTCCTTGTCGGCCATCTTCGTCCCGGCGTACATCTTGTCGAGCCAGCCGTCGATCGCCTTCTCGGCGTCGGCCTTCGCCATCCCCGGCGTGAGGCCGGCGGCAGCGTCGATCGGCGCGATGCGCTGGTCGGCGGGCAGCTCGGCGACGTGGAGCAGCGCCCAGCGGAACAGCACGCGGTCGAGCCGCGGGTCGATCGTGCGCTGCATCCGCTCCTGGGCCTCCTTGAGGCGGACCCAGTCGCGCTGCTGGTAGCCCTCGTCGCGGTCGAGGTCGTCCTTCTTGCCGCGCTCCAGCGAGAGCCGATAGAGGCTGTTGGCTGCGGAGAGGTAGGTCGAGGACATCGCGAGCCCGCCGAGCCACGCGTTGCGCTCGCGCGTCTTCTCCGCCTCGGCCTGCATCTTCGCCAGCGTGTCGAGCGCGCCGCCGTACTTCGCGGTGCGGGCGGGATCGGCCGCGATCCAGGCCTGGAGCTCCTGCTGCAGCTTCTCCTTCTGCGCCAGCGCGCCGCCCCTGGTCATGCCCTCGAGCACGCCGCTCTGGTTGGTGAGGCCGTTGTTGAGGCCCTGCAGGCGGCCGGCGGCCTTGATCGCCAGCGCCTTGTCCTGCTTCGCCAGCTCCTCGAGCAGCGCGATCTGCTCCTTCGCCAGCCGGATCGAGCGCGGCAACTGCCAGTTCACCACCTCGCGCACCTCTTCGAACGTCATGTGGCGCTGGGTGCGGCCCGGGTAGCCGGCCACGAAGATCACTTCGCCCGGCGAGGCGCCCTTGGGCGACACCCGCAGGCGGTGCTTCGGCTTGTAGGGCACGTTGGTCGCGGCGAAGGTCGCCGGCGAGCCGTCCGGGGCGACGTAGGCGCGGTAGAACGACCAGTCGCCCGTGTGCCGCGGCCAGCGCCAGTTGTCGGTCTCGCCGCCGAAGTTGCCGATGCCCTCGGCCGGCGCGTAGACGAGCCGCACGTCGCGGATCTCCATCTGCGCGATCTCGTAGTAGCTCTTGCCGCCGAAGAACGGCGCCACCACGCAGCGCTTGCCGCCACCGGCTTCGCAGGCGGCGACGCGGGTCTTGATCCGCCGCTCGAGCAGCCGGTCGAGCGCGGCGTCCGCGATCTTCGGCGGCAGCTTGCCGCGGATCTCGGCGGTGACGTCGGTGACCGCGGTGGTCACGAACACCCGCGAGCCGGGCCCGATCGGCAGTTCCTCGGCGCGGGTCTTCGCCAGGAACCCGTCGACCAGCAGGTTGCGCTCGGGGGTCGAGTTGTACTGCAGCGCGCCGGTGACGCAGTGGTGGTTGGTGACGATCAGGCCCTCGTCGGACACGAACGACGCGGTGCAGCCGCCGAGCGAGACGACGGCCCCCATCGGGAAGCCGGTCAGGTCGGCGAACTGGGCGGGATCGCCCTCGAAGCCGAGCGCCTTGAGCCTCTCGGCGAGCTGGGGAACCTGCTGGGGCATCCACATCCCTTCGTCGGCGACCGCGAGCGGGGCGAGGGCGGCGCAGAGAAGGACGGTGGAGGCCGAGCGGAAGAAGCGCATCGATGGACCTCCTGGTGAAGTAGGGCGGGCGCGCGGGGAAAGGCGCGTCCAGAAGACCGTACGAGGATACGCCGCGCTGCCGCGGCCTGCACCCGGGCTCGTCACGATCCGTCGGCGGCGGCGAAGAGGGCGGCGAGGCGGGCCGCGCGCGCGTCCCAGGTGAGTTCGGTGCCGTCGGCGCGGGCCGCGGCCGCGAGGCGCGCGGCGAGCGCGCGGTCGGCGCGGAGCCGGACGAGGGCCGCCGCCAGCGCCGCGGGGTCGTCGGGCGCGAGGAGCAGGGCGTTGTGCTCGTCGACGAGCAGTTCGGCGCAGTCGGGCAGCCGCGGCGCCACGATCGGCCGCCCCGCGGCCAGGTACAGGAACAGCTTCATCGGCAGCACCGTGTCGCCGATCGTGCGCAGCGGGGCCGCCGCCGGCGGCACGACCAGCACGTCCGCGGCGTGCAGGCGCAGCGCCAGCTCGGGAGCGGCGAGCCAGCCGTCGCAGCGGCAGTGCAGGCCGGCCTCGCCTGCGCGCGCGCGCAGCCACTCCGCTTCGGCCGGCTGGGCGCCGACGAAGGCGAGCTCCAGCCCGCCCACCCGCGCCGCGCCGTCGATCACGACGCCGAGCCCCTTTCCGGGACGGCAGTGGCCCGCGTAGACCGCGACGAACGCGTCCGGGTCCCAGCCGAGCCGCTCGCGCGCTTCCGCCCGCGTCAGGCGCGGCTCGAGGTCGCCCGGTTCGTGTCCGTTCAGCACCCGGTGCACCCGCCCCGCCGGCAGTCCCGCGCGCACGAAGGCGTCGCGGGCGAAGGCGGAGTGGGTGGTGACGCCCGCGAAGCCCGGGTGCCGGGCCAGCCGGCGGAACAGCCGGGCCCACAGGGGGTGCCGGTCGGGCAGCGGCTTGTAGGTGTCGAACCAGACCCGGCAGCCGAACGCGAGCGCGACGAGGGCGGCGCCGAGGTTCCGCGTCACGATCAGGCGCCGGCCGCGGCGGCGCGCGGCCAGCACGCCCGCCAGTGCGTGGAACGGCTTGACGAGGCCGCGCATGCTCGACGGCGGGCCGGGCACCTCGCACAGCGGCGGCGCCGCGTCCAGGTGATAGGCCCGCGCGACTCGCGCCATCCGCTCGGCGGCCGGCTGGCGCCACGTGCGCCAGCGCCGGGGCGCGACCAGCAGCACGTCGACACCGGCCCGTGCCAGGGCCGCCGCGGTCTTGACGATCTGCTCGGTGTCCGTGTGGTGGCTGGGGAAACGCTCGTCGCTGACGATCGCCAGCGGCGGCGGGCGAAGGCCGTGCGAAGCCGGCGGGATCGGGGAGGATGGCGAAGGCATTGCGGGGAGCGCTGGCCCGGCGGTTGCTGTCCTGGATCAAGCAAGGCCCGCGCCGTGACCCTCGCCCTGTTCCAGCTCGACGCTCCCGCAGGTCTCGCGCCCGACTGGTGGCGGGAGCCGCTCGCGGGAGTCCCGGTGCTGCAGCGCCTGCTGGTGGCCGCGGCGGCCGCGGGCGTGCGCCAGGCCCACCTCGTCGGCGGGCCGGGCCGGGGTTCGCTCGTCGAACTCGGCGTGCGCCTGCCCGCATCCGATCCGCGACTGCCCGCGGTGCGCTGGGACGCGCCCGATCCGTCCGTCGCGCGCCTCGAGCTGGACGGGGGCCGCGCGCCGCATCCCGCGCTCTGGGCCCGGGTCCTCGGTCGGCCCGGCGAGTACGTCGACGCCGCCGGCACCGCCGTCGGGTTGCGCTGGCGACCGCCAGGCGGCGGCCCGCTGGCGCCGGAACCGCTGCCGCCGGGCCTGTGGGTCGAGCGCCTCGACAGGGCCGCGGGCCGCACGCGCTTCGAGGACGCGCTCTTCGCCGGCCTCGTGAAGCCGACCGACGGCTGGGTCTCGCGCCGTTTCAACCGGCCGCTTTCGCTGCGGCTGACCCGGCTGCTGGCGCCGCTGCCGGTGTCGCCCGACGCGATGACCGCGGTAGCGCTCGGCTGCGGCGTCGCGGCCGCCTTCTGTTCCGCGCAGGGCTCTTGCGCGGGGTTCGCGGCGGGCGGCGTCCTCTACCAGGCGGCCAGCGTGCTCGACGGCGTCGACGGCGAGCTGGCGCGGCTCAAGCACCTCGGCACCCGCCGCGGAGAGTGGCTCGACACGATCTGCGACGACGCGACCACCGTGCTCTACCTCGCGGGCGTGACCGCCGGCACCGCGCGCGCGGGCGGCCCGCCGGCGCTCGTCGCCACCGGCATCCTCGCCGTCGCCCTGGTGCTCGTCGCGGTCGGCTTCCTGTACGCGAAGCTCCTGCAGATCGGCGCCACCAGCCTGCTCGCGCTGGAGCCGACCCGCGACTCGGCCGAGCTGCACGCGCTGCCGGGCGGCCGCCTCGTCGGCCGCCTGCAGCCGCTCGTCAAGCACGACGCCTACGCGCTCGGCTTCATGCTCTTCGCCCTCGCGGGTGTCGCGTGGCTGGCGCTGGTCGGCACCGCGCTGGCGATGGGCGTGACGATCGTGACCTTCGCCGCGCTCGCGCTGCGCCGGCGCATCGCCGCTCCCGGGCCCGATCGTGCGTGAGCGCTGGCCGTCGGCGGCGCTGGCCGCGACGCTGCTCGCGATGCCGGCCCTCGGCGGCGGGACCCCGGGCTGCGACGACGCCCTCGCGCGCAGCGAGGCCGCCGTCGCGGCGGCGCCGGCCGACCTGCGGGTCGCCGCCGACTATCGCCCGGAGGCGATCCGCTGCGGCCAGGTCGCGCGCGCGTCGCGCTTCCTCGACGCGCTCGCGAAGCGCCACCCGCGGGTGGCCAACGCCTGGGTCAACGCGGCGCTCGCGGCGATCGACGACATCCCCGGCCGCAGCAACCTGAAGCAGGGCCTGCTGGGGCGCCGCGCGTCGGAGCGGCTGGCGCGGGCCCTCGATCTCGAGCGCTCCGACGTCGCCCACTACCTGCGCGGCCGGGTCGGGCTCTTCTACCCGCGCGTGTTCGGCGTCGCGCCGCGCGCGATCCGCGACCTCGAGGCGGCGCTCGCCCTGCAGCGCTCCGCGCCGCCGCGCCGTTACCACGCGCTCACCTACGTGACGCTGGGCGACGCCTATCACTATCGGGCCGGCCGCCGCGCCGAGGCCCGCGCTCTCTGGCAGGAGGGGCTGCGCCGCTTCCCGGGCCACCCGGAGCTGGAGGCGCGGCTCGCCCGCGACGGCGACGCGCTCAAGAAGCTGATCCAGCGCGCCCTCGACTGCGACCGCCGCATCGACACCAGCCTGCGCGAGCTGGACGAGGGCTGAGGCGTTGGAGCCGCGCCGCTTCGCGCTCTGGCGCAACGTGTTCCTGCCGCCTTCGGAGACCTTCGTCCACGACGAGCTGCGCGCGCACGAGCGCTGGCGGGGCACGGTGCTGTGCCTCGGGCGCCAGGCCGTGGGGGCGCTCCCGTGGCCCGACATCGTCCGCGTCGCCCCGGCGCGGGCGCTGCTCGGCCGCGCCCGCGCGATCGATCGCGCGCTCGCCGGCTGCGAGCTGCTCCACGCCCACTTCGCCCACAACGCCGCCTGGGCGCTGCCGTTCGCCCGCCGCCACCGCCTGCCGCTCGTCGTCTCGCTGCACGGGCGCGACGTCGCCGCGCCGGGAGGCCTGGCCGAGCCCGCGTGGTGGCCGTGGGGGTGGCGCCGCCGCGCGGTGTGGCAGGAGACGGCGCTGTTCCTCGCGGCAGGCGCCGACCTCGCCCGCGAGGCGGTGCGCCGCGGCTTCCCGCAGGATCGCGTCGTCGTCCACCGCCTCGGCGTCGATCTCGAGCGCTTCCGTCCGCCGCCCGCGCCGGCGTCCGGCCCGCCGCGGGTGCTGATGGTCGGCCGCTTCGTGCCGAAGAAGGGCCACGAGGACGGCCTGCGCGCGTTCGCTCGCGCTCGGGCCGCCGGCCTCGACGCGCGCCTCACGCTGATCGGCGCCGGGCCCCTGCTCGGCGCGTACCGCCGCCGCATCGCGGAACTCGGCCTCGCGGACCGGGTCGAGCTGCCGGGTCCGCTGTCGCACGACGCCGTCGCCGAGCGGCTGCGGAGTGCCGCGGTCCTGCTCGCGCCGAGCGCCGTTGCCCGCGACGGAGATCGCGACTCGGGGCTGATGGTCGCCAAGGAGGCGGCGGCCTGCGGCGTGCCGGTGCTGGCGACCCGCCACGGCGGCCTGCCGGAGATCGTGGACGACGGCGCGACCGGCGTTCTGGTGGCCGAGGGCGACTGGCGCGCGCTCGGCGACGCCCTGTCGGCGCTGCTGCGCGACCCGGCGCGCCGGGCTGCCTGGGGCGCCGCGGGCCGGCTCAAGATGGAGCGCGAGTACGACCTGCGCGAGCGGGTCCGCGCGCTCGAGGCGCTCTACGACGACGTCGTCGCCCGTCGCGCGAAGCGCGCCTCGACCTCGTAGAGGAACGCGTCGAGCGCCTCCGGGTCGATCGGGTCGCCGTTGAGCTGCAGGCAGAGCACGTGCATGTCGTCGGCGGGCGCGGCGTGGGGAAACTGCGCCTCCGCGACCCGCGCGGCCATGCACTCGAGCGGCGCCACGCTCAGCACCCCGTCGAGGTCGCCGACTCGCCACGCGTGCAGAGCGCCACCCAGCGTCAGCGCGGGCTCGCCCTCGAGCTGGTGTCGGATGAACGGCGCCGCGGCGCGCAGTTCCGCGGCTGCGGAGGGTGGCTGCGGCCAACCGAACGGCGGGCGCACGAGCTGCCAGGCCCGAGCCTGGATCCGGGCCTGGATGAAGGCGCTGAAGCGGGTGGCCGCATCGCGCGGGATGCCGACCAGCGCGTTGATGTGCTCCTGGTACTCGAGCCAGGGATGGACGGGCTCGATGCGCACGCGGATGCCGCGCGCGAGCAGGCGACGGACCAGGTCGTCGGTCGCGAACGGGTCGAGCCGCACGTAGATCTCGCCGACCACGAGCACGGCCGGCCGCGGTCGCGGGTCGCGCAACGCCGCCAGCTCGCGCGCCGTCTCGCGCAGGAACGGCCCGCAGCCGAAGAGCCGGCCCCGCGCGACCTCGGCCAGCGCGTGGCGAGCGCCGACTTCACCGGCCGCCGCGCACTCGAGATGGGCGAGCAATCCGCGCAGCCGTCGCTCGTGGGCCGCGCTCACGGCCGCGGGGTCGGGCGCGCCGGCCAGCGCGTCGCAGCGCATCGCCTCCAGCAGCTCGGCGGCCATCAGGCCGCTGAAGACGAGGGCCGCGAGGCCAGCCGGCGCGCCCTCGAAGTAGCCGTCGTCGGAGGGCGTCCACAGCCGCACCCGCGAGGCGAGGCCGAGCCGCTCGAAGACCAGGCGGTCCACCGCGTGGTACATGCCGAAGCGGCACGGGCCGCGCGCGGTCGGCATCAGCATCGCGAACCGCTCTCCGGGCGCGGCCCGCTCCACGCGCCGCAGCACGCTGCCCAGGGTGAGCGCCAGCGGCAGGCACTCCTTGCCGGTCGTGTGGCGGCGGCCCGCCTCGAGCGCGGCCCGGTCGGGCACCGGCAGGCACTCGGCCGCCACGCCGAGCCCGCGCAGGCAGGCCGCCAGCGCTTCGGTGCCCGAGCCGAGCCGCGGCAGCAGCACCACGCGTCCCTCGTCGTGGAGCGCTCGCAGCAGGGTCGGCGCGGGGTCGAGCCGGGTCAGCGAACGCGCCGCCGGTGCCGTCAGGGAAGCGGAGCGCGCTCGGCGATCCTCGCCCACGCAGTGCAGGAACGCTTCGACCCGGGTCCGGGTCCCCGCGTCGCCCGCGTGGCCGTCGGTCTCGATCACGGCCCACGGCTTGCCGCGCATCAGGTCGGCGAACAGGTGGAGCAGGAAGCTGTCCGGGCCGCAGGCGTAGTTGGAGCACCACAGCCCGTACTGGTCGCTGGCATGGCGCACGTCGCGGGCCGCGCGCAGCAGCCGCTGCCCCGAGCTCCAGAACACGCTGCGCAGGACCGGCGCGTCGTCGCGGGTCGGGTAGCAGTCGGCGGGCACGGCCAGCGCTCCCTGCTCGCGCAGGATCGCGGGCACGTGGGCGTCGAGCGCGCGGTTGTGGATCGTGTACGCGCGACCCAGGACCACGATGGCCGGCAGCTCGTGCCGCGCGGCGTAGGCGAGCACGCGTTCGCCGATCGCGCGGCAGTCGCGCTCGAAGCGCTCCTGGACGGCGATCGCCCGCGCCAGCGCCGCGTCGGCCCGGCGCGCCGGCAGGCCGAGCCCCCGGGTCAGAGCGCGCAGCTCGCGGCGGACGCCGGCGGCGCGCAGGCCGTCCACGGCCATCACCAGCACCGGCGAGAGCACCGCCGGCCCGCTGCCGTCGTGGCGGGCGTCCAGGCTGGTGCGCAGGATGTCCGCGCTCCCGGTGACGATCGGGCACGACACGGAGCGGGTCTCGTCCCGCGCCGGCGGCATCTCCACCAGCATCGGCAGGAACAGGAAGTCCGGGCGCCGCTCGGCCAGCTCGCCGACCAGCCCGTGGTAGAGCTGCATCGGCGCGCAGAACGGCACCGTCGCCTCCTCCACGCCGCGACGCAGCGCGGGCCGCGCGCCGCGGGCGACCTCCACGTCCAGTCCCAGCTCGGCGAAGAAGGTGGCGAAGAAGGGCAGCAGGCCGCGCAGCGCGAACTCGTCCGCCATCGCGACCCGGCGCGTGTCGCGCGGCGCTTCGAGCCCGGCCAGCACGCTCTCCACCAGCAGCTCGCGCTCGCGGAAGCCGTCGGGCGCGTCGTCGGGCAGCCGGACGCGGCCGCTGCCGCGCTCGTGCAGGGCGCAGGCCCCGCCCCACACGAGGCGCTGGCGGGTGCCGTTCACCTGCGTCTCCAGCCGCTCGATGCGGCAGCGCTGGCCGCTGCCGCCGCAGCCCGCGCTCGACTCGCACTGGAACTCGGAGCGGCCGGCGACGCGCGCCTCGAGGAATCGCCCGAGCCCGAGCGCGGGCCCCGACGCGACGAGCTGCGGCCGCTCCCGCAGGGTCAGCAGCGCGATGCCGAAGGCGCCCATCGCGCCGGGGTGCGGCGGCACCACGACCTCGCCCCCCGTGTTGCGCGCGACGGCCGCGGCCAGCGCGTCGGAGGCGAACGGCATGCCCTGGCAGAACACGACGGCGCCGACGGGGCGCTGGCCCTTGACCCGGTTCAGGTAGTTCTGCACGACCGAGTCGTAGAGGCCGGCGACGATCGCCTCGCGCGGCGCGCCGCTGGCGGCCGCCTCGTCGAGGATCTCGGCCATGAACACCGAGCAGTGCTGGCCGAGCGAGACGCCGTGCGGGGCCGCCAGCGCGATCGGCCCCAGCTCGGAGACGTGGGCGACGCCGGTGAACAGCCGGCCCTGCTCCTCGATGAACGAGCCGGTGCCCGCGCTGCACGCCTCGTTCATCGCCGACTCGACGACGCGGCCGTCCTCGAGCCGCACGTACTTGGCGTCCTGGCCGCCGATCTCGAAGATGGTGTCGACCCGCGGCTCGAGCCGCAGCGCGCCGGCCGCGTGGGCGGCGATCTCGTTGAGCACCAGCACGGAGTCCGGGCCGAAGCAGGCCGAGAGCAGCGGCCCGACCACCTCGCGCCCGCTGCCGGTGGCGCCCACCGCGGCGACCGGGGCCGCGCCCCACGGGTCGGCGAGGAACTCGCCGACCAGGCGCTGGGCCGCGCCGACCGGGTCGCCCGCGGTGGCGGTGTAGGCGTGCCACAGCAGTGCGCCGTCGGCGGCGTCGACCGCCGCCGCCTTGGTGCCCGTCGACCCGACGTCGAGCCCGAGTACGACCCGCGCGCGCGGGCGCTGTGCGGGGGCCGGCAGCGACGGCGCGGGCAGCCGCCGCACCCGCGCCAGCGCATCCGCGAGCGGCGGCAGCGGGTCGAGGCGAGGCGGCGCCGTGTCGACCGCGCGCCGGCCCGGCCCGTCCGCACGCGCGGCCAGCAGCGCGCAGCCGAGCGCCTCGAGGAACGGCGCGTCGGCGGCATCGAGCTCGAGCGCCTGCAGGCCGTGGCGCGCGAGGAACGCGGCGAAGTGGGCGCGCACCCGCCGCGAGCGCGCGACGCCGCCGCACAACGCGACCCGCGGCGGGCACACCCGCGGCCGCACCAGCGCCTCGGCGCTCTCGGCCACGGCGTCGAACAGGCCGGCCAGCACCCGCGCGCGGTCGTGGCCCGCGTTGGCGAGGTGGGTCATGTCGGTCTTCAGGATCACGGGGCAGCGCCCGGACAGCGCCGCCGCGTCCGGCGCGTTCGCCGCCAGCGCGTCGGCTTCCTCGACGTCGAGACCGAAGCGGGCGACGAGCTGGCGCAGGAAGTTGCCGGTGCCCTGCGAGCAGCGCGGGCTCTCGCGCGGCACGGCGCGGCCGCCCGCGCGCAGCTCCAGCGCCTGCACGCCGTGCGAGCCGATCGACACCAGCGTCGCCGGCGCGTCGCCCGCGAGGAAGCGGAAGCCCGCCGCGCGGGCCTCGCCTTCCGGCACCCGCGGCCGGCCCAGCGCCCGCGACAGCCGCCCACAGGCGAGCTCCGCGGCGTCATCGACGCCCCACGCCGCGAGCGCGTCCGCCAGCCGCCGCCCCGGCTCCTTGGCGTGCTCCAGCAGCGCGCGGTGCCGCCACGCGAGGCGTTCGCCCTCGCGCTCGAGCAGCACGACCTTCAGCGTCTCCGCCCCGGCGTCGATGCCGACGTAACAGCTCGCCGCCGCGTCGCGTGCTAGCCTGCCGGCCCTGCGCCGATGAGCCGCGACACCGCCCCCCGCACCGCCGACTTCTGGTCCGACCTGCGCCGGCTGCCGAACCTGGTGTCGCTGGCGCGGGTCGCCGGCATCGTCGTCGCCGCGGGCTTCTATCTCGCAGGCGAGATCGTCTGGGCCTTCGCGATCGCCGTGCCTGCCGCCCTCACCGACTACGTCGACGGCTGGCTGGCCCGCCGCCGCGGCGAGGTGACGCCGCTCGGAGCCGTGCTCGACCTGATGGCCGACATGCTCTACACGCTGTTCTGCCTCGGCGCCGGCGTGCACTCCGGGCTGTGGCCGCTGTACCTGCTGTTCGCCTGGGGAGTGCGCGACCTGACCGTCGTCGGCCTGCGGCTGAGCGCGGCGCAGCAGGGCTTCGCGATCCCCAGCAGCCTGCTCGGCAAGGTCGCCGGCAACGTCAACTACTACGCGATGCTGGTGCTCGGCCTCGACCTGATCCGGCCCTTCGCGTCGGCGCAGCTCACCGCGGGCGTTCATGTCCTGGGCCTTCTGGGGATTCACGTCGGGATCGGCCTGCAGTGGGTCGCCGGCTGGCGTTACCTGCGCGAGTACGCGGTGCGCTACCGCAGCCCGCTCGCGCCGTCATCGCGCGAGCCTCACGAAGAAGCGTAGCCGGCGCGGCGCGGGGTCGAAGAAGCCGCCGAAGCCGGGCGCCTCGACGAAGGCCTGGACGTCGCGCGGAACGAAGGTGCCGAGCAGGTGGGCGACGCCGAGCCCGACCCACGGCTGCCACTTCCTGACGCGCACCCGGCGCTCGACGGACACGTCGAGCACCGTCGCCGTCGGAAAGCGGCCGGCGCGGTTGCGCGCTCCGGCGACGTCGCCGTCGGGCGTGAGCGCCGTCCACGGCGTGCCGCGCTGGGCGTCGAACACCGACGTCAGCGCCCAGTCCTCGCCGATCGCCGAGCTGAGTCGCAGCAGCAGCCGCTGCGGCACGTCGAAGTCGGCCAGTCCCCACGCCACGGGCTGGATCAGCGGCGGGCGCGCGGTTCCGAAGAGCGCGGCGAAGGCGTTGAGGTCGGCCTCGGAGCGGGACGCGATCCAGGAGGCGGCGAGCTCCGTGCCGGGCCGCGGCGTCAGCCGCGCGGAGAGCTCGAGTTCTCGGTAGCGCGAGCGGCCGTCCCCGCGCAGCAGCAGCCTGGCGTCGCCCCCGGCGGTCACCGGGTCGACCACCAGCTCGCGCCGGCCGCGACGCAGCAGGCCGCCCGCGCTCAGCTCGAGGTGGCTGGCCACCTGCCAGGTGGCGCGCGCGGTGACGGCCGTGCAGCGCGCGGTGCCGAGGTCGGCAGCGGCCTGGGGCCGGTACAGGTGGTCCGAGACCAGCGTGCGGCCGTCGGCGGCGAAACGCTGCTCGCGGCGCGCCTCGAGCGACTCGAACACGCCGACCAGCGACGGCGTGCGCTCGGTGAACACGCCCGCGCTGGCGGCCAGCCGCCAGCGCCCATCGCGCGAGAAGAACACGGCGCCCATGCGCGGCGCCAGCACCGCGTCACCCAGCACCCCGTCGCGGTCGAGGCGCAGCGCCAGCTCGATCGCCAGGTCCGGCCGCGGCCGCCAGCGGTCGCGGGCGAACAGCGCGACGTCGGTGCTGGCGAGCGCGAAGGACGCCCTCGGTCCGAACCCGATGCGGCGGGCGAGGCTGCCGTCGAGCCGGCGCAGCTCGATCGGGTCGCTCGTGCTCTCGCCCGCGAAGTCGACGTGGAACAGGTCGAGGCCCAGCCGCAGGTCGTGTTCGCCCCACGGCCCGCGCCGCAGCAGCGACAGCGACGGCACGAGCTGCACGCTGGTCGACTCGCGGCGCTGGCTGTTGAACCAGCGCCCGCCGTTCTCCAGCGGGTGCAGCGCGAGCGTGCCGCGCGCGGGCGGGCCCAGGCGCAGCGTCTGGCGGCCGACGTGGAAGCCTGTCGACAGCACCGCCGAAGAGCCGACCACCGCGTCGTGGGTCAGCGAGACGTTGTAGACGCCCGCGCGCTGGTCCCAGGTCGTGGCCGGTGGCTGGAAGGTCGAGAGGTTGGTCTGGGTGCGCATCTCCGGGAAGGCGCTCAGCAGCAGCCCCGTGTGGTGGCGCGGCCCCGAGCGCAGGTCGAGTCGCGTCACGGACGACACGAACTCCTGCTTGCGCAACTCGTCCTCCGGGCGGCTGCGCACGTCAGCGACCGTGTAGCGGTACTGGACGCTCTGCGCGAGGTAGAGCCGCCCGCGCTGCAGCGGGCCGCGCAGCGCGAGGCGCGGCGCGAAGGAGCGGATGCCCAGGATCTCGAGCGGGTTCCCGCGCCGGGTCCGCAGCGCCGGCTCCAGGTTGTTGAGGGCGAAGCTCCAGCGCTCGCCGCCGGTGCGCGGGTGGAGCAGCACGAGGCCCGCGCCGAAGCGGCCGAACTCGGCGGCCGTCGGGCTCGCCAGCACCTCGACGCCCGCCACCGCGTCGACCGGCATCCGCACCCGCGACTCGCCCGTGCCGGGGTCGGTGAGGCTCATCGAGCCGAGTTGCATCCCCGTCTGCTGGGGCCGGCCGCCGCGCAGGCCGAGGCCCGCGTCGACCCGCAGCACGCCCGGCATCGCGGTCAGCGCGTCGTCGACGCTGGTGCCGCCGGCCGGCACCCGCTCGAGCAGCAGGCCGTCGAGCGTCTCGACCGGCGAAGCCGTGTTCTCCGCGGCGCGCGGCACCGGGCTCACCTCGACGTACTCGGCGCGGCCTCCGACCTCCAGCGCCAGGTCGACTTCGCTCCGCTCGCCGGCGCGCAGTTCCACGCTTCGCTCGGCTGGGGCGAAGCCGTCGATGCGCGCGCTCACCCGCGCCGTGCCCGGCGCGAGGTTCTCCAGCCGGTAGCGTCCTTCGCCGTCGGTCGTGGTCTCGGCGAGCACCTGGCCGTCCCGCGTCACCACGATCGTCACCCCCGGGGCCGGTTCGCCACCGGCCAGAACGCGCCCGGACAACGACGCGGCGGGCGGGTTGGCGAGCGTTGCCAGGGCGCTGCCCGCGAGAGCGAGCGCGGCGACGACGCTCACGGCCCGCCGGCCCCGACCAGGGTGCCGGCGCCGACGCGCCCCGCGGCCGCCAGCCGGCCCGCCTCGCGCAACGCCGCCGGCGTGTCGACGTCGATCCAGCAGGCGTCGCCCACGTCCACGGCGCCCATGCGTCCCTGCTCGCACAGCGAGCGGATGGCCCCCGACAGCGAAGCGTCGCCGCCCGCGAGGCTCGCGCGCATCGCGTCGAACGCGCCGGCGCCGAGCGTGAACACGCCGGTGTCGATCGCGTCGAACGGCTCGAGGCCCTTGCCGATCGCGCGCACCCGGCCAGCCGCGGTGGCGACGCGGGTCGCGTCGTCCTTGTCGAACACCGACTCCACGTGGCGGTCGACCGCGAGCCAGCCGCCGAGCCCGGGGTCGCCGGCCTGCAGCAGGCGCTGCAGCAGCTCGGGCCCGAACAGGTGATCGGCCATCAGCAGCAGGAACGGCGGCCGCACCCGCGGCTCGGCACACAGCAGCGACAGCCCGTTGGGTTCGTCGTACCGCGGGTTGTGGACGAACTCGACGGCGGGCGCTTCCGCGAAGCGATGGGCGCGCAGGCGCTCCGCGTCGTGGCCCGTGACCACCACCACGCGACCCACGCCGGCGGCCGCCAGCAGGGCCAGCACGTGGTCGAGCAGCGCGCGCCCGGCGACCTCGACGAGCGGCTTGGGCGACCCGCACGAGCACAGCCGCTGGCCGTTGCCGGCGGCGAGGATCACGGCCTGCTCGGGGGTCACGCCGACTCCAGCGCCGCCAGGAAGCGCGCGCACTCGTCGTGCGATCCGACCGTCACCCGCACCCAGGGGCCGAGTCCCGGCATCGCGCTCTGGTCGCGCACGCTGACGCCGCGCCGGAGCAGCCGCCGCACGAGGCCCGCGGGGTCGGCCGTGCGCAGCAGCACGAAGTTGGCCGGCGCCTCGACGACCGTGTGGCCGCCCGCGCGGAGCGCGCGCACGAGGCGACGGCGCGCGGCGGCGACGTCGCGCACGTGGGCCCGCATCGCGCCGAGGTCGTCGAGGGCGGCGGCCGCCGCGACCTGGGCGACGGCGCCGACGTCCTTGCCGTTGCGGATGCGCTCGACGACGCGCATCACCGGGCGCCGCGCCAGCAGGTAGCCGATCCTGAGCCCGGCCAGGCCGAACGCCTTCGAGAACGAGCGGGTCACGACCAGGTTGGGGTGGGCGTCGAGCAGGCTCGCCGCGGTGCGGCCCATGAACTCGAAGTAGGCCTCGTCGACGACCAGCAGCCCGGCCGGGATCGCCCGCGCCAGCCGCGCGAGACCGCGCAAGGAGTAGGTGCGCCCCGTGGGGTTGTTGGGATTGCACAAGTAGACGATCCGGGTCCGCGGCTCCAGGCGGCGGACGAGGCGCCCCACGTCCGCGCGAAACGGGTCGCCCGCGACCGAGAGCTCCACGCGCGCGCCCAGCGCCTCGCCGAGCACGCGCACTTGGTCGTAGCAGGGCGCGCTGAGCAGCACGTGGTCGCCAGCCTTCACGAAGGCGCGCACCAGGTGCTCGAGGGCCGCGTCGGAGCCGTTGAAGACCTGGATCTCGCCGGCGGATCGCCCCGTGTAGCGGGCGAGGCGCCGGCGCAGGGCCCGCGCCTCGGGGTCGGCGTACCAGTTGAACCCGCCACCCGCCACGAACTCGGCGACCGCTTCGCGCACCCTGTTCGAGGCCGGGCGCGTGCACTCGTTGCGGTCGAGCCACAGGCCGGGCGCACGTCGGCAGGTGGGGCGGGGCCGGACGACCGCGGCGGCGGGCGGCAGCCGGGTCCGTTGCTGCGGCGAGGTGAGCCGAGGTGTCCCCGGAGGCCGTGCCACGTGCTCCTCAGTGTTGCGCCGGAGGGGTTCCGGGAGGCTCCCCTCCGCAAGAGGCGTGCCGAAGACGCTGCCGGCTCGGCCGCAAAGGTTGCCTAGGCTGTGGCGAGAGCCGCCACTTCGGCGGCGACGCGGGCGCAGGATTGGCCGTCGAGCGGCGCGAGGTGGCGGCGGCAGAAGTCCGCCGAGCGTTCACGACAGCAGTCCGGCTCCGCCAGGGATCGGGTCAGCGCCACGATCAGCTCGTCCGGGGAGTGCGCCACGAGGCCGCCATGTTCCGAGAGCGGCATCCGCCAGCGGCGGGCCGGGTCCGTTGCCCGCTGCTCGCGCACCCGGCCTCCGCGCCACTCGCGCCAGACCGCGGGCGCGTCGGCGGCGACGGGGTGGACGTGGATCGACGGGCGACCCGTCGCGTAGAAGAAGGTGAGCAGCGACGAGTAGTTGCTGACGACCACGTCGGACGCCAGGATGTCGAGCAGGTTGTCGGGGTGCTCGTCCTTGAACTTGACCAGTACCCCGTGGGCGGCCGCCAGTCGTTCCAGCGCCGCGACGTAGGGGGCGTCGAAGCGGCGGCGGTCGTGCAGGCGAAGGATCAGCCCGCAGCCGAGCCGTTCTGCGGCCGCGAACAGGTGGCGAAAGACCTCGATGTCGTCGCCCCAGTGCGCGAACACGCGCCCGTACTGCCAGGTGAAGGCCAGCAACGCGAGCTTGCGATCGCGCAGGCGCGGCGGGTAGTGCCGCCGCAGCTCGTCGCGCGGGACGCGGGTGTCGACGATCAGGTCGAGGTACGGCTGGCCGGTGACCCGCAGGTTCTCCGCGGCGAAGCCCGACACTTCGGCGCGCACGCGGGCGTCGGTGGGGCCGGCGCACAGCCAGCGGAAGCGCGGGTTCGGGCGATCGCCGCCGCACCCGGTCAGCCGCCGGATGGCGCGATGGATCTGCGCGAACTCGCGGCGGTCCTGCGGGCCCTTCCAGCCGAAGCCGTGCCACGTCGTCGCCAGCGCCGGGGACCAGGCGCGGGCGGGGAAGTGGTTGTCGACGATCGTCACCTGCGGCGCGAGCTGGCGCAGCCGGCGCTCCGCGTCGGGGTCCGCTGCCGACACGATCGGGCACCGGATCGGCACCCACTCGCGCACCGGCTCGGCCGGCGGCACCTCCCGCTCGCAGACGACCAGCGCCTCCACGTCGTCGCGGGTCGAGAGGTGATGGGCGAGCGCGTACGTGTTGGCCTGCAGGTCGGTGGCGTAGAGGCAGACCCGCAGCCGATCCGTCACGGACGATCGTCGCCCGTCATCGCCAGGTCGGCGACGGTGTCGACCTCGTGCCAGTCGCGCTCACCCAGGTCCTCGAACAGCACCGGCCGCTCGACCCGCTCGAGCAGGGCGTGGTGGGTGGCAGGCACGCGCTCCCCGCCCAGCGCCGCGGCCTGGCGGTAGGCCTCGACGCCGGAACCCAGAGCCAGCACCGCCCCGGCCGACACGGCACCGGCGCCGGAGAGGTCCTTGCCGACGCGCAGCACCCGGCCGCCGTCCAGCTCGAGCCGCATGTCGTCCGGCGCGAAGTCGCGGGTGCGGGCGCCGAAGAGGTGGATGCCCGGCCCGCCCGCGCGGGCGACCGCGGCCATGCGCGAGAAGGCGGCGCTGCCGAAGCAGGTGTCGCCGTTGAGCAGCAGCAGCGCCTCGACGCCGCCGACGACCTCGAGCGCGAGCCGCACGGAGTGCACGACGCTCTCCTCGAAGCGCGGGTTCCTCACCGTCCGCACCGGGGGCGAGGCGCGCTCAGTCCGCCGCCGCTCGAGGTGGGTCTCCACCCGGTCCGCGGCGAAGCCGGTGACCACCAGGACGCGGGCTTCCGGCGCGGCCGCGTGCAGGCGTTCGAGGTCGAGGTCGAGGATCGTCGAGCCGCCCCCGAGCGCGAGCAGGCACTTGGGCGTCGGCGGTCCCGCCTGGCCGCCGTTGAAACGGCGCCCCGTGCCCGCCGCCAGGATCACGACCTGCATGCGCGGACGTCGAAATGCAAGTTGCGCGCCGTCCCGGCCTCGCCGCGCCCGGCCGCTCGCGCGATGATCGGCTTCCACGGCGGCCCTCGGAGAGGCAACGGTGAGCGTGGCGACGGAGGGGAAGGCGAACCCGCGGCCGGGCCCGCCCGCGCTCGAGAGCGCGACCCGCCGCGCGCTGCGCGACGGCATGCTGTGGCTGGGCGCCGGCGGGGTGGCGACCCACGCGATCGACGCCCTGAGCGGGGTGGCGATCCTGTACCTGCTGGGCCCCGCGGAGCTCGGCATCGCCACCCTGGCCTGGTCGCTCGCGGTCGTGCTGGAGGCGTTCAACGGTTTCGGCGTCGGCCTGGCGATCGTGCAGGCCCCGGAGCTCCGGCGCCCGCAGCTCGACGGCGTGTGGTGGTACACGCTGGGGCTGGCGCTGCTGCTGGCGGCGGCGGTCACGCTGGCCGCTCCCGCGATCTCGGGCGCGATGGCGGCGCCCGAGCTGAGCGGGCTGCTCGTCGTCAGCGTGCTCAAGCTGCCACTGGTCGGCGCCGCGCTGGTTCCGCTCCAGCTCCTGAACCGCGAGCTGCGCTTCCGCGAGATTGCCGGCCTGCAGGCGACGGCAACGTTGCTCACGGCGCTCCTGCGCGTCGGCCTCGCCGCCGCCGGCTGGGGCGCCTGGGCGCTGGTCTGGGCCCACACGGCGCACGGCCTGGTCACGCTGGCAGGGGCCCTGGTCCTGAAGCCGTTCTGGCCGCGCCCGCGCTTCGCGCTGGCGGAGATCCGGCCGCTCGTCACCTTCGGCGCGCAGGCCGCCAGCGCCTCGGTGATCTACCACTTCTATCGCAACGCCGACTACCTGGTGGTCGAGCGCTTCTTCGGCCGCGAGGCGCTCGGCCTCTACCGCGCGGCGTTCGACCTGGCGATGACGCCCGTGCTGGCGGTCCTCACCGTCGCCAACCGCGCCGCGTTCCCGGTGTTCGCGCGACACGCCGACGATCCCGCCCAGCTCCGCGCCAGCTTCCTGTGGACCGTGCGCGTGGTCGGCCTGCTGACCGCGCCGGTGGCCGCGTTCCTGATCTTCGCGGCGCCCGACCTCTTCTCCTGGCTCGGGGGCGGGCGCTGGGCCGCCGCGGCCCCGGCGCTGCAGGTCCTGGCTGCGGCCGCCGTGCTGCGCTGCCTGGCCCAGCTCTTTCCGCGGCTGTTCCATGCCTGCGGCCGCCCCGGCCTGGCGCTCGTCGACGCCGCCCTGTCGTGCGTCGTGTTGTGCGGCGCGTTCGTCCTGTGCGCCTCCGCGTGGGGCGCCCGCTGGGACGAGGCCAGCGTGGCCTTCGCCTGGCTCGCGGCCTACCCGCTGCTGCTCGCCGTCCTGCTCGCGCTCGCCCGTCGCGTGGCCGGCCTGCGCCTTCGCGAGTGGGCGACGGCTCTCGCCCCCGCGGCGGGGCTGGCGCTGGCGGCGTCGCTCGCCAGCGCCGCGGCGCTGCACGTCGCCGGCCAAGGCCTGCGGCCGGGCCTGTCCACCCTGGTCGTCCTGCTCGTCGTGTCGGCGGCGGGCGGCCTGTCTGCCCTGTTCCACCGACGGCTGTCCGGGCCGCTACACTGACTTCCATGGAGATCCAGGACGCACCCGCCCTCGTCACCGGGGCCGGGCGGGGGATCGGGCGGGCGATCACGCTGGAGCTGGCCCGGGCCGGCGCCCGCGTCGCCGCGCTCGCCCGTACCCGCGCCGAACTCGAGTCGCTCGCCGCCGAGGCCGCGGGGTTCGGAGGGCGGGTGCTGCCCGTCGTCGCCGACCTGCTCGACCCGGCGGCGCCGGCGCGGGCACTGGCCGTTTCACGAGAGGCGCACGGGCCTCTGCGCATCCTCGTCAACAACGCCGGGGTCGCGATGCACCGCCCGTTCGCGGAACTGACCGACGCCGACTGGGACCAGGTGATCGGCCTCAACCTGACGGCGGTGATGCGGATGACCCGCGACGCGCTGCCGCAGCTCTGCGAGCGCGGCGGCCACGTCTTCATGATCTCTTCGCTGGCCGGCCAGAACCCGATCGCCGGGCTCTCCGCCTACTGCGCGAGCAAGGCCGCGCTCGACCACCTGACCACCTGCCTGATGCTCGAGGTGCGCCAGCGCGGCGTGAAGGTGACGACGATCGCGCCCGGCTCGGTCAACACCACGTTCGGAGGGCGGGAGGCCGCGGAAGCCGCGTGGATGATTCAGCCCTCGGACGTGGCGCAGACCGTGCTCGACCTGCTGCGGCTGCCCGACAACGCGCACTCCAGCCGGGTCGAGATGCGGCCGGCGCGCCCGCAGTCGAAGTGAGCCGGTGAAGCCGCCGGGCCTGGGCCGGGCCGAGCGTCCCGGCCGCCCGGGGCGCGCCGGCTCCCGCGAGGCGAAGCCTCCGGTCGACACCCGCCGCGCGTGGCGCGAGGCGAAGGCGCTGCTGCACGAGCACCGGCGCTCGATCGCGTTCGGACTCGCGCTGATGGTCGTCAGCCGGCTGGCCGGGCTGGTGCTGCCGGCCTCGACCAAGTTCCTGATCGACGACGTGCTCGGCCGCGGTCGCCACGACCTGTTGCTGCCGCTGGCGGCGGCGACCGGCGGGGCGACGCTGCTCCAGGCCGCCACCGGCTTCGCCAACTCGCAGGTGGTCTCGATCGCCGCCCAGGGCGCGATCATGGACCTGCGGCGGAGGGTGCAGCACCACGTGCTGCGGCTGCCGGTGCGGTGGTTCGACGAGACGAAGGTCGGCTCCGTCGTGGCCCGCGTGCTGAACGACCCCGAGGGCATCCGCAACCTGATCGGCACCGGCCTGATCCAGCTCGTCGGCAGCGTGCTGACCGCGGCGATGGCGCTGGGCGTGCTGTTCTGGCTGCACTGGCGGCTGACCCTGGGCACGCTGCTGTTCCTCGCGGCCTTCGGGACGGCGATGGCCCTCGCCTTCCGGCGGCTGCGGCCGCGGTTCCGCGAGCGCAACGAGATCACCGCCGAGATCAGCGGCCGCCTCGCCGAGGCGATCGGCGGCGTGCGGCTGCTCAAGGTCTACGTCGCCGAGGCGCGCGAGGCCGAGGTGTTCGCGTCCGGCGCCCGGCGGCTGTTCGAGAACGTCGCCGGCACCATCACCGGCACCAGTGCCCTGACGTCGGTCTCGACCGCGATCGTCGGCGGGATCGGGTTGCTGATCATGGTGGTCGGCGCGCGCGCCGTGCAAGCCGGGGCGATGACGATCGGCGACCTCGTCATGTACACGTTCTTCGTCGGCCTGCTGGCGCTGCCCGTGGTGCAGATCGCCAGCATCGGCACCCAGGTCAGCGAGGCGTTCGCCGGGCTCGACCGCGTGCGCGAGGTGCTCGACCTGCCGACCGAGGACCAGGAGGACGCGGTGCGGGAGCCGCTGCCCGTGGTCGAGGGGCGGGTCGAGTTCCGCGACGTGTGGTTCGAGTACGAGCCGGACGTGCCGGTGCTGAAGGGGGTCTCGTTCGAGGTGCCGGCCGGCCAGACCGTCGCCCTCGTCGGCTCCTCCGGCTCGGGCAAGAGCACGATCCTCGGGCTGGTGATGGCGTTCCGGCAGCCGCAGCGCGGCCAGGTGCTGGTCGACGGCCGCGACGTGCACGGCCTGCGCCTGCGCGACTACCGCCGCGCGCTGGGCGTCGTGATGCAGGACAACTTCCTGTTCGACGGCACGATCGCCGACAACATCGGCTTCGCGAAGCCGGGCGCCAGCCGCGAGGAGGTCGAGGCGGTGGCGAAGATCGCCCACGTCGACGAGTTCGCGCTGCGCTTCGAGCAGGGCTACGACACGGTGGTCGGGGAGCGCGGGGTCAAGCTCTCCGGCGGCCAGCGCCAGCGGGTGGCGATCGCGCGCGCGATCCTGGTCGACCCGCGGCTGCTGCTGCTCGACGAGGCCACCTCCTCGCTCGACTCGGAGAGCGAGGCGCTGATCCGCGACGGCCTGCGCCGGCTGCGCGCGGGGCGCACGACGTTCGTGATCGCGCACCGGCTGTCGACGATCACCTCGGCAGACCAGATCCTGGTCGTCGAGAAGGGGGAGATCGTCGAGCGCGGCAGCCACCGCGAGCTGCTCGCTCGCGGCGGCCGCTACCGCGAGCTGTACGAACGCCAGCACCGGGTCGAGGGCGACGAGTTCATCAACCCGGGCGAGGACTTCACAGCCGTCGCGGAGCCAGCGCGGTGAGCCGGGTTCCGCTCGCGGTCAAGCTCGCCTACGCCGCACCGGCCTTCGCGCTGGCCGTGGTCGGCATCCCGGTCTACGTCTACATCCCCAAGTTCTACACGGACGTCGTCGGCGTGAACCTGGCCGCGCTCGGCACGATCCTGGCCGGCGTGCGGGTGTTCGACGCGGTGATCGACCCGGCCATGGGTCACCTCTCCGACCGCTACCGCACGCGCTGGGGGCGTCGGCGGCCGTGGATCGCGGGCGGCTCGCTGCTGGTCGCGCTGTTCATCGGCCTGCTTTTCGTGCCGCCGCCCGGCTCGCCCGGCTTCGAGACCGCGTGGTTCGCGTTCTGCATGTACGCGCTGTTCCTGTTCTGGACCATCGTGACCGTGCCGTACGAGGCGCTCGGGCCCGAGATCACCGCCGACTACCACGAGCGCACGGCCTTGTTCGGCCTGCGCGACGGGCTGCTGATCGCCGGCACGCTGTTCGCCGCGGCTTCGCCCGCGATCGTGCAGAAGGCGTTCGGGCTGCCGGCGGACGCCGACGGCGAGCGCGCCAAGTTCTTCTGGATCGCCGTGCTCTACGCGCCGCTGGTGGTGGCCAGCGCGTGGTGGTGCACGGCCGCGGTGCGCGAGCTGCCGGAGGTGGCCCGGCCGCGCGCGACGGGCCTCTGGACCGGGATGCGCGAGGCGCTGCGCAACCGCCCGTTCGCGATCCTGCTGTCGGCCTACACGATCAGCGCGATCGGCTCCAACCTGCCGGCGACGCTGATCCTCTTCTACGTGCAGTACGTGCTGGAGTCGCCGCACGCCGACGCGTTCCTGCTGCTGTACTTCGCGACCGGCATCGTGTTCCTGCCGGCCTGGGTCGCGATCGCGCGGCGGGTCGGCAAGAAGGCGGCATGGCTCGCCTCGATCGGCGTCAACACGGGCGCCTTCGTCGGCGTGTTCTTCCTCGGCCCCGGCGACGCCGCGCTCTACGGCGTGCTCGTCTGCCTCTCCGGCGTCGGCTTCGGCGCCACGCTCGCGCTGCCGTCCTCGATCCAGGCCGACGTGCTCGACTACGACGAGCTGAAGAGCGGCCTGCGCCGCGAGGGCCTCTACGTCGGGCTGTGGTCGATCGCCAAGCGCCTCGCGGCGGCGATCGGCGTCGGCGCCGGCCTCGGCGTGCTGGGCCTCGCCGGCTACGAGCCCAACGCTCCGCAGTCGGAAGCGGTCAAGCTGACGCTGCGCGTGCTGTACGCGGGGGTGCCTTCGCTGTGCAACCTGGCGGCGCTGGTGATCGCCTTCGCCTACCCGATCTCGGGCGAAGTGCACGCCCGCATCCTCGCCGCCATCGACCGCCGCCGCCGCGGCGAGCCCTTCGACGATCCGCTGGCGGCCGCTGCGCGCTGAGCCGCGACGCGCTACTCGCGGGTCAGGCGGAGCGTGCCGGTCGCTTCCGGGCGGCCGCCTCGCCGCCGCTCGGCGTGGGTGCCGGTGAAGCTCCCGTCGCGCACGGAGCCGCGGAACGTGAACGTGCGGCCGCCGGTGCCCTCGTCGACCTGGCCCACGAGCTCCCCGCGGTCGAGGCTGCCGGTGGCCGTGCCGTCGTACTGGTAGTCGCGGCCCTCGAAGCGGAACGAGAAGGAGACCCGCCAGGTGTCGGCCGCCTGCGACGTGAAGCGCGCCTGCAACGGGCCTTCGGCGCCGCCGAGGTCCCAGCGATAGCGGCCCTGGAGGCGGATCGTTTCGGCCTGGACGGCGGCGGGAGCGGCGAGAGCGAGGGCGATCGGGAGCAATCGAACCAGCGCGTGGCGCATGAGACGACCTCGGGCCCCCTCGCTGAATCGTCGACGAGAACGCCCCCTCCCGCCAGCGGTGCGTCCAGCCGGCTGGTCGTTGCCCTGCGCATCGACTTTCCGGTCGGCTACGCTGCGCCGACAAGGAGCGCGCGATGAGCGACCAGAAGGCACGGGCGGCGGGCTTCCGGCGGTTGCACGACGAGGGCGTGCTGCTGCTGCCGAACGTGTGGGACGGCGGCAGCGCGCGGATGATCGAGAGCCTCGGCGCGAAGGCGCTGGCGACGACCAGCGCCGGCGTCGCCTGGGCCCACGGCTACGCGGACGGCGATCGGCTGCCCGTCGAGCTGCTGCTGCGCACCGTCGCGACGATCGTGCGCGTGGCGCGGGTCCCGGTCAGCGTCGACGTCGAGGGCGGCTACGCCGAGGAGCCCGCGGCGGTCGCGGCCTTCGTCGCGCGCCTGGTCGACGCGGGAGCGGTCGGCCTCAACATCGAGGACGGGACCCGCGACCCGGCCCGCCTCTGCGCCTGCATCGAGGAGGCGAAGCGGGTCGTCGGCGCCCGCGGCGGCGACGTCTTCGTCAACGCGCGCACCGACGTCTACCTGCGCGGCCTGGTGCCCGCCGAGCGCCGGATCGAGGAGACGCTCGCCCGCGCGCGCCGCTATCGCGAGGCGGGCGCGGACGGGCTGTTCGTGCCGGGCGTGACGGACGGCGAGGAGATCCGCGCGCTGTCCGCGGGCGCCGGCCTGCCGCTCAACGTCCTGGCCCGGCCGGGGCTGCCGCCTGCCGCTCGGCTCGCCGAGCTCGGCGTGCGTCGGTTGAGTGCCGGCTCGTGGGTCGCGAGCGCCGCCTTCGGGCACCTGCGGGCGGTGGTCTCGGAGTTCCTGCGCGAGGGTTCCTGCGAGCCGCTCTTCGCCGACGCCTGGAGCTACGCCGACCTGCAGGCGCTGTTCGCCGACCGCTGAGTCGCTTCAGGCCGCCCGCATCGGCGGCGCGGCGCCACGCAGGCGAGCCATCTCGTTGAGGCGCAGCCAGTCGAGCGGCGAGGCGGACCGGTTCCGGAGCAGGCGCGGCAGCCGGGTCAGGATCGAGAGCTGCGGGCGCGGCTCGAAGCCCAGGCGCTGGCGCGAGCGGCGGGCGTCGACGCGCAGCGCGAGGTCGATGTAGCGCGCCATCCACGGCCGCTCGAACAGGGGCGCGCCCGTCGCCTCGCAGGCGATCTCGAGCAGCGGCAAGCCGAGCCGGCACAGCGGGCGCGGCACGAGCAGCGGTCGCAGCGGCGCGCCGGAGGCGGCCCCCGTGGCGGCGTCGAACAGCTCGCGATGCGAGGTCGCGCCGTCGGAGCTGGCGATCAGCACCGGCGCGGGGTCGATCTCGCGGCGGCGCGCGAGCAGCCGCAGCAGGAAGGCGACCGCGTCGTCGACGTGCAGGTAGGGCACCGCGGAGGCGCCGCGGCCGCCGAGCACGCGCCGCCGCCACTGCCGCGACAGCCAGGTCTCGAGCTGGCGGTAGAGCGGCTCGTACTCGCACCAGTCCGAGAACAGCGCGGCGAAGCGCACGACGAAGCCGCGGTAGCCGCGCGGCTCGCGCACGCAGGCTTCTCCGGCGCGCTTGCTCTCGGCGTACGGCGTGTCGCCGTCGGCGGGCGAGTCCTCGTCGAGCGCGCCGCCCGCGGGCGGGAAGCGGCAGGCCGCGAGCGAGCTCGCGAAGACCACGTCGCGCGCGCCGAGCGCCGCCGCGGCCTCCAGCACGTGCCGAGTGCCGGCGACGTTGGTGCGCGCGTACTCGGGGTGGCGCTCGCCGCTCAGGTCGTAGTGGGCAGCGAGATGGAACACGACGTCCACGGGCGGGCTCTGCCGCAACTCCTCGACGGCGGCGGCCAGCGACGCTTCGTCGCCGACGTCGGCGACGACCCAGCCAACCCCCGGCGGCGGCGCGAAGCCGCGGCGCGCGGGCAACGTGCGCGAGAGGCCGACCACGTCGTGCTCGCGCCGCAGCGCCTCCACGAGGTGCCGGCCCAGGAACCCCGACCCGCCGGTGACGAGCACGCGAGCCACTCGCCTGCGCCTCCGGGACGGATCCTACGCCTGCGCGCGTCAGCGCGCGGGCTTCGCCTCGCGCACCGGCAGCGGCACGTTGCACACCTCGACCTTGCCGACGGGATCGAGGAACCACTCCTCGTGGCGGTGGCGGCGGGCCTCGATCAGCGCGCGGAAGGAGTCCGTGTCCGTGCGCAGCACCTCGAGCTTCGGCCGCTCCGCTTCCGGCAGGTCGGCGACCACCCGCACGCGCCGGATCGGCACCCGCTGCTCGGCCTTCTCGTAGAAGCCGAGCGGGCCGGTGCCGCGGGGCAGCGAGGTCAGGTGCTCGATGCCCTTCACCACCCGGCCGAAGGCGGTGATGTTGCGGTCGAGGTGGCGGGGCGAGTGGCCGGTCACCACGAAGAGCTGGGCGCCGCCGCCGCTGTCGGCGGTGTTGCCGCGGCCGGCCCCGAGCACGCCGTAGCAGTGGATCATCCAGGCGCGGCCCGTCTTCGGGTCGCGGGCGGCGGGGAAGCTGCCGCTCCAGCCCGCCTCGGGCGCGTAGACGTCGCCGTCGGGATTGGGCGTGAAAGGCAGCCCCTGCGCCGGCCGGTCGAACTCGGCGGGCAGCGTCCCCTTGCCGACCTTCGGCACCCGCACCTTCGCCTCGTCTTCTTCGCCGTCGCCCCACTGCACGACGTAGTTGTCCTGCACGCGGTTGACCGTGAGGCCGTCGAAGAAGCCCTCGCGCACCAGCGCCCTCACGTTCGCCGCGTGGTTGGGCGCGAACGCCGCCGAGAGCTCGATCACCACGCTCCCGCCCGCGACGTCCATCACGAGGGCGTTATCCGCGTCGAGCGGGCGCCAGTCGGCGGCGGCGGTCGCCGCCAGCACGCCCGCTGTGGTCGGCGGCGTGGGCTGCGGCGACTGGGCGGCGATCGGGAGCGCGGCGAGGGCGAGGGCGAGGGCGTGAGCAGCGGGACGGGGCATCCGAACCTCCGCCGCGGATGGTATCCCGGCGATTGAACCGGAACCCGGCCCGGCGCCGCCCCGTATACCGGTCAAATGACGGACGACCTCAAGGCGGACGTGAAGGTGGGCCTGCGCGGTCTCGTGCGCGAGCGGGCGTTCTGCGCGCTGGCGACGATCGTGCTGGCTCTCGGCATCGGCGGCGTGACGGCGATGTTCAGCGTCGTGAACGGGGTCATGCTGCGCGGCTTCTCGTTCCCGACCGCCGACCGCCTGGTGAGCGCGACCTTCGCCGACCCGTCGAGCGCGACCTTCTTCGGTGTCAACACCCAGGTCGCCTCGATGGACTTCGAGGAGCTCCGCCCGGTCCAGAAGTCGTTCGACCGGCTGGCGGCGTACCTCAACGGCTCGACGGTCAACGTCACGGTCGACGGCACTCCGCGCCGCTACACGGGCGCCTATGTGACCGAAGACTTCTTTCCTGCGCTCGGCGTGGCGCCGGCGCTGGGCCGCGACTTCAACGCCGAGGACAACCGCGAAGGCGCGCCGAAGGTCGCGATCCTCGGACACGCGCTCTGGCAGCGCGACTTCGGCGGCGCCGCCGACATCGTCGGCAAGGGCGTCCGGATCAACGGCGTGCCGGCCACGATCGTCGGCGTGATGCCGCCCGGCTTCGCGTTCCCGGTCAACGAGGAGCTGTGGATCCCGCTCTACAGCGAGTTCCCGGTGCGGCCGCGCAACGACCCGCGCGCCAACAACCCGGCCCTGCTCGGCACGTTGCGCCCGGGCGTCTCGCTCGACCAGGCGAACGCGGAGTTCGGCGCTTTCGCGAAGCGCTTCGCCGCCGCCTACCCCGAGACCCACAAGTCCTTCACCGAGGCGCGGGTCGAGCCGCTGCACGACACCTTCACGCCGCGCCCGCTGCGCGGCACGCTGCTGACGATGCTGGCGTTCTGCGTCGGCGTGCTGCTGATCGCCTGCGTCAACGTGATGAACATGCAGTTCGCGCGGGCCTCGGCGCGGGCCAGGGACCTGGCCGTGCGCTCCTCGCTGGGCGCCAGCCGCGGCCGGCTGATCCGCCAGATGCTGACCGAGAGCCTGCTGGTGGCCTCGCTCGGCGCCACGCTCGGCCTGGTCCTGGCGCGGCTCTCGGTCGACTGGATCACGGCGGCGGTGCGCAACAACGACAACCCGCCGCCGGCCTGGATCACGTTCGACATCGACGCCACGGCGCTGGCCTTCACGGTCGGCGCCGTGCTGCTGGCGACGATCGTGTCGGGCCTGCTGCCCGCCTGGAGCTCGTCGCGCGCGAGCGTCGTCGAGGCGTTGCGCGACGGCGGCCGCGGCAACACCGGCGCCCACGTCGGCCTCGTCACCCGCGGCCTGGTCGTGTTCCAGGTCGGCATCACCTGCGTGCTGCTGGTCGGCGCGCTGCTGCAGGTGCGCTCGCTGCGCAACCAGCAGCAGATCGACTACGGCTACGACACCGGCGCGCTGATGTCCGCCCGCATGGGCCTGATGGACGGCGACTACCCGACCCCGGCGGATCGCCGGCTGTTCTTCGACCGCCTGCAGCGCGACCTGGCGGCGAACCCGGAGTTCGGCGCGGTGGCGCTGACCAGCCGCTTCCGCATGGTCTTCTCCGGCTCGACCCCGGTCGAGATCGAGGGCCGGACCTACGCCCACAAGCGGGACCGGCCGAACGCCAACTTCGAGCAGGTGACGGGCAGCTTCTTCGCGGTCACCGACCAGAAGCTGCTCGCGGGCCGCACGTTCGGCGAGAACGACCTCGACGCGCGCGAGCCGGTGGCGGTGGTCAACGCGGCGTTCGCCGGCAGGCACTTCGGCAACGAGAGCCCGCTCGGCCGCCGCTTCCGCACCGTCGACCCGGGCAGCGAGCAGCCGGGGCCGTGGCGCACGATCGTCGGCGTCGTCTCGACGATCCGCATGCAGGGGCCGTTCAACAACCCGAACGTCGACGACACCGGCTACTACGTGCCTTTCTACTCGAACCCGGTCGGGCCGCTGCAGGAGGAGCCGTTCGCCGCCCAGTTCGCGACCGTGGTCGTGCGCCCGCGCGGCGGCCAGCCGGCCGAGGCGCTCGCCAACCCGCTGCGGCGCGCCGTCGCCCGCGTCGACGCCAACCTGCCGCTGTACTTCGTCGACACGCCGAAGCGGCAGCTCGAGGGCTTTGTCGCCCAGGGCGCGGTGATCGCGACGATGTTCTCCGCGTTCGGCGTCGTGGCCATGGTGCTGGCCGCGGTGGGCATCTACGGAGTGATGTCGTTCGCGGTCAGCCAGCGCACCCAGGAGTTCGGGGTGCGGATGGCGATGGGCGCCGAGCCGCTGCGCATCCTGTCGATGGTCGTGCGCCAGGGCTCGCGGCAAGTCGGCGCCGGGCTGCTGGTCGGCGTCGCGCTCTCGCTGGCGCTGGTCACGGTGCTGCGCGACGCGATCGCCAACATCCTGTTCGGCGTCAGCGCCCGCGACCCGTGGGTCTTCTCCGGGGTGATCGCGCTGGTGTCGTTCGTCTCGCTGGTCGCCGTCCTGGTGCCGGCCCGCCGCGCCACCCGCGTCGACCCGATGATCGCGCTGCGCCCCGAGTAGCCGCCGCCGGATGTAGAGTCCACGCATCCCGCGTGGAGGACCCCATGAGCGTGCGCCCGGCCCGGAAGGAGCTGTCCCCGAAGCAGCGTCAGGAACTGCTCGCGTTGCTGGAGGCGCGCTTCGAGCAGAACCCGCGACGCCACCCGGGCCTCGCCTGGGCCGACGTGCGCGCGCGCCTGGAGAAGCACCCCGCGAAACTGACGGCGCTCGCCGAGATGGAGCGCACGGGCGGCGAACCCGACGTCGTCGGCCACGACCGCAGCACGGGGGAGCTCGACTTCTGCGACTGTGCGCCGGAGAGCCCCGCCGGCCGTCGCAGCGCCTGCTACGACCGCGAGGCGCGGCGGGGAAGGAAGCAGAACGCGCCGAAGACCAGCGCCCTCGAGCTGGCGGAAGCGATGGGCATCGAGCTGCTCGACGAGGATGCCTACCGCGCGCTGCAGGCGCTGGGCGAGTTCGACACGAAGACGTCGAGCTGGCTGCAGACCCCGCCCGCGGTCCGCGAGCGCGGCGGCGCCCTGTTCGGCGACCGCCGCTACGGCCGCGTCTTCACGTACCACAACGGCGCCGACTCCTACTACGCGGCGCGCGGCTTCCGCGGCTCGCTGCGGGTCTGAGCCGGCGCCCGAAGCCGTGGGCGCGGTTCGGCACACCACCGGCCTTCAGCAGGGTGCCACCGACGCGGTAGGCTAGCGGGGCATGGACGTGGGGAGGGTGCTCGACGAACTGGAGACCATCGTCGCGGAGCGCGGGGAGCGGCTGTGCGTCGTCGGCGCGCTGGCCCTGGCGGCCTGGGGCCGGCCGCGCTTCACCGCCGATCTCGACGTGCTGACCAGCGCCGCGTGCCGCGACGCGCTCGTCGCCGCGCTGCAGGAACGCGGCTACGAGACGCTGTACGCGTCGGCGGGGTTCTCGAACCACCTGCACCCCGACCCGGCGCGCGGACGGGTCGACGTGCTCTACGTGGACGCCGCCACGGCCGACCGGCTGTTCGTCGCCGCGTCGCCGCGGCTGGAGCTGGGGGGACGGCACCATCTGGTGCCCGCGCCGGAGCACCTGGTGGCGCTCAAGTTGCACGCCATCCGCAACGACCCGAGCCGCGAGTTTCGCGATCTCGCCGACATCGACGCCCTGATGAGCCTGCCCGAACTGTCGATCGAGGCCGTCCGTCCCTGGTTCGAGCAGGCCGGCCGCCTCGCCGAGTTCGAGACCCTGAAGGCGCGACATGGTCGCTGAACCGCTCGACCTGGAGCGGGGACTGCCGGTGAGCGCGTCCGACGTGGTCGCGCTGCGCGCGGCCTCCGCGCCGCGGCCGATGACGGGCGACCAGTACCTGGCGTGGCTGCGCTCGTTCCCGGCGCCGGACCGCGAGGCACTCGCGCGTCGCGCGGGGCCGCGGGGCGAGCCGTTCCGGCTGGCCTGACCCCGCGACCTGTACCTCCGCGGCCCGCTACTCGTAGCGCAGGGCGCGCATCGGCTCGACGCGGGCCGCGCGGCGCGCCGGGAGCGCGCCCGCGGCGAACGCCACGCAGGCGAGGGAGACGAGCGCCCCCACCAGCACCGCCGGGTCGTGGCTCTCCACCTCGAACAGCAGCGAGCGCGCGACGCGGCCGAGACCGATCGCTGCCGGCAGCCCGATCAGCGCACCGACCAGCGTCATGCGCCCGACCTGGCCGAGCACCAGGTCGCGCACCCGGGCGGAGTCGGCGCCGAGCGCCATCCGCACGCCGAACTCGCGAGTCCGCTGCTCCACGGTGTAAGCCAGCACGCCGTAGAGCCCGAGCGCGGCCAGCGCGGTGGCCAGCACCGCGAACGCCGTCGCGAGCACCGAAATGAAGCGGTCCAGGAACAGCCGCTCGTGGATCTGCGCGGGCATCGTGCGCAGCTCCTCCACGGGCAGGTTGGGGTCGAGCCGCTTCAGCACCGGAGGCACCTGCGCGACGAGGGCCTCCGGGGAGAGCGCGCCGCGCACGTAGAAGACGAGCTGGCCGACGCCCTCGTCCTGGCGGTAGGGCAGCGCGAACTGCGGCGGCGGCGCCTGCTTGACGTCGCTGTACTTGGCGTCCCGGATCAGGCCGACGATCTCGATGTCGAGCGGCGTGCCGTCGCCCATGCCGGTGCCCATCCGCTTGCCGATCGGGTTCTCGCCGAGGCCGAACTTGCGGGCGAAGGCCTGGTTGACGATCGCCACCTTCGGCGCGCCGAGCGCGTCCTGGCGCGTGAAGTCGCGGCCCTGGAGCAGCGGCACGCCGAGGGTCTGGAACAGCCCGGGCCCCACCAGGTTCCACTGCGAGTGGGCGTCGGTGTCGGGCCCCGACTCGAAGCCCTCGACCGAGACGCTGCTGCCCCAGTTGCTGCCCGCGATCAGCGGAACCATCGACGCCGACACCGCGCTGACGCCCGGGATCGCGCCGACCTCGTCCTCGATCCGTTCGAACAGCGCCTTGCTCTGCTCCGGCGTGTATCCGTTCAGCTCCGGCGAGACGGCGAAGGTGAGCAACTGCTCGGGCTGCAGGCCGAGGTCGACCCGCGCGGCGTTGGCGAGGCTGCGGGTGAACAGCCCCGCGGAGACGAGCAGGGCGAGCGAGAGCGCGACCTGGGCGGTCGCCAGCGTGCGGCGGAAGCGGGCTGCGGCGCGGCTGCCGCCGGGCTGTCCGGCCTGGCCACGCAGGCCTGCGATCAGGTCGGGGCGCGAGGCGTGCAGCGCCGGGAACAGCCCGAACACGAGGCCGGTGCCGAGCGCGACGGCGGCGGTGAAGGCCAGCACCGCGGGTCCCAGCTCGGGCCGCATCGTCGCCGCGGCTTCGGCCGGCATCAGCGCGTGCAGGCCGCGCAGCGTCCACTGCGCGACGAGCAGGCCGAGCAGGCCTCCGAGCGAGGCCAGCACGCAGGCCTCGACCAGCAGTTGCCCGAAGAGGTGACGCCGCGCCGCGCCGATCGCCGCCCGCACGGCCATTTCGGCGGCGCGGCCGGCGCCGCGCGCGAGCAGCAGGTTGGCGATGTTGGCGCAGGCGATCAGCAGCACCAGCGCGGTGACGCCCAGCAGCAGCGTGAGCGGCGCGCGCGAGCCGGTCGCGATCGAGCTCTGCCCGCGCGCGCCCGGCTCCAGCACCAGCTCCTTGGCCTTGAACCGCTCGAGCGTCTGCGGGCTCATCCCCTCCTGCAGCGGCGTCTCGACGTCCTGGACGATCGCGGAGTAGCGCGCGTGCAGCGCGGCCTGCGCCTGCTCCTGCGACACGCCGGGGTCGAGCCGCGCGAACAGGTACGCCCAGTAGCTGCGCCGGTTCTCGAAGCCCTTCCAGCCGGGCGTCAGCGCCCCGCGCATCGTCAGCGGAACGAACACGTCCGCCGGCGCGCCCAGCGTCGTGCCCGTGAAGCCCTCGGGGGCGACGCCGACGACGGTCAGCGAGCGGCCGTTGACGACCAGCGCTTCGCCGACCGCGGTCGGACTCGCCCCGAAGCGCTCCTTCCAGTAGGCGTGGGCGAGCACGACCACGTCGTGGGCGCCCGGGGTGCGGTCGTCGTCGGGGCCGAGCAGCCGGCCCAGCGCGGGCTGGAGTTGCAGCACCGGGAAGTAGTTCCCGGAGACGAACTGGCCGCGGCTGCTCGAGGTCTGCCCGCGCCAGGCGAGGTTGGCGCCGAAGGAGCGGTGCGCCGCGAGCTTCACGGGCAGCGAGGCGTCGCTCTCCAGGTCCTTGAACATCGGGTAGCTGAAGACCGCGTCCATCGGGCCCGCGTTGTTGGTCGACTGCGAGCCGGGCTTGGGCCCGGGCGAGAGCAGGTTGACGAGGCGCTCCGACTCCGGCACCGGCAGCGGCTGCAGCAGCATCTGGTGGAACAGCGAGAAGATCGCCGCGTTGGCGCCGATCCCCAGCGCCAGCGAGACGATCGCCACGCCGCTCGTGAACGGCGTCTTCCGCAGCGTGCGCAGCGCGAGCTTCAGGTCCTGCAAGGCTCCTCCCCAGAGTGGATGCCGACCGGGCGCTGCAAGAAGCGGTCCCGGCTCCGACATCCTGTAGACGCCCGCCGCGGCTCCAGGGTTCGCGACTTTCTCGAAGAGGCGCTGTCCGCCAGCGGCCACCGCTGCCCGTGCGCGGACAACTCGGGGGGACAGCAGGTCGAGTCGGCCGTCAGCGCACGACGAAGGCGTAGCGCCAGGCGCGGAAGCCCGGGCGGAAGACCTCGAGGTGGGCGAGGCTGCCGCCCGGCCCCAGGGCCTCCAGCCGGAGCTGGTAGCGCCCGCGCGGCAGCGGCAGTTCGACCGCGCAGAGGGTCGTGCGCCCCTCCACCGGCGCGGGGCGCGGTGCGTCCTCGGCGGGGTCGGCCTGCACCTCGTAGCGGTAGGCCGTCGCGCCGGGGACCGGGTCCCACGCGAAGCGGACGGGCGAGGCGAGCTCGGGAGCGGCGTCCTTCGCGCCGGGGTGGTCGGCGCTGTCCTCGGGCACGCGCAGCCGCATCACCCGGTGCAGCGCGAGGTCGCGCGCCGTCTCGACCCCGGCGGCCAGGTCGAACGTGATCCCGCCGACCAGCGCGGCGCCGGGGTCGGAGCGCAGCGGCCCGAACGTGACCGTGCCGTAGTAGCGGCCGGGGGCGCCGAAGATGCGGAAGCGCCCGCCGCGCGGATCGTAGTCGGCGTGGAGCTGGGCCAGCGCGCCGGCTTCCTCGTCGCGGAACCAGAAGCGCGGCCGCTCGGAGGTCAGCTCGTCGACGGGGCGGCCCGCCCACGTCATGCGGCCGGCGAGCACCCCGTCGTCGTGCTCCGGCGCGGGCCGCGGCGTCGCCTCGAGGGGAGGCCGGGCCGGAACGCTCGCCGGCGTGCGCGGCGTCGCGATCCGCGGCGCGGCATCCCATCCGCGAGGGTTCGCGGCAGCCTTCGAAGCCAGGGCCGCGACGGTGAGCGCGGCCAGCAGGCCGGCGGAGCGCAGGGCGAGTGCGCCGCCGCCTGCGGTCGGGGACAGGCCCGCCGTGGCCCGCCGTCGCGAGCGCCAGAAGGCCCCGAACAGCAGCGCCTGCACCAGTGCCGCGTCGGCCAGCAGAGCGGACGGCAGATAGCCGAGCGCGAAGACGGCATCGCGGGCGCCCGTGCGTCCGCGCAGCAGTGCCTGTTCGTCCCACGAGGGGCGAGGCTGCCAGCGCGGGTGGACGTCGAGCGCCGCCATCGCCGCCAACAGCACGGCGGCGGCCGCGAGCGCCGCGCCGAGCCGGCGCCCGTTGCGGCCCGCGCCGCCGGGGTCGAGCCCCGCGCCGAGCAGCGCGCCGAGCGCGGCGCCGAGGTTCAGCACGTGCTCGAGGAACTCGCTGAGGTCAACTGACCGGTCGCAATGAGCGACCGGTCAGTGACCGAACCTTATCTGAGCACCGTCATCTTCCTCGTTTGGCCGAAGGCCGGCGTGACAAGCTG
>JAANMX010000239.1_pt1 | contig 73909 bp, 68 predicted proteins | sample 7279681 | NCBI WGS metagenome assembly JAANMX01 (sample SAMN14094542, study PRJNA606508) | bioreactor metagenome | isolation source: A lab-scale SPAN reactor treating ammonium-rich wastewater day 351 | place: Ireland: Galway | collected 2018-01-01
AACATCCCTCGCTTTCCTTCCCGGCTGCGGCCTCTTCCTCTGCCTCGGCATGTTGAGGCAGATTCAAAGTCCCCCATCGACGTACCTGTTAACAAAATGCTACACGCCGGCCACCGAGCCATCTTTTAGTGCCGTTTGCTCGCCTGGTGCCAGACCAAAGTGCGAGCACATTAGAAGGCCGCCGAGAGGTTCAGGAAGGGCAGCCCCATGCACACGATGAGCCCGCCCAGCGCCATACCCACAAAGATCATCAAGATTGGCTCCACCAGAGAGCTGAGGGCCTTGAGGGCCAACTCCACCCGGGTCTCGTAAAAGTCGGCGATCTTGGTGAGCATGACATCCATCGTACCGGTGGCCTCACCTGAGCGCAACAAGCCGAGCGTGAGCGGGGTGAAGAAACCCGAGGCGCGCAGGCATTGCGACAGGCCCTGGCCCTGCGTGATCGGCTCGATGGCTTCCTTGACGGCTTGCTCGAGGACGCGGCTACCGGTGGTGGTGGAGATCAGCTCCAGCGAGTCGATGGTGCCCAGGCCGGCCGAGAACACAGTGGAGAAGTTGCGGGCAAAGCGGGCGATGGCCAGGTGCCGAAAGAGCTCGCCCATCACGGGCAGGCTGAGCTTCCAGCGGTCGAACCCCATGCTGCCCCGGTCGGTATGGAGCGTCTTGGAGATGAACCAGAGCGCCCCCGGGATGATGATGGCCCAGAGCAACCAGGTCTTGCCCAGCAGGTGACTGATCGAGAGCAAGAAGCGCGTGGGCCAGGGCAAGGTGCCGCCCAGCGAGCTGTAAATTCCCTCCAGCATGGGCATGCCCACCGTCATGATAATGAAGCTGAGCAGGGCCGAAAAGGCCAGGATGATGCCGGGGTAATAGAAGGCGCCTCGCACCTTGGCGGCCAGAATCTCTGAATTTTCGATCTGGTGGGCCAGGCGGTCGAGCACTGCGGCCAGGGTGCCCGAGGTCTCCCCAGCGGCCACCAGGCTGGAGTAGTAGCGCGGAAACGCTTCCGGATGCTCGCGCATGGCCTCGGAGAGGGTGCCACCCCCTTCCACGTGGTGGGAAATCTTTTCGACGATCCGCTGCAGCCCGGGGTTGTGAGTGTCCTCGGAGAGGAGATCCAGTCCCGCCTTCAGCGTCACGCCTGCTCCCACCACGGCCGCCAGCTCCTGGGTGAAGCCGAGCAGGTCCTCGGTCTTGATCCGCTGACCCAGGAAGCGGCGCACGATCATCGCCCCCCCCCCGCTCCGGCCTCTTTGAGGGTGGTGACCATCTCCTCGTGCGAGGTCAGGGTGTTGAGGGCGACGGCTTGATCGGAAGCCTCCAGAGTGCCTTGGTGCACCTGGCCTTCCCTGTCGACTGCGGCATGGCGAAAGCGGGGCATCAGTCCTCCATCACGATGGTAAGAGCTTCTTCCAAACTGGTAATTCCCTGCTCCGCTTCGGACCCTGGTGAGGAAACTCCCCAGATGGCCACAGGATCTTCACTTCCGAGAGCGAGCAGGGGATCTGTTTGGCGATGGCGGAAGCAATGGCGGCCTGGAGCTCCTGCGGGGCCAGAGGCGGAAGCGCGAGGTAGCCTCGCACGCAAGCCGGGTCCTCCGGGCGACAGGTTGACATGACGCGACCAGTGACTGCTGCGCTGCTCGCACCGCTTCACACTGGCCTGCACCCGGCACGGCAACTCCCCGCCCTCGAGACGGTCCTCCCTGGATTGGCGATTCGGTGGCAGTACTTCCCTCCAGATCGAGCAAGACGGTCTTTGGCTGTCGAGAACACAGCACTTGAGGGCATAGCTGCCCAGGTCGAGGCCAATCCGAGGCTTCTTGGTCCAGAACACCAACGGGCGGCTTCGCGGGCCGGGGCGGAGACCCTCTCCCGGCCTGAAGAGGACTCCCCCTCGTGTGGGCCAGAATCAAGCAGTGTGAAGAACGCCACCACCAAGCCCAGTGTGGTATCAATGCTGGTTGAGCATCCCGCTCGGTTGTTGCTCGTTGGACCGGGGCTAGCCCCCCTGAAGGACCGGCTTTTGGGCCTGGGCTTTGAGGTGGAGGGGGCGCCCACTGTCTCTCGAGCACTGAGTCTGGCGCAGACCTGGTTTCCCCTGCTCTTTGTGCTCAGCAGCGAGTTGGGACCGGATGCCTGTCGGAGGTTGCGCCAGGATGAGAGCCTGGTCCACGTTCCGACCATCTTCTACAGTCCCCGGCCTCTGCCCGAGGAGGCTTTGATTCAGGGATTGGAAGCCGGCGCCAACGATTTCGTGGTGGAGCCCTGCTCGTCCGCGCTGCTCACGGCGCGTATCGGGGCTCAGTTAACCATTTATCGCAGCCACATCGTCCTGCGTGATCGTATGGTGCGTGACGAGTTGACGGGAGTTTTTTCGCGCCGCTATCTGTTCGAGTCGATGCGCCAGCATGTGTCGCGTTTCTCCCGGCCAGGCCCACCGGTGCTGGCCTGCCTGATGCTGGACGTGGACCACTTCAAGGCTGTCAACGACCGTCTGGGTCATCTCGAGGGCGATCGCATCCTGCGCGACGTCGCCGAGCTGATCTACTCCATGACCCGCAAGGGCGATGTCGTCGCTCGATTCGGGGGAGAGGAGTTCGTGGTCATCCTGCCCTCGACCAGTCCCAACGGTGCCGCCCAGGTCGCCGAGAAGTTGCGTCGGGCGGTGGAGCGAGATTGTCGGCAGGAGAAAGTCACCGTGAGCATCGGGGTGTCCTGGTTTCAGTCTCGCCCCAGCGACGATTGGGGTCACTCCCCGGGCGATGAAGAGGTGATCAACTGGCTGCTCGCAAGAGCTGACGAAGCTCTCTATCGTGCCAAGTCGGCTGGGCGCAACCGGGTCAGCTTGCAGTCCGAGTTTCTGGGAGAGGAACGGCGCAACTTTCCACGCCTGGGACTGACTGTCGGGGTGTCGCTTGGCTCGCCTACCGGCCAGGTTCTGCACCGCATCGCAGAAGTCTCCGCCGGGGGAATGGCGATTCCCGACGTGGACCTGCGGGTGGGGGACAGCCTGGAGGTCACCATGGGGTTCGACCCGCCCGTGCGGGCGGTGGGGCACGTGGTCTGGTCAAGGGTCGGGGAAGGCTGCGGGTTGGTCTTCGATGGCTTTGGCGAGGGGGGGCGCGAGCACTTGATCCGGCTGCTGGGCCATCGTACGCGAATTCGCCGACGGAAGAAATAAGTGGCTCCGGTTTGCGACCGAAACCTCATCTTGATGTCAGATGGGGGTTTCGTGAGATCTGCTTGCCTCGGCCTCTTGCTGTGCACAACCCTGGCCAGTCCCTCGCTGGGCCAGACCCACAACCTGCGCGATCCGTTCGTGCCGGTTCGGCCCCGGACTCCCGCTCAGGGTCGGCTCGCTCTCAATCTGACCGGGGTGCTCGAGTCGGATGGTGCATGCACCGCCATTGTCTGCTATGCAGGCGAAAGCCGCATCCTGCATGTGGGCGATTTCTTTGAAGGCACTCGAGTTTTGCGCATTACCCCCGGGGGGTTGACCCTGGTTACGGCCGGACAACAAAAACGGGTATCGATGGGCGAAAGCGAGATTACTCTGAGCTTTCAGTATGCGTGGAGCTACTCTTTGGAGCCGGATGCGGGTTACGCGACGGCCAGATGGAAGTAAGGATCAACAACCCGATTCCCGTTGAGATGCCGATGTCGGCCACGTTGAAGACAGGCCAGGTGAGCAGGGGCCGGAAATTGAGGTCGATGAAGTCGACCACGTATCCGAGGCGCACCCGATCCATGAGATTGCCCAGCGCTCCGCCCATGATCAGGCCGTAGGCAACGACGCTGGCCCAGTCGAGACTGCGCGTCCGGGGTAAGGTCCATAGTAAGACCGCGATGACCCCGACCCCGGTGCCCAGAAAGAGCAAGCTGGCCCCGGGAAACAGCCCGAAGGCCCCTCCCCGATTATGCACGTGGGTCCAGAGCAGCCAGTCACCCGGGGTCGTCTGACTCTCGTGCAGCTTCAAGTGGCTCTGCACGAGCCATTTGCTGCTCTGATCGGCGAGCAGCCAGCAAATGGCCACCAAGACCACGAAATGTCGGCGAAAGGCGGGATCGGGATCGGGAACCGTGTCGGTCAGCTCAAGCCTCGCCCCAGCGACGCACCTGGCTCTTAAGGCTGGCCATGACGCCTTCTTTGATCGAGTCGCGACGCTCGGGGTCGAGCTGGTTGAAGAGATAGTAAAGCAGCAGCGAGCTGACTGCACCCAGGACGGCCACACCGATCAGGCGCTCGGGAGAAAATGGGTCGGGCCCGCCTTCGTCGTCGAGATCGAGAACTTCGACTTCGCTGCGATCAAGAGCTTCCATGGAGTCCTCCAGATTCAGTCTGTGGGCTGGTCTTCCACGTCTGTGGCGCGAATCCCGCGAGGTTTGAGTCGGCGCAGGCGCACAAACCCGGGGTAGTGCTGCTCAAGGTCCTGCAAGGCTCGAACGGTGGTTTCGAGGAGAAGGTCCCAGGCCGGGTCGTGCCAGCGGGCCGGACGGCGGATCACGAACAGTCCGTCTCCGGCTTGCGGGGACACAGGCAGTCGGGCCACTTCGGTCAGTCCCAGTCCCAGGGCGCCCAGAACCGCAGAGACACCTGCGCAGACCAGATCTTGACCAGGCTGTGAGAAACGCGCGTGGCCACGACAGGCCAGCTCCTGCACCCGACCCGAAGCGTCCCGGCGCAGGCTGACGCGAATCAATTACAGGTTGATGGACTTGATGCGCAGCGCAGTATAGGGCTGGCGATGACCGTTCTTGATGCGATAGCGCTTGCGCTTCTTGTATTTAAAGACCGTCACCTTGCGACCCTTATCCTGAGCCAGAATCTCAGCCTCGACGCGAGCGCCGGCCAGGTAGGGATCGCCCACCCGGGTATCGCTTCCAGCACCACCTGACAGAATCTTTTCCAGCGAAATCGAGGAGCCCGGCTCTCCGAGCAACTTCTCGACTCGTACGGTCTGACCGGCCGTTACTCGATACTGCTTCCCTCCGGTCTCCACCACGGCATACATTGTCTTGATTCCTCCGCCTGAACTATGGGAGCTTGCCAATTCCGCCGACCGCTCCTGTCGTCGCTGAACTTGGTTTCTGCACCGCATGACCAAATACAGCCGGGGTATGCTAGCACAAGGCTCAGCCGCTGTCAACGAGGAGTTGCGCGGCCGCTCCAAGAAACTCAGAGCCCCGATTGTGGGGCTCTTTCTTCGTCCCTGGAAGGAAATTCAAGAAGCGCTCCCGAATCGATCAGGCCAATACCGCAAGCGAAGCTTGTAGCGAGCTTGTCAGCCACGATTACCCTTTAAGGGGTGCAGATTATGCCCAGGATGGAAGTTCTTACCGCCGTAGACATCGGCACGAGCAAAATAGCCTGCGTGATCGCAGAGCTCGATGCCGGTGGTGAGCTCGAGGTCGTCTCGCATGGGGTCAGCCCCTGTCTTGGCCTGCGCAAAGGTGCCCTGGTCGACCCTGAAGAGACGGTACGCTCGATTGAAGAGGCCGTGGGCGATGCTGAGAAGCAGGCCGGCTATCCTGTCGGTCCAGTCTACCTGAGTCTCTCGAGTGAGTATTTGCGCTCGCTGCCTGCTCAGGGTGTGTGGGCGATTTCCAGCTCCGAGGGGGAGGTGACCGGTTCCGACGTGCGGCGCGTGATCGATGCCGCACGCATGGTGGGTATCCCTTCTGATCGCGAGATCCTTCACATCGTGCCTCGTGGTTTTACGGTCGATGGCCAGAGCGGCATCCGCAATCCGGTCGGCCTGTCGGGCATTCGGTTGGAGGTAAACACCCACGTGGTGGCCGCCGCTTCGGCCTTCTTGCAGAATATGCGAAAGTGCGTCCAGAAAGCGGGCCTGGAGGTCGAGAACGACGGGATGGTGGCTTCTTCCATCGCTTCGGCCCTGGCCGTGATGACCGAGGAAGAACGCAAGTTAGGCACGGCAATGATCGACATCGGGGCCGGTACGGTCGACCTGGCGGTATACTGTGACGGAGAGATCGGGCATTCGGGAGTGCTCCCGGTGGCGGGCGATTTCTTGACCCACGATCTGGCCCGGTTTTTTCGGATCCCTCCGGCTGAGGCCGAGCGCCTCAAGCTCGAACGTGGCGTCGCCTCACCCGATTATCACGAGGGTGACGACGAGATGCTGGAGGCTTTGAGCCTGGCTGGAGATCAGAAGGTGCCCGTTTCGCGAATTCAACTGGCCGAGGTGCTCGAGGCTCGCCTGCTGGATGTTTTCGACTGGGTCGGCAAGCAGATCCAGTTGGCTGAGCGCATGGGGTTGGTCGTCACCAACCTGGTCGTCACCGGGGGCACGGCCCAGTTGCCGGGAATCGCCCATCTGGCTCACCGCGAGCTGAGTCTGCCGGCCCGCATCGCGACGCCGTGCTACCCTCCGGGCTTGATGGATTCGCTGGCCTCGCCCATCTATTCCTCGGCCGTAGGCCTGATTTTGCATGCAGCTGTCCGGCGAGCCGTGCGCAATGTGGATTCTCTCGAGGATGAGGGCGGTCCATCCAAAGTCAAGGTCATGTTGACCCGGGTCGGTCGCTGGCTGAGCGAGGTGTTCTAATCTGCGTTGTCCGTATTGTGAGCATCTGCAAACCAAAGTCGTCGATTCGCGAGTAACCGAGGACGATCAGTCCATTCGTCGCCGTCGCGAGTGTGAGGCTTGCGGGCGACGATTTACGACCTACGAGCGCTTTGAGGAAACTCTCCTGATGGTGGTCAAGAAGGATCGTCGTCGGGAGAAGTTTGACCGCAGCAAGGTTCTAAACGGAGTCCTGCGGGCCTGTCAGAAGCGCCCGGTCAGCTATGAGCAGATGGAGCAGGCCGTGACCCAAATTGAGCATACTCTGCGCTATCGGGGTGAATCCGAGATTTCGGGCCAGGAGATCGGGGAGATGGTCATGGAAACCCTGCGCGATCTTGATGAGGTCGCCTATGTGCGTTTCGCCTCGGTTTACAAAGAATTCAAGGACGTCAGTCGCTTCGCGGAAGAGCTTAGAGTGCTGGAAAAATTTCGCCCGACCCTCGAGCAGGCCGAGTAAAGAAAAGCGCTCGCGGCCGGGAAGAAGGGAAAAACCTCAAGGAGTGTTCGAAACACGTCCCCCGCCGTGAGCCATCTTATGATAGACGATTTGCCCCAACAGGTAAAGAGGACCGAGGTGGAAAACGTGGCCCATCAGGCGCCGGCCCTTGCACTGTAGGCAACACGGAGCCCGGGATTGAGAATGGAAAGGACGACACGATTTCTTGGTCGACGACTACGATAAGATCCAGGCCGCCGTGGAGCAGGTTCGCAAACGCGTGGGGGGCTTCAAGCCCGAAGTCGCCCTGATTCTAGGCTCCGGCCTGGGGGATCTGGCTGATGACGTGGCCAGTGCCCAGCGAATTGCCTACGAAGAGATTCCCAGCCTGCCCCGTTCCACCGTGGTCGGGCATCGGGGCGAGTTGGTGTTGGGCCAGTTGGAAGACACGCCGGTTGCCGTCATGCGGGGGCGAGTGCACTATTACGAAGGCTACAGCCTTCAAGAGGTCACCTTCGGGGTGCGCTTGCTGGGCGCACTCGGTGCCCACACGCTGATCGTCACCAATGCCAGCGGAGGCGTGCGTTCCGATCTTGTTCCCGGCGATCTGATGCTGCTGACCGACCACATCAACTTGATGGGAGCCAATCCTTTGCGAGGGCCGAACGACGAGCGGCTCGGTCCACGCTTCCCTCCCATGTCTCGCGCATACGATCTCGAGTTGCGCGAGTTGTCTCACAAGGTCGCTTCCAGTCAGGGGTTCCGCATCAAAGACGGGGTCTATCTGGGATTGGCCGGCCCGAGTTTCGAAACCCCGGCCGAGATTCACTTTTTTGGGATGGTGGGCGCCGATGCCATCGGAATGTCCACCGTGCCCGAAGTGATCGTGGCTCGACACCAGGGGATGCGGGTGCTGGGAATCTCCTGTGTGACCAATGTTCTGCATCAGGGTCCCTCGGAAGATACCCATGAAGACGTGCTGGCAACCGCTGCTGAGGCGGGGCCCCGATTCATCAATCTGGTTCGGGGAGTCGTCAAGGCGATGCCCGGAGTGCCGGCCCGATGAGGGTCTACGACCTGATCCGTCGCAAGCGCGACGGAGAGGCCCACAGCGCGGAGGAGATTCGCTTTTTGATCGGCGAGTTCGTGGCCGGCCGCATGGAGAGCTACCAGATGTCGGCCTGGATGATGGCTGTCTTTCTTCGAGGCATGACCGACGAGGAGACTGGTTGGCTCACCGAGGCGATGGTGGCTTCGGGGGACACGGTCGACCTGTCCAGCATTCCCGGCGTCAAGGTGGACAAGCACTCCACCGGAGGGGTGGGGGACACCACCACATTGGTTCTGGCACCGCTGGCTGCCGCCGCGGGGGCCCGGGTTGCCAAGATGTCGGGGCGGGGCCTGGGTCACACTGGAGGCACTCTGGATAAGCTGGAGTCGGTGCCCGGGCTGCGCGTCAACCTGTCTGCAGAAGGATTTCTCGAGCAGGTGCGAAGCATCGGCGTGGCCGTCATCAGCCAGACCGGGAGCCTGGTTCCGGCCGACGGCAAGATGTACGCCCTGCGCGATGTGACCGCCACGGTGGATTCCATCCCGCTGATCGCCAGCTCGATCATGAGCAAGAAGCTGGCCTGTGGCGCCGATGCTATTCTTCTGGACGTCAAGTTTGGTCACGGGGCCTTCATGAAGAACCTCGAGGACGGCCGTCGTCTTGCCCGTTCGATGGTGACCATTGGCAAGCGCCTGGGGCGCAAGGTTCGTGCCGCCCTTTCGGACATGGAGCAGCCATTGGGAACGCACATCGGTAACGCGCTCGAGTTTCGTGAGGCCATTGAGATTCTCCAGGGTCAGCGGGCGGATTCGGCGCTGGCTCAGGTCGCCTGCGAGTTGGCCGCCCACCTCCTGGAAATGGCCGGTTTGCAGCCGGACCTCTCGGCTGCGCGCAGCGAGGCAGGCCGGCTGATTCGAACCGGCGCGGCGGCCGAGAAGATGCGCGAGCTCATCGGTGCCCAGGGCGGAGACGCCCGGGTGGTGGACGACCCGGGACTGTTGCCTACGGCCTCCCACCAGGAGGACTTTTCGGCCCCCGAGTCGGGCTACGTGGCCAGTCTGCAAGCCGAGACGCTGGGCCGGGCGGCGATGGTGCTGGGGGCAGGGCGGCTTCGCAAGGACGACCCCATCGATCACGCTGTCGGACTGGTCCTCCACAAGCGCCTGGGCGATCAAGTCGAAGCCGGAGAGCCTTTGCTGACGTTCCATGCCAACGACCCTTCTCTGCTCGAGATTTCTCGAGATCTGGTCACTGAGGCCATCTCGATTGCAGCCGCCCCCCCTGGCCTGCGGCCTCTCATCGAAGAGGTCGTTTCCTGAGGCTATTCCTGGCCGGAGAGGAAACCTGGCTTTCCTCCCGAAAGAACTCAAGGTGGGGTAGCCGTTGCGATGATAGCGTGGAAAGCAGGCCACTTTCCCCTCCAGGCCGCCGGGTTAACCTGCCCCGATATCCCCAGGGTCACCGATGCCCTGATTCCGAAGGGGAATGCTCCGACGTGAGCAACCGATGGCGACAAAGAGAGAGCCGATTCGGCGCAAACTGAATAATGAAACGTCAGGTATCGTGGAACCACGTTCACCGGCCTTTGTCGCGCTATCAATTTCTGCGAGACGAAAGGTCGCAGACACTGAGGCGATCGCGAGCAACCTCCCCGAGCGGCACGGCCGGCGCCCACCATTATCGAAGGGACTTCCTCGGCGCCGATGCAATGCGCCCGGTCCCTCATCCGCGGAGGTTTGTGAATCATGTCTGTCCGAGCGGTGCGTGGCACCCGTGATCTACTACCGGAAGAGACATCCCGCTGGCAACTGATCGAGAATCAGGCCCGACTTCTCAGCCAGCAATACGGTTATCTCGAGATTCGAACCCCTCTGTTCGAAAAGGCAGAGCTTTTCGTCAGGGGGATGGGAGTTCTGGCCGGGCTGGTCGAGCGCGAGCTCTGGACCTTCCATGACAAGTTTGGTCAGAAGCTGGCTTTGCGGGCGGACGTCACCGCATCGGTGGTGCGCGCCTATTATGAGAACAATCTCAACGAGAAGCACCAGGGCGTCAGCAAGTTCTACTATCTGGCTCCGGTCTTTCTGATCGGTCGGGAAACCGAAGAGGGCAGCCGACAGAGCCATCAGTTTGGAGTTGAAGCCCTGGGTTCGCCCCATCCGGCCCAGGATGCCGAGGTGATCGCGCTGGCCTGGGCGTTCCTCAGACGCATCGGCCTGAGCGATGTGGTCTTTGAGCTCAACTCGTTGGGATGCGACAAGTGTCGTCCGGCTTACCATGAGGTTCTCAAAGAATACTTCTCCTCTCACTCCAACGAGCTTTGTGGCACCTGCAAGCGCAAGCATAAGACGCATCCGCTCTGGACGCTGGGTTGCACCGAGAAGAGTTGCGTGGAGCTCGGGCAGGTGGCCCCCACCATGTTTGGTCTGCTCTGCCCGGCCTGCAAGCAGCATTTCAGTCAACTCAAGACCTATCTGGCCGAGATGAAGATTCCTCACGACTTGAATCCGCGCGTGGTGCGCGACCTGGAGTACTACAACCGCACCATTTTCCAGGTTCGACATGGCGAATCGGTGCTGGGCACCGGTGGGCGCTACGACGGCCTGGTCGAGACACTGGGTGGACCACAGACCCCGGCCGTTGGCTTTGCCCTCCAGCTTGAGGCGATTCTGGAAGCGGTGCCCGGCGAGCCCGAGCGGCTCTCTCCTTCGGTTTACCTCCAGCCGGAAGGCGAGGAAGCCACCCGACTTCTCATGCCGGTTCTGAATGTGCTGCGCGAGGCCGGGATTTACGCCGAGATGTCGCTGGACGGAGAGCAAGCTCCTGAGACTCCTCGTTTCCTGGTCGTATTGAGCGAGAAGGACGCTCTCCGGGGGGTGGCCCAGGTTCACGACCGTCACAGTGACCATAAGGACCGCTACAACCTGAGCGATTTGGCCCACCGTCTGGCCAATCGACTCGGCATGGGGGGCGCGGTGGCTCCGGCTGAGCGCGCTCCACGGGAGAAGGAGAGCCGCCCGGGGCGTGGCACGCGACGAAATGGAGCTCTGCGTGGGCGCCATTTTAACGTGGAGTCCGACCTCGAGGTGCATTATGACCAGCAAGAGCCAGCGCCCGCTTCCGAGCGGGGGGATGGCTCTCGCTCCAAGCGTCGCCGTCGTCGTCGGCGGGGACCGGACGACGAAGCGCCCCTGGCGGAGACCCGGCACACCTCGACTCGCGAGCCTGAAGAGGAGCGTGCCTCCAGTCGCTCGCGTCGGCGCCGTCGCGGTCATCGTGACTCTGAGCAAGAGGGCCGCACCTCGACTTCCGAGCGAGCGACTGCTTACGCGCCCGACGATCGTTATGAGGAGAGCTCGACTCGCCGATACTATGATGACTACGAGCGGGAAGACTATTCTCACCGCTACGAGCGAGAGGAGTATCGTGATGAGCGCCCCGCTTATCGTGAGCGGGAGGAGTACAGTCGCGAGGAGCCCCCTCGCTCGGGTCGAGGACGCGATGAGCGTTACCGCACTGAGCGCGAGTCGAGCGTGGAGACCGGGGCTTATGAAAGCTCGGGCCGCGGGCGACGCGGCCGCAACAGCGCCAGCGCGGGCGGGCGTGGCAGCGGTAGCCGGAGCGCGCCGCCCCCTTACGAGGACGATTTCCGCCGCAGCGAGCCAGTCGCTCGTTATCATGACGACGACTACTATGACGAGCCGCGTGGTCGTGGGACTCGAGACGACGAGGATGAGCCCGCCCCGGTCGATTCCAAGCTGGCTCTGCTCGAGTCGAGTCGGGCCGCTGCTTCGCGCTACCGAGCCTCGGACGGTGATTCGGACGGCTCTCGGCGGCGCCGGCACTCGGGCGGGGGCTCAAGCGGTGGGGGGGGCGGGCAACGTCCCGCCTCGAGCGGGGGCGGACGTCGACGGCGCTCTTCCTCGTCTTCCCGACGTTCCTGACCGTGCCAGCAAGAAAATTAAGGACCACCAGCTAGAGCTGGTGGATTTGGGTGACGACTAACGTCGTTGGTTCCGGCTGAAGCCGGCTCAAGCCACCCGCCTATGCGGGCCATCAGGGCGGAGGGGGGCGTCCCGCCCCTACGGGCCCCCCTCCCCATCGACTCGAAACTCGTCGTCCCTCGTCAGGTCTTGATTCGCGATGTACTGCTTCACGATCTCGTCGGTCACGTTTCCACTGCTCACGCAGAAATACCCGCGTCCCCAGAAGGTCTTCCTCAGATGCGCAAACTCTTGCAGCAGCTTGTACGACGACTTCCCCTTGTGTTGCTCCAGGAGCTTGCTTATCGTGACCCGCGGTGGCACCGACACGAACAGGTACACGTGGTCCTTCGAGACGTGACCCTTCATGATCTTGAGCAGCAGTCCGGGCTGGACTGACCGGCCAGGCTACTCCGCCGGTGCCTCGGCGGCGGCCACTTCTTCCTCTCCCTCGACCTCACTCTGCTCCCCCGCAGCGGCCGCATCGGTCACCAAGCGCACCTGGCCGTCGGCAGCCACGTCCACTCCTTCCACCTTCACCTGGCCATCGAGGAGCCTCAGGTCGCGCACGGTGCCGTCCCGGTCCATTCGGCCCAGCACGCTACCCAGCACCGCCCCGTCGTCGTAAGGGTTGTCGGTGTTCTCGGCGCTGGCCGTGAAGACGAAGTGACCATCGGGGGCGGGGGCCAGATCGGTAAAAGTCAGCTTCACCCCGCTCAGCTCGCCCAGATCGACTGCTCGCACTGACTGCAACGCTTCGGGACCCACCGCTCCGATCTCGGCGATCAAGCCGAAGAAGCGGGCCGCGTCCAGGTCGATCAGGGCGTTGGTCCCTCCGGCCGAGTTGCCCCGATGCACCATCCGCACCAGTTGGCCCTGGATGGCCACCCCTTCGATGTTCAGGTCGCTCAGCTGGCGCGAGAGCTCCTGGTAGAGAGTCAGATCAAAGCTCAAGGGCTCGCCTCCCTCCACCGGCACCAGCACGCCCCGTTGACGACGCTCACTCGAGCCGGAGCCCACGCTGAGCAGGCTGGGTCCGGTCTGACCGGACAGCTGGCTCGGGACCAGGGTCAACGACTCCAGATCGGGCTTGGCTTTCTTGCGCTCGGCGTGGTCTTCGGGCAGAGGCGCGTCGCGGAAGACGGGGCGGGCCTTTCCCGGACGGCTCAGCGAGGTCTCGAAGCAGCCCAGTGAGAGCCCGTCGTCGGGCACCACGAAAAGCTGGTCGTCCAGCGAGACCAGGCCGGAGGCGGCCGATAGCTTGCCTTCGCCTTCCATGCGCAGCTCGCCCAGCTTGCGCATGGATAGTCGCGGAAGGGAAAGGTCCAGGGAGCGCACCTGAGGCTGTTCGTCGCCGCTCATCCAATTGCCTGGCGGGCGGCCCGCAGACCGCTGAAATGGGCTCCCTGGACGGTGGCCGGGGCTCGTCTCCAGGTAGCCTCGCCGGCGAAAAAGAGCGGGCCCACCGGGTCGGCCAGCCGGTCGTAGGCGCTGGGGTCGCCGTCCGGGGGCACCAGGCTGTAAGCTCCCAGGCTGTAGGGGTCGCTGCCCCAGCGAGTGATCTTGCAGAGGCGCGGCCAGCGAACGGCCGGGAAGGCCGGACGGAGAGCTTCCAGGGCGGCCTGGATGATCTCGAAGTCGGGCTTCTGCTCCAGCTCCCGGGCTGCCCGACCGCTGGCAAAGCCGATCAGCACCGGCTGACCCATGGCTCTCTGGCCATCGAGGTAGGTGCCCAGGTGCCCTTCGCTCTGAGCCGTCAATGCGAAAAAATCGTGCCCCTCGGGCCAGAACGGCTCGGCAAACTGCAAGACCACTTTGTTGAGCAGCGTGACCCCCAGCTTTGACAGCGCCTCGGCCTTGCCGGGCAGCTCCGGCTCGAAACGCACCTTTCCCGAGCGCCAGACCCCCAGCGGCAGAGTCAGGACGGCTTTGTCGAAGCGGAAGGAGCCCCTGGGGGTCACCAGCTCGACATCGGCGCCCCAACGCACCACCTCCACCGGCTCTTCCAGCCGCAGGCTGCAGCCCTCGGTCGAGAGCAGCGTGTCGTAGCCCTCCAGGGGCATCAGGTCCTGATTGGGCGGGGGCTCGTCGGCCCCAGGGTCCCAGCGCCCGCTGAGGGCGTCGATATCGGCCACGGGCAGGGCCCGGGCCCGCCCCAGCCAGACCTCCTCGGCCGGCTCGAGGGTGACCTGCTCGAAGGACTGACGCAGGCTCAGGGGCCGGCCACTCAGGCTGCCGGCCCGCAGAGCCCGACCCACGCTGCTCACCTGCATGGCTGCCAGCTCGCGGCAACGGGCCGCGTCGACCGCTCTGCCTTGAGGGTCGAACAAGAGCAGGTTGCAGGGATCGCTCTTTTGAGTGCGCCCGCCCGAGCGGGCGGCGTAGGGATGGGCCATCCCGGTGTGCAGCCAGGCCGCCCCCAGCTCGAGCGGGTAGCCGAAGGTGCGGTCGGTCCAGATGCGACCTCCGATCCGTTCGCGGGCCTCGAAAACGGTGACCTGGCACCCCTTCCTGGCCAGCTCGCCGGCGGCTGCCAGCCCGGCCGCCCCGGCTCCTAAGACGGCGATGTTCACGGCCGGCTGCTTCTCCGCCCGAGACCCGGAACACTTCCACCGAGTCAACCGGGTGCCCCCCCTGGATGGCTGGCTCCCAACGCCACTGGCTCAAAACGACCTCAATCTGCTTGTCCAGCGCCGAATCGCCGGTTCCGCTCAGAAGCGATACGCGCGACTTCCCGCTGGCGGCGATCTCGAAGCGCACCCGCACGGTCTTCCCAATCGGGACGGGAGGAGCCGGGTCTTGAACGCGCCGGGCGCGTCGGTCCTGGCCGCGCGGCTCGCCCTCGGCCGTGCCTGGAGCCGAAGGCTGGCCGGAAGGCTCGGGGCCGGGCGAAGGCTCGGGGCCGGGCGAAGGCTCGGGGCCGGGCGAAGGCTCGGGGCCGGGCGGAGGCTCGGGGCCGGGCGGAGGCTCGGGGCCGGGCGGAGGCTCGGGGCCGGGCGGAGGCTCGGGGCCGGGCGAAGGCTCGGGGCCGGGCGGAGGCTCGGGGCCGGGCGAAGGCTCGGGCGAAGGCTCGGGGCCGGGCGAAGGCTCGGGGCTAGACTCGGGAGTGGGCGAGGGAAGGGTGCTCGGCTCGGGCGTCGAGGGTGCGGTGGCGACACGGACTGGCCGGGGTTGAGCCCGGGGATATCGGGGCCTGGGCGGCAAAACGGGCGCGGGTCGAGGGGGCTGGGGGCGGGCTAGCGCCACCGGGGCGGGCGTCCTGGGGCCCGGGCGAGCTGGCTGCGGGCGAGGTTGCGGCCTCCGAGGAGGCTCAGGCCAGGGCAGCAGGCGCACTTCGGCTCGCGGCAGGGGAATGGGCGCGGCCTGGCTCGAGTTCGGGCCCGGCCCCAGCCTCGGCAGAATGAAGAGTGCGTGCAGCACGATCGAGGCCAGCAAAGCTGCCGCGAAAGGCCGGTCAATTGCTCTGAGGAAGTTCGATCCGCTCCCCGCTCATCCGGTACAGGCTGATCACCTCGCCGTCCTGAACGTCTTCCCCCACCTGGAGATCGCCGTAGACGGTGATCGGCTGGTCCATGGCCACCGGAGCCCGCTTCTCCAGGCTGACGAAGACCCACTCGTTGAGGGCGGGGGTGGCCCCGTAGCAGCACATCATCTGGTCTTTTACCAGCACGAAGCTGCTCACCCCGTCCTTGTCCATGTCCACCGGGACCATGAAGCCGTCGATGGAGACTTTCTTGCCGTTGTAGCGGGTCACGCTTTCGGGCAATCGACTCTTCTTGGGTTCGTAACTGAACCCGCCCAGAGCCTGAAACCCGACCTTCTCGTAGGCGCTGCCCGAAGAACTGGGGGAGGGAGTAAGCCGAGGAGGGGCCTTGAAGACCATTCTCGGATTGCCGGCCACCAGCGCCACCCCGATCAGCAGGGCAACTCCCAGGAAGAGCTTGATACGATGCGCCATAGGCACAGGATTGGCCGGTTCGGTGCCGGCTCCTCCCGATCGATTCAATCTCCTCCAGCGGCGCTCGAAGTTGTCCTCGTTCTTCAGCGTTACGGCCTGAGTCCAGAGATTTCGAGTCGCGGGCGGATCCCAGCTCTTTTTCAGATCCCCTGTCCGGCGGTGGGATATCCCACGCCAGCAAGGGGGATCCACACTTTGGGTGGGATCACTCGGCGGAAAGGGCCAGCCGGAAGGGCACTCGGGTGCCGTTCCCCGAGCGCAGGCGCAGGGTTCCTCTCAGCAGGTCCCCCGCAAACCAGCCCCGTCCCCGACGAGCGGGCGCTTCGCACCGTGCGGAACCGCCACGGTCGCCTCCGGCGCGATGTCCGTTGACCGCAAGGCCCACAGCCTCTATGATGCCATTTGAGAATGAATCCTCAACTACTCGTCCTGACCAACCTCAAGAAGAGCTTTCTTACGCCCGAGAACGAGCTTCTGCCCATCCTGGACATCGCTCACTTCCAACTCGCCCAGGGCGAGCAGGTGGCTCTCCAGGGGGCCAGCGGCTGTGGGAAGACGACTCTGCTGCACCTCATCGCCGGACTGACCCCGGCCGACTCGGGCCAGATCGAGCTGGCCGGCCAGCAGCTCTCAAGCCTGAGCGAGGCGGCCCGCGACCGCTTGAGGGCCACCACCCTGGGTTATATCTTCCAGACCTTCAATCTGCTCCAGGGATTGAGCGCTCTCGAGAACGTCGAGCTGGGGATGCTGTTCGGCGGCAAGCGCGACCCTGGTTATGCCCGCCAGCTCCTGGAGGCGGTGGAGCTGGGCCAGCGAGTGCACTATCGGCCGGCTCGCCTGTCGGTGGGCCAGCAGCAGCGGGTAGCCGTGGCCCGGGCTCTGGCCAACCGTCCTCGCCTGGTGCTGGCCGACGAGCCCACCGCCAATCTCGACCGTAAACACGCCCTGGAGGCGGTGGAGCTGATCCAGTCCACCTGTCGCCAGAACGGAGCCGCCCTGCTGCTTGTCTCTCACGACGCCGAGGTGGTGGGACGCTTTGAGCGGGTCGAGAGGCTGGCCGACCTCAACCGGGTGCTCGTCTCGTGAGCATTTTCAAGCTGGCCTGGCGCAGCCTGACTCAGCACCGGGTATCCAGCCTGGTGACCATCTTCTCCATCGCTCTCGCCACCGGGCTGGTGATGGCCGTTTTTGCCATCCAGGCTCAGTCTTACGCCGCCTTCACCGGCGGGGCGGGTGGATTCGACGCCGTGCTTGGGGCCCGCGGCAGCCAGCTTCAACTGGTGCTGAACACCGTTTTTCACCTGGAGACCTCGCCCGGCAACATCCCCTGGTCGCTTTACCAGGCAATCTCTCAAGACCCCCGCGTGGCCCGCGCGATTCCCTACGCGGTGGGGGACAACTATCGGGGCTTTCGCATCGTGGGCACCTCCCCCGAGCTCTTCCAGGAAGGTTTTCAACTCGCTCCGGGTGGGCAGCTCTTCGAGCCCACCTCGCGGCAGGCCGTGATCGGCAGCTTTGTGGCCCAGAGAACAGGCCTCAAGCCTGGCTCGCAGTTTCATCCTTACCACGGCGTGGTCTTCAGCGAGTCGGCCCGCCACGACGAGGAATACACGGTGGTGGGGGTGCTCGAGCCGACCAGCTCACCGGCCGACCGCGTGATCTGGATCCCCCTGGAGGGTATCTTCCGCATGTCTGGCCACGTGCTGCGTGGCTCCGGGAAGGACTTTCAGGCCCGGCCCGATCATGAGATCCCGGATCAGCACAAGCAGATCAGCGCCGTCATGCTCGAGCTCAAGAGCAGCCAGGCCGGCTTTGCGCTCGAGCAGACCATCAACAAGCAGGGCCAGGTGGCCACCCTGGCATGGCCTGTGGGGCGGGTGATGGCCGAGCTGTTCGACAAGCTGGGCTGGATGAACCGGGTGCTGGCCCTGGTGGCCTACCTGGTGGTGGCAGTGGCCTTGGCCTCCATCCTGGCCGGGCTCTACAATACCATCGACCAGCGCCGCCGCGAGCTCGCCATCCTGCGGGCCCTGGGGGCGCCCCGGCGCACGCTGTTGGGGCTGATTTTGCTCGAATCAGGCCTGCTGGCCGGGCTCGGCAGCCTGGCCGGGCTGCTGGTCTACACCGCCATTCTGGCCGTGGCCGTCGCGGTCGTGCGCAGCCAGACGGGGGTCGTGCTGGAAGTTCTGGCCTTTCACCCGGTGCTGGTTCTGGCCCCGCTGGGGGTGACGGCGCTGGGGACGCTGGCCGGCCTGCTGCCAGCCTGGAAGGCTTATCGGACCGACGTGGCCAGCAATCTGGCTCCGCCGGTTTGAACCTGGCCCGGGCCGACGCGTAGAATCTGGAGGATGAGCATGCGCTTCTTGATCGCCTTGTTGCTCCTGGCCATCGGTTGCCAGGCCCCTTCACCGACCCACGACCAAGATGGTCATGAGCACAAAGCGCCCCACGGCGGGACCCTGATCGTCCTGGGCGAGGAGGCGGCCCACCTGGAATTGGTGCTCAGCCAGAGCGGTCGCATGACGGTCTACGTGCTCGATGCGGAGGCCGAGAATTCCATCCGCGTGACCCGGGGCGAGCTGACGATCCAGGTGGACGGGAAGCCCATTTTGCTCAAAGCTCACCCGAGCGAGCTGACCGGGGAGAAAGTGGGTGACTGCTCGGAGTTTCAGGGAGACTCCAGCCTGCGTGACAAGCCTCCCTTCCAGGGAACCGTTTTTCGGATCGAGGTGCAGGGACGGAGCTATGAGAAGATAACCTTTAAGTATCCCGAAGGAAATGAATGATGAGTGATCTGGCTCTCGAGGTGCGCGAGCTTCGCAAGACTTATAAGACTGTGGGGGGAACGCAGGAGGCTCTCAGGGGGCTCGACCTGTCCGTCAGGAAGGGCCAGGTCTATGGCTACGTCGGGCCCAACGGCGCCGGCAAGAGTACCAGCATCAAGATCTTGCTGGGCCTGGTGCGACCCGATTCGGGCACGGCTCTGGTGATGGGCCATCCGGCCGGCAGCGTGGAGGCGCGCCGGCTGCTGGGGTACCTTCCCGAGGTGGCCGTCTACCACGAATTCATGGGCGCGGAAGAGCTGCTGGTGTTGCACGCCGCCCTGGCCGGAGTGAGCGCCTCCGATCGCCTGTCTCGTTGCCGCACGGCTCTGGAGATGGTGGGACTGGGCTCGCGCATGAAGAGCCGCATTCGAGAGTTCTCCAAGGGCATGAAGCAGCGTTTCGGAATTGCCCAGGCCCTGGTGGCCGACCCCCCCCTGCTGGTCCTGGACGAGCTGACCTCAGGGCTCGACCCGATCGCTCAGCTCGAGCTCAAGGAGCTCATCTTGAGCCTGAAAGAGCGAGGCATCACCATCTTCTTCAGCTCTCACATGATGAGTGAGGTGGAGACCGTCTGCGACAGCATCGGGATCATCCACCAGGGTAAACTGCGTGCCGAGGGCACCCTGCAAGACCTCCTGAGCATCGAGAACCGAGTGGCGATTCACTTTCGCGGGCCCACCGACGAGCTGGCCGAACTCAACCCCCAGCCGGCCAAAGCGGGCGAGCAGGTCATCACGGTGGAGCAGGCAGGCACCGACGCGGCCCTGGACCGGATCCGCCAGGCAGGCGGGTCCATCCTGACAGTGGCTCCGGCCAAACGCCACCTGGAAGACGTGCTGCACCAGCTGGTGACTGCTGGAGAAGCCGCATGATCTTGAAAATTTACTACCTTTCCAAACTCTATCTGTTGGAGCAGATCCGCCGCCAGGTGCACCTGGTCACCCTGTTTCTGGCGGTCATCTTGCTGATGCTGCCGGCCTACGTGAATTCGTTCAGCCTGGGCCTGTCCGCTTTCGAGCGGGTGGCCAAGGATTTCGGGCTGACCCTGATCAGCTTCTACGCCGTGGCCATGGCGATTTTCCTGGGGGTGACCGCGGTTTCGTCCGACCTCGAGCGGCGCACCCTCTATCCCCTGCTGGCCCGCCCCATCCCGCGCTGGGCCTACCTGATGGGCAAATTCGTGGGGGTGCTGGTGGTGCTGGTGTCCTCGGTGCTGGTGCTCTCTTGCTGCCTGATGCTCTCCATCGCAGCCCTGGCCAAGTTCGCTGACGGGCAGCTGATCGTGGTAGCGCTCTGCTATGCCCTGGAAGCCTCGGTACTGGCGGCCGCCTGCATCTTCTTCAGCACCTTCTCCAGCCCGCCCCTGGCCGGGGTGCTGGGAGTGTTTCTCTACTTTGTGGGAGGGTTGAGCCAGAGCTTTATCAGCTTCTTCCTGGTGGAGGACCGCGAATCGCCGGCCGTGGCCATGCTGGCCCGCGGCCTCAAGATGGTCATGCCCCACTTCGACCTGTTCCGCGTCAAGAACGCGGTCGTTTACACCCTGCCCCTGGAGCCGGCCTACCTGCTCTCCATCACCGGCTACGCTCTGGCCTGGATGCTGCTCTTCGTGTTGCTGGCCGAGCGCTTATTCGCGAGGAAAGACCTGTGAGAGTGCTCAGCCTGCTGCTGCTGGTGTTTCTATTCGGGCCGGCCTGGGCCCAGCCGCCCTCCGCCTCTGCTTCGCCCGCCGAGCACGTTCACGATGAGCATTGCGAGCACGAGCACGAGCTGACCGAGGAGGAGATCCTCCATCGTCATCATCAGCACGGCCAGGAGGAGGTCGAGGCGGGCAGCGAGTACACCAGCGCCGGCCTGCACGCCCAGGTCGAGAACGCGCCCGCCCTCTACAAGTTCATGATCCGTGAGAGCAACTCCGAGCCTTTTCGGCTCAAGGGTCAGAGTGTTCTGGTGTGGCGCGACACCGCGGTCGTGTGCGCCCTGAATCTTGTGATCATTTTCTGGTTCTATCGCCGGAGGCAGTGATGGTGCGCAAGGCCCTCTGGCTGCTGGCCATCCTGGCCATCCTGGGCGGAAACCTGCTGCTGCCCCCGCAACACGAGCGCCAGTTCGGTCTGCAGCAGAGCGTCCCGCGTAGTCGCGCTGACGTGCTGCTGGACGTGCTGGGCGAGGCGCGCACGGTGATGGCCCGCATGCTCTGGTTCAAGATGGACCTTCTGCACGAGCAGCTTGACCGTCAGGGCATCCCCCACGAGAAACAGTCTGACCTGCTGCCGCTCCTGAGAATGATCACCCTCCTGGATCATCGACTCGAGGATGCCTACGACATCATCGTGGCCGACCTGGCCCGGGGCCACGGGCGCCATGAGGAGGCCCGCGAGATTCTCGAGGAGGGGCTCGGTTACAACCCGCGCAGCGTCACGTTGCTGCAGACGAAAGCGCTGATGCTCTTCAAAGAGAAGCGTTACGAGGAGGTCATTCCTGTCGTGCAGGCCGGTCTGGCCGCCACGGTCGATCGGGTCGATATCCTCAACATGTCCCGGCTGGGCTTTCGGGCCGAGCAGAGACTGGGCCACCCTGACCAGGCTGAGTATTATCTGCGACTGATGTTCTCGGTGGTGCCAGGCGATCCAGCGGCAGCCAGTCTCTGGAAGGAGCTCCGGGACGTGCCGCCTCCGCCGGATGTGCTTTATCCCGGGTTGCGCTGACCAGGAGACGAGCCTGGCGCGCGAGAATCCTTCAAGGTCATGCGGTTGCCGGCTCTATCTCTCGCGCTTCTCACAATGCTCTTTGGCGGAGCCCAGGCCTGCATTTCCTGTTATGGCGGAGATGAGCCCCGGCCGGACGTTTCCAAGCTGAAACGCATCGACTCCAAGCCGCTGCCCACCTCATCCCCCATGAAGCTCAGGCCTATCCGCCCGGACGCCCCCCCCAGCCCCAGGCCGATTCTCTCGGCCACTCCCAGGAAAGACAGGCCTTAAGTGCTCAAGATCCTGATCATCATGGCAGTGGCGGTGACCGCGGTTACTTTCGGCGACATTTTCATGACTCAGGGCATGCGCTCGGTCGGGCCCATCGGCCTGGCCAACGTCTCTTCTCCCGGAGCGCTCTGGGCCACCATCTGGCGCATCTTTGGCACCCCCAAGGTGTGGATGGCGATCGTCTGCATGGCCACCTTCTTTTTCCTCTGGCAAGCGGTGCTGTCGTGGGGAGTGGACCTGTCGCTGGTGTTGCCCATGACCGCCCTGACTTACGTCATGAATGCCTTTCTGGCTGGTCCGCTCCTGCACGAGGAGGTCAGCTCCCAGCGCTGGGCCGGCACCATGCTGATCTTTCTGGGGGTCGTGCTGGTCACGCTGACCGGCAAGCCGGCCGCCACGCCCTGACCTGGCGAGGAATTCCGACCCCATCCAGGGAACAAGCGCGCTCATGACCTCAGAGCTCAGTTATGAGCAGGCTGTGGCCCGCTTGAAAGAGGTGGTCGAGAAGCTCGAGCAGGGCAGCCTCGACCTGGAAGAATCCCTGCGCCTGTTCGAGGAAGGTGTTTCTCTGTCGCGTCTTTGTGACGAGAAGCTACGCGTGGTCGAGGCCCGGGTGCAGGTGCTGGTCGAGAAATCCGCTGGGGGGAAAGAGGACGCTTCGTGACAACATCAACCACCGGCTTTGACCTGATCGCCTACATGAAGGCCCGGGCTCAGGAGGTCGACCAGGCCCTGGACGAGCTCTTGCCCCAGCGCGGGCCCTATATGGGCAAGATCGGTGAGGCTATGCGCTACAGCCTCTTCCCGGGCGGCAAGCGTTTCCGCCCCGTGCTTTGCCTGGCCGCCGCCGAAGCCCTCGGGGCCGAGCGACGGGTGGCCATGCCGGCCGCCTGTGCCTTCGAGATGATCCATTGCTTCTCGCTGGTGCACGACGATCTGCCCTGCATGGATGACGACGACATGCGTCGCGGCAAGCCCTCCTGCCACAAGGCCTACGGCGAGGCGATGGCCCTGTTGGCCGGCGATGGGCTGAACACCTGGGCCTTCCACGTGGCCAGTCAGTCTCCGGCGTCAGCAGAGGCCAACCTGCGGGTGGTCCGCGAGCTGGCCGAGGCCACCGGGCATCCCGGCATGATCGGGGGTCAGGTGATCGACCTCGACGGCCAGCACGGCTCGGTCGACGGCCCCCAGCTGCTGGCCATCCACCGAGCCAAAACAGGGGCCCTGATCCGGGGCGCGGTCCGCTGCGGGGCAATCCTGGGCGGAGCCGACGAGGCCCGGCTCGAGGCCCTGACCGGCTATGGCGAGAGAGTGGGGCTGGTCTTCCAGATCACCGACGACATCCTGGACGCCGCTGACGATCCCGAGCCCGTCAGCTTCCCGGCCCTGTTCGGCCTGGAGGAGTCCCACCGGATGGCCCGCGAGGCCACCATGGAGGCGGTGGCCCTGCTTGAGCCGCTCGGCGGTCGAGCCGAGCCTCTGTCCAGCCTGGCCCTCTATCTGCTCGACCGCAAGACGTGACCGTCGCTCCTCTGGCCCGCACCCTGCATGACCTGGCCCGCACCCTGCACGCGGTAAGCGCCGGGCCAGTGGCCTGGGCCGGCCCGGGTGGGCAGGCCTACTATCGCCTGACCGGCCACGCCTACCCCGAGTTGGAGGATCTCTCCGATGGCTCGGGCAGCGACGCCGAGATGCTTGCCTCGGCCCTGGGCTGGGTCTACGCCCGGCGCATGGAAGGCCTGGAAGGCCCCCTGGTCGTGGTCGTGGAGGACGAGCTTGGGCCCGGTTTCGCCGAGGCTCTGGCGGCCATCAGCGCGCGTCAGGAGTCTGTGCTGGTGGTGCTGATCGACCTGGGTCGGCGCTATCTCTCGGCCGTCCGAACCGGCTGGGGCATTCTCAGCCGCGAATCCAGCCAGGCCAGCCTGCAGGGCTTCCTGGAAAGCCTGGGCATCTTTTTTTTGGGCAGCCACGACGCCCGCAAGCCGGAGCGCTTCGAGGAGTTGTTGCAGGAGGCTCTGAGCCAGGAAGGGGTGCGCTTGCTGCACCTGCTCGGCCAGCCCGCCGAGCTTTCGGTCGAGGAGGGGGCGCGCTCGGATCAGTATCACCTTTCCCGCCCACCCGATCGCCCGGCCTGGACGACCCCGGTGCAGAGCCGCCGGGCCCTGCCGCCCGATACCCTGGCCCAGGCCGTGCTGGCCCGACTGGCCAGCGATCTCGAGCAAGAGCCTCAGGCAGTGGTCTACTGGACCGTGGCCGAGGCCCCCGGTCCCCTGGCCATGCTTGGCCGGCGCTGCCTGCGTCGCTCCCCCGGCGAAGTGCTGGCGGAGGCCCGCGGTGCCGCCCGTGGAGGCCTGTCGCCCTACCTGGTTCTGTCGGCCCGACGTTTGCCCGAGATCTTCAGCCAACTGCTCGAGGGAGTGGACTTCCCCGCCACCTTGCTGGTGGTGGACGGCGGGCTCCAGCCCATGGCTCCGGGGTTGCCGCCTCACCCGGCTTCCCTGCGCGATCTGGCAATGCTGCGCATGATCCCCAACGTGATGCTGGCGGCCCCGGCCGACGAGGAGGAGGCCCGCCGCATTCTGGCTGGCAGTCGCGATTACCCGGGCCCGGTGGCCCTGCGCTTCACGGCTGCCCCGGCGGTGGGATTGGGGGCTCCGGGTGCGGCCAGGCCGGCCCCGCCGGGTCAGGGGCGCCAGTTGCGCTCGGGTCCCTCGGTGGCCCTTCTGGGTGCGGGCAGCACCGTCTTCCCCTGTGTGCTTGCGGCCGAAACCCTGGCCGCCTGGGGAGTGCAGGCCTCGGTCTTCGATCTGCGCTGGATCGAGCCGCTAGACACGGCCTTGCTGGAGAAGGCCCTGACCTGTCAAAAACTGGTCACGGTGGAGGAGCATTTGAGCAAAGGGGGTGCTGGCACGGCCGTGCTCGAAACCCTGCAACGATTGGCGCACGCCGTCCCCAGCCTGGCTTTGACCCTGGCCGACGACGCTGCGGACCTTCCCGCCGCCGGACTCGAGTCGGGCGGATTGTCAGCCGAAGGAATCGCAGTCGCGGTCAGGAAGTTCCTGGGAATGGGCGAGGGAATCTGAGGTCTGGTCAGCTCTTTCTCGCCGGTGAGGTGCCCATGAAAGTCCTGAATAGCTTTCTCTCTCGCGCCTCCAAGGTGACGCTGTTGGCCTTGGGCTGTGCCCAGGTGCTGCTTCTGGCCACACTCGACTTCTATACTGCGCACGAGGTGGCACTCTGGATCTTTTACCTCATCCCCGTGGCCACTGTGACCTGGTATGCCGGCAAAGATTGCGGCGTGTTCATGGCGTTCGTGAGCTCGCTGGCCTGGTACTTTGCCGACGAGCTGGCCGGCCATCCCCTCAGCTGGATGATGATCCCGATGTGGAACGCTCTGGTGCAGTTGGTGGGTTTCTGGCTCTTCGTCCGCGTGCTGGCCCGGCTGCACGAGCAGCTCGATGAAGCCAGGCGACTGGCCCGCAGTGACCCGCTGACCGGGGCTCTGAGCGGGCGCGCCCTGCTCGATCTGGCCACGGTCGAGCTGGAGCGAGTCCGTCGCTACGGCCATCCCCTCACCCTGGTGTGTTTTGACCTGGACGACTTCAAGACGCTCAACGAGAAGCACGGACACGAGGTGGGGGATCAGCTGCTTCGAGGCGTGGTGCGCACCCTGCTCGGCAACCTGCGCACGATGGACGCGGTGGCCCGCTGGGGCGGGGACGAGTTCATGCTGCTCTTGCCCGAGACCGGTCCCGAGCAGGCCCAGATGGTGGTGCCGCGCGTGCGCGAAAAGCTGCACGAGCTGATGCGTCGCAATTCCTGGCCGGTGACCATCAGCACCGGCGTGGTGACCTTCTTCTCCTGTCCCCCACCGGACGCTGCTCCGGTGGACGAAGCCTTGCGGCACGCCCTCGAGCTTTCGAGCACCGCCAAGGCCCAGGCGAAAGGTTCCATTCGCTACGACGTGCAGGGCGAGACGGTCACGGTGCGTTGATACGCTGGTAACGGCCGTCCTTGACCTGGAGCAGGTACACTTTGCGCAGGTCGCTCCGGCTGCTCAGGGCGAACCTGCCGCTCACCCCATCGTAGGGCGGGCGGTCGTTCCCGATGGAGGCCAGGTAGTTGCGCGCCGCCAGGCGCTGCATGCGGATGCGAATCAGGGGTTGGCCCTCGGCGGGTGCCTGAAGGGCCGCGCCCAGGGCGTCGAAGAGCAGCATGGCGGCGTCATACGAGCCGGCATCCACATGGGAAGGCTCGCGCTCGCCGAAGATCTGGTGGTATTCGTCCACATACTTGCGCACTGCCGGACTGTCCTGATCGGGGAGGAAGTAACCTGAAAGCAGAAGACCTTCTACGTCGGTGCCACCCTGCTCGATCAGGTCGCGGCTGAAGGGGATCACCTGAGAGGCCAGGGGAATCTTGAGACCGGACTTCTTGAGGGTGTTGGCTAATTGGGCAACCGGCAGACCACGGAATTCGGAGGCCAGCACGAACTCGGCCCCCTGGTCGGCCAACTGGGCCACCTGGTTGCTGAATTCCTGGGTGTTGTCGTCGTAGCTGGCCCGCGCCACGATCCTGCCACCCTTCTTTGTGAAGGCCTGCTCGAAGGCCCGGGCCATCGAGCTGGAGAGCAGGTTGTCCTCGTTGACCACCAGCGCCCCTCGAGTGAAGCCCTGGCTGGCAAAATGATCGGCCAGGGCCTGGAGACGAGGGTCATTGGAGTCGGAGGCGGTGAAGAGGAAGGGCCCGGCCTCCCAGACCCGGGGGTCGGAGGCGGAGGGAGCCAGGTCGGGCAATCCGGCATCGTTGAACAGCGGGGCCGCGGCCAGCACGCGCTGGGAGCTGAAGGGGCCGAAACAGACCAGGTAGCGAGGGTCACGGGTAATCTTCTGGGCCTCCAGCAGGGCCTGGTTGGTCTGGGAGCGATCATCATAGAGGTCGATCACTACCTGGCGTCCGTCCACTCCGCCCCGCAGGTTGATATTGGCCTGGGCTTGAGCCAGCCCATAGAGAACGGCCCGGCCCTCGGGGGCGTCCGTCCCCTCCAGCGAAACCAGTGCGGGCACCCGCACGATTCCGGACTCCTCCGGACCCGGGCGGAGCAGCAGGGCGTAGGCATTCTGCTTGAGGATGTGAGCCTCGGCGTCCTCGGGGTTGCGGGTGACCAGGGTGTCCAGCATGGCCGCGGCGGCTCGCAAGGATTCGGGCGTTCCCTGGGCGATCAGCTCGCGACCGCGAAACTTGTCAGCCACCTCCTCGCTCGTGCTGGTGGCGGTCGGGGTGGGCGTGCGACCGGGGCCGGGCGCGCTGGGGCCGCTCAGGCCCAGGCCCGCGGCCACGACGAAGGAAAGGGTGGAAACGGCCAGCAGGGCCGGCAGCCAGACCGGTGGGCGAGCCGCAGGTTGCGAGGGAGCCTTGCGTCTGGGTGGGGGGAGGGGCGCGGGAGGCTGAGCCGGCCGGCTCGGAGTCGGTCGGGGCTCTGGAGGAGCCAGCTTGGGGTCGGACAAGAGCAGCAACAGATCTCGAATCAACTCCCCGGCGCTGGCGTAGCGCAGGGTCGGGTCAGGCTGCATGCACTTGAGCACCAGATCTTCGGTGCGCGCGTCGATATCACTGCGATGGGGCTTGAGACGGTGGCTGCCGTAGACGGGGGAAGGCGGCTTGCCGGTCAAGAGGAAGTAAATCGTAGCCCCCAGAGAGTAGAGGTCAGAGCGCTCGTCCACCCGGTCTTCCCATTGCTCGGGAGGGGCGTAACCCACCGAGCCCGAGGGCTGGGTGTCGCGGCGGCCTGAGTCAGGGTCGAAGTGTCGCGCCAGGCCAAAGTCGATCAACTTGAGATGGCGCTCCTCGGTGACCATGATGTTCTCGGGCTTGAGATCGCGGAAAATCACGGCGGGGGACTGGCTGTGCAGGTAGTCGAGCACGCGGCCCAGCTCCAGCGCCCAGCGCAGGGCCTGAGCCTCTCCAGCGGGGCCCTCCTTTTCGACCAGGGCCGCCAGGGTGGGGCCATCAACAAACTCCATGACCAGAAACTGGCTGGGTGCCTCGAAGAAGTAGTCCACGATCAGGGGTAGATTGCGATGGCGCAGGCGCGCCAGCATGCTGGCCTCGCGCTCAAAGCGCGTGCGCGCGCTCTGCAACTGGGTGCTGTCCTTACACACCAGCTCCTTGATGGCCCACTGCTTACCAGCCAGGCGCGAGTCCTGGCTGAGGTAGACGGCCCCCGACCCGCCCCTGCCCAGGCTTCGCTCGATGCGATAGCGGTCTTGCAGCACCGTGCCCGGCTTCAAGGCCATGGTCTAGTTTTCGGGTGCCTGAATGGGCAGGGTGATGGTGAACTTGGCTCCGCCTGCGTCGGAGGTTCCGGCCACGATGTCACCCGAGTGCTTGCGAGTGACTTCCTTGCAGATGGCCAGACCCAGGCCGGTCCCCTTGCCGATCTCCTTGGTGGTGTAGAAGGGCTGGAAAATCTTCGATTGGACCTCGGAGGGGATGCCCGGCCCGTTGTCCCAAACCTCCACCAGGATCTGTCCATTTTGGGTTCCGGTGCGGATGTCCACCGTGGGCTGGTAGGTCTTGGAGCTGAGCAGCGCGTCGCGGGCGTTCACAAGCAGGTTGTTGAAAACGTGAGCCCACTGGGTGGAGTTGGCCCGCACGGTGGGCAGTGGGTGCAAGTCGAGCTTGACCCGGATGCCGTCCTGGTTGAGGCTCTCCTTGAGTAACTCGACCGAGTTCTCGATGACCCGGTTGAGATCGAGCTCAGAGCGAACAAAGCGCGAGAATGTCAGCCCCTGCTCAGCCTCCAGCGGCCCGCGCGAGTAGATGAGCAGCTTTTCGATGATGGCCTTGCATTTCTCCACCGCTTCGCGCATGATCTCAAGCCGCCGGGCCACCTGAGGCTCGGCCTGGGTGCGGGATAAGCTGCCCACCATGGCCAGCACGGCTCCCAGCGGAGTGTTCAACTCGTGGGCCACCCCGGCGGCCAGTCGGCCCACTCCGGCCAGGTGGCTCTCCTCGGCCATCTCGGCCTGGAGCGATGCGATCTCCTCCTTGGCCCGGGCCAGCGCTCCCTCGCCACCGAAGCGCGGTGCCAACAGAGCCGCCGCCAGGGCGGCGGTCTCCATGAGCCGGCGCTGACGGTCGCTGGGGCGTTTGTCTTGATCCCACACGGCCAGCAGGGCTCCCCCGGTCTGCTGGCCGGGCGAAACGGGCACGGCCAGCAGGCAGCGCCCACGCTGGACCGCCTCGGAGGGCTCGCCCGAGTCCCAGGCCTGGCTCAACAGGTCGCGCACCACCCCTGGGCCGGTCTCCTCGGCGCTGCGCCCGGCCTGGGCGGCCCGTCGGAAGCCGCTCTCCTCCTGACCGGGCTGGAGATACAAGGTGGCGCCGCTGGCCCCCGCCTCGTGCAGGATCTGCTCGCACAAGGAGCGGCTCTGGGCATTGAAATCGTCCCCCTCGGTCACTCCGTGCATCAGTCCCAGCACGCCCTGCAAGAAATTCTCGCGCTGGCGCAGATAGAAGAAAGAGGCCCAGGCCGCCCCCAGCGCCAATGCGGTGGCTGCAAACCACAGGATATAGAGCCAGTTGGGGGTCACCGCGCCGCCGTCCACCATCGGAAGGGTTTGTTGCGCTCTCGAATGGATCCTGCGTCAGCTTGTCTCAGCTCATGAATGAGCAGGGAGGGGACTATTTCAAGCCAGACATCTGGGCGGCCAGGTCAAGCACCCGCTGTCCCTGGGGCCCGGCGAAGCCCGTGCCCACCACCAGGCTGGCCACCACCGCGGCCGCCTCCTGCTCGCGACGCGAGCGCTCCCTGGCCACGCTGCGCTGGAAGGTGGAAATGTTGGGAAGAGTGCCGTCCTCCAGGGCTTCGGGGCCGGTCACGCCGTTGGCCCGGGCCAGGGAGGCAAAGATCTTGTTGTAATTCGGGCTACCCTGGTCGTTGTAGAGCAACTCCTGGGGAACCTGGCGAAGGAAAGCCGCCAGTCCGCCCATTTGCCTGGTGACACTGGGAAGCACGCTCAACACCTCGCGCTCGGGATTCTCCACTACATGGGCGGTGACGGTGTAAGGGGTGTCGCTGCTCTGGCTCTGCTCGACCGAGGTGAAGGAGCCGTTCTGGGGGTCGAAGGCCAGGCTGCCCCGCGTCGGGCTCTGCTCGCTGGCCAGGCCGCTGTAAGAGCGGACGTCCTGCTCCAGAGTGCGCTGAACGGCTACATTGATGGCGCTCTCGCGGCGCAGCTCGGGCTGCAGCAAGAAGATCTGCGAGCGCAGGTCCAAGTCACGAGCGCTGCGCTCTTTGGCGACGGCGCGCTGGAAAGTGGACAGGTTGGGCAGCCGGCCGTCCTCGAGCGAATCGGGGAAAGTGGCCCAGGACTGGCGAGCCAGGTCGGCCAGCACGCCGTTGTAGTTGGGCTCGCCGCCATAGCCGTAGAAGCGCTCGTCGCTCACGCCTCGAAGCCACTCGGACACGCCGCCGACTTCGTCGTGGGCCGCCGGGACGTTGCCCAGCTCGCGCCCCACCCTGACCGGATCGCCGATGACGGCGAAAGTTTGTTGGAACGGTTGGGCGGCGCTGACGGTCACCTCGTCCTGACTGTGCAGGTCCACCTCGCCGTCGTCGCGGATGCGCCCTTTGCTCACGCTCTGGGTGTGGTTGGAATACTGAACTCCGCTAAGCTGGACGATGCCGTTCATGGATTGCTGTCCCCCTGTCATTTCTGGTCTGTGGGGAAAGTCTATCGGAGGGGTCTCAAAGGGACATGAAAGGGTCTCGGGCTCGCAGCCGGGCTGCTTCCCCGATTCCAGGAGCGCAGCCGGAAACCAGTGAACCGGCTCACTTGGCACCAGCGAAATCCCCGCTGCACAGATCAAAGGAATATCAGCACCATCCTCTTGACGCTCCATTCAACCCGTGTCAGGTCGTCCGGCCCTTGCAGGCCCAGATGGCGACCGGCTCCTCGCGCCCCCGTACGTGGACCGCTTCCATGGCCGCGAGCTCGAACGTCCCGGCCAGCAGGGCCCGAGATTGTTGGGAAAGCAGGATATCGACTCCAAACTGCCGGGTCAAACCCTGGATGCGAGCCGCCACGTTGACCGTGTCCCCGATGGCCGTGTAGTCGAAGCGGTCTCCCGACCCGATGGCGCCGAGAACAAGCGGTCCGGTGTGGATGCCCACGCCGTGCGCAAGTTGGGGGCGGTGCTCTTCAGCGAGCAAGCGGTTCACCGCCGCCATCCGCTCTCGAAGGCTAAGTGCGGCGCGTAGCGCGTCGTCGACCTGGGCTGTCGCCCCGTTGACGCCGAACAGCGCCATGACCGAGTCTCCGATGAACTTGTCCACCATTCCCCCGTGCTCGGCCACGGCCTGCGTGGTCTCTTGAAGGAAGCGATTGAGAAGTCCGACCACCTCCTCCGGCGAATGGTGCTCCGAGAGCGCCGTAAACCCGCGCACGTCGACGAACATGACCGTGGCCACCGCACGACGCGTCTGCGCGCCGAGCAGAGCGGGGTTGCGGACGACCTCGCTGACCAGCTCGGGACTGAGAAAGCGCTCCAGGCGGCGGCGGATGAGCCCTTCGCGCTGGAGGCGCAGCAGGTTGAACACGACCAGGGACGTGACCAGCGTGATCGTGCCCTGGTAGACCAGGTCGCCCACGGTCACCATCATCGCTTCCCTCCAGGGCAGGATGAGATGGGCGAACGCGATCTGCAGCGTGATGCTGTAGCCGCCCATCATCAAGACGACGCCCGGACTGTAACGAAGACCGCTGAACGTCGTGATGACCATGAAGATCGGCAGTGGCACAAACCCGGCGAAATCTTTGAGCGGTGGGGGCAGGCTCATCGAGACCGAGAACACCGCCGTCGCATAGAGCGTCGCCTCCCAGCCGGTGAGAAGAAACTTGCGGTAGGCGCGATAGGGGGGGCGAGTCTTCAGCCACAGATAATTCATCGCGGCCACCACAGCCCCCAGGATCAGACAGGCAAACAAAGTCCAGGGGGCGTTGAACGGCAAGAATGGCCAGCGATGGTTCGCCAGGTGCAAGACCAGCAGCAGACCCAGGCCAATCGCCTGACCACCCTGCAGGCCGGTCTCGCTGCGGGTCTCGATCTCGTGCCGCTGACCGTCGGCATCCAGGAGCTCATAAGGCACACGCGCAGGGTAGGCCGGACAGGCTCCGCCCGCTTTGACGGGGGTCAACTTCAGCAGGCGGAAAAAATTGCTCGCGAGCCCGAACTCTCTCCCCGGTCGACCGGGACGCCCGCCGGCGGAGCTGTTGTGCCCGTTGAAGCCATGTGCGGGCATCCTCGGGGGGACCTGGCGGCCCAGGCCACCCCGGCGATGACCCGAAAGCCGCGAGGAGGAGAACCCCGATGCCGACGCGCAGTAGGCCGCGCAAGCAAGCGTACTGCGGGCGCACCCTGCGGCTGCCGTCACGCAGATCGAGGGCGCGACTTGCGCGATCCGCGGAGGAATGAGATGACGGCAAACTTCAAAGAGCTATTCGGCCGGGGCAAGCTAGGCGCCCTGGAAACGAGCAACCGCATCAAGTACGCGGCCTGCTGCGTGTCCAACTTCAACACGACGGACGGCTTTATCTCCGAGCGGGAAATGGGGCGCATGCAGGTCATCGCGGGCACGGGATGCGGCATCATCACCAATCAAGGGGCCTATCCCGATCCTCGCGGTGAGGGCAAGGCCTACCTCCGCCAGCTCGCCCTCTACGACGACAAGTACATCCCGGGGTTGGCCCGGGTGGCCGAGATGATCAACCGCCAGGGAGCGGTCTCGATCCAGCAAATCTTGCACGGCGGCCGCTACGGGGGAATCGAGCTCGACTATTGCATTCAGCCTTCGCCGGTCAAGCAAACCCTCAAGCACTTCCGCCCGCCGCGCGAGATGACCCGAGCCGAGATCAAGCAGTGCATCCACGAGCATGCGCAGGCCGCTCGTCGCTCGATCGAGGCAGGCTTTCACGGAGTTGAGGTGACCAGCTTCATGGGCTACCTGCTGTCCGATTTCAACTCCCGGTTCACCAATCAGCGAAGCGACGAGTACGGAGGCTCGCTGGAGAACCGGGGCCGGTTCATGGTGGAGCTGCTCGAGGCCATCAAGACCATCATCGGCGACAGGCCCCTGATCGTCCGTCTGAACGGGGTGGAGCTGATGGACGAGTTCGGCGGCAGCACTCCCGAGGAATGCCTGGAGTTCATGCGCATGGCTGAGCGCGCGGGGGCCGATTGCATCAGCCTGGTGGTGGGCTGGCACGAGTCGCGCACCGGCGCGCTGGGTCGGGACCTGCCGCCGGACCACTGGTTGCCCCTGGCCCGAGCCGCTCGCGAGGTGGTCAAGATTCCCATCGCCTTTGGGCCCCGCATGGCCGACCCCTTCCTGGCCGAGAAGGCGCTGGCCGAAGGCCTCATCGACTTCTGGGAAGTCTGCCGGCCGCTGCTGGCCGACCCCGAGATGGTCATCAAGATGGAGCAGGACCGGGCTCGCGAGATCAAGCCCTGCGTGGGAGGGCTCTTGTGCCTGTCGCGCATGTTCCGCAATCTGCCTTATATTTGCGCGGTCAATCCGCAGCTTGGCCACGAATATGAGCCCGAGTATCAGATCCAGCCGACCTCGGTCAAAAAGAAGGTCATGGTGGTGGGGGCCGGGCCCGCCGGCCTGGAGTGCGCGGTCACCGCTGCTCGCCGAGGACACCGGGTGGCCGTCTACGACCGCAAGTCACGGGCGGGGGGACAATTGATCGCTCTGGCCCGCGAGATCGGAGGCGGGGAAGTCTTCCTCAAGCTCATCGATCACTACCTGACGCAGGTGGAGCGCTTCGGGGTGGCTCTCCATCTCGAGACCGAGGTCAACCGTTCACTTTGCGAGGCCGAGACACCCGATGTCGTGGTGCTGGCGACCGGCGCCGACGCGCCCAATATGCGCTGGGCCGGCCCGGGGCCCCGGGTCATGAAAGCTGCCCATGCCCTCGAGAACCCTGCCGAGGTTGGCGAGCGGGTCGCCGTGCTGGGCGGCGACAGAATGGGCCTGGTAGCGGCCGAGGCACTGGCAGCTGAAGGCAAGCAGGTGGCCGTGATCGAGGAGAGTGACAGGACCGGTTGGGATGTCATCCCTACCTGGAAATGGCGCCACGACAAATGGCTCAAAGAATTTGCCATTCCCGTCCACCTGGGCTGCCGGGTGGAGTCGATCCAGGAGCGGGGGGTCTTGATTGCCGACAAGAAGGGGGACAAGACCCTCATCGAGGCCGACACCGTCATTCAGGCGGGACCCCGCCAGTCGCTTCAGGATTTGCTCACTCAGCTCGAGTTCAGCGTGGACGAGATCTACATCATCGGGGATGCCATCCGTCCCCGCTCGATGCACAACGCCATCCACGAGGGCTTCAAGCTGGGGGCTAGAATCTGAGCCCTCTGGCGGCGGCCGGCGGGAGTGGGCGCGGCAGGTGAAGGGCGGACCCGCTCGCGAAGCTCTGCGGGCCGTGAATCCTCCCACCGGATATTTCCGCCCTGACTCGGTGGCGGACGCGCTCGAGATCCTGGCCCGGGTCGACCAGGCGCGCGTGGTGGCAGGGGGGACCGACTGGATGCTGTCCGTGCGGACCCAGGGCCAGGTCCCGGCGGCCGTGGTCGATATTTTCCGCCTGGAAGAGCTGCAGGGCCTGATCCGGCACCCGGATGCCCTGGAGATCGGGGCGGCGGTCACAGTGGCTCGATTGCTCGCATCGGCCGAGGTGGCTCGAGACGCCCCTTTGTTGGCTCAGGCCGCCGATCGCTTCGGCTCTCCGCCGGTGCGCTCTCGCGCCACGATCGGGGGAAATTTGTGCAACGCCTCGCCGGCAGCCGACCTGACGGTGGCTCTGCTGGCCAGCGACGCCACGGTGGAAGTTGCCTCCCGGCGTTGCCGGCGCTCGCTGGCCATCCGAGAGCTCGTGCTGGGCCCGCGAAGAACCGCCCTTGCCAGCGACGAGCTGCTCGTTTCGGTTCGCGTGCCCATCCGGCCCGGGGCGGTGTGGGCCTTCCAGAAGAGCGGAAGGCGCCCGGCGCTGGAGATCTCGGCGGCCGCGGTGGCTTTTTCCGCTGTCTTGCAAGACGGTCATCTGCGCGAGCCGCGCATCGCCTGCGGTGCGGTGGCACCGACGCCGATGCGGGCCCTCCAGGCCGAGCGGTTGATCGCTGACCGGCGGCTCGACCCCTCCTTGATCCTGGCCTGCGCTCGCAGGGCCGCGGCCGAGGTGGAGCCAATCGACGATGTGCGCGGCTCGGCGCTGTATCGTCGGCGACTCGTGGGGGCCTTCGTGAGTCGCTGTCTCGAGGGCTGCCATGCCGGTTAAGCTCTCCTTCACTTTAAACGGACGACCTGTCAGCGCCGAAGTGGAGCCGACCATGGCCCTGCTCGAGCTTCTGCGCGAGCGCTTCGACCTGACCGGAGCCAAGCTCGGGTGCGGCGAGGGCGAATGCGGTGCTTGCGCGGTGCTCCTCGACGAGGAGGCGGTGCTCGGGTGTCTGACGCCGGCCTTCGCAGTCGATGGCCGGACGGTGCGTACCGTGGAAGGATTGAGCTCCAGCGAGGGGTTGTCGGCCCTGCAACAGGCCTTCGTGAGCGAAGGAGCCATTCAATGTGGTTTTTGCACTCCTGGCATGGAGATCGCCGCGGCCTCGCTCCTGCGGCAAGAACCGCGCCCCACTCCCGAGCAAATTCGTCGCGGGCTCGAAGGCAATCTCTGCCGGTGCACCGGGTATGTGGCCATGATCGAAGCGGTGGAGGCAGTCAATGACGACTGAGACGCGCTGGATCGGGGCTCGGGTGCCCAAGCTCGATGCCCCTGCCAAAGCCACCGGCCAGGTGCGCTACCTGTCTGATCTCAGCTTGCCCGGCATGCTGCACGGCAAGATTCGCCGCAGTGACCGCCCCCATGCGCGCATCGTCACCATCGACATCGGCCAGGCCCTGGCCGTGCCCGGAGTTCACGCCGTGCTGACGGCCCGCGACATCGACAACGTGGCTTTCGGCCATGGCAACGACAACAACGCTTTCAAGAACGATATCGTCCGCTGCATTCGCGACGAGATCGCGGCCGTGGCCGCCGAGACCGAGGAGGCTGCCGAAAGGGCCTGTCGGGCTATCCAAGTCACCTATGAAGACCTGCCGGCAATCTTCGACCCGCGCGAGGCCCTCCAGCCTGGCGCCCCGGTCCTGTATGCCGAGCACCCGGACAACCGACCCTTCACCTACAGCTACGGCCACGGCAGCATCGAGCAGGGCGAAGCCGAGAGCGCCTTTGTGGTCGACAACGAGTTCGAGCTGACCTGGGTCAACCATTGCTGCATGGGCGTGTCTGCCATCCTGGCAAGCTTCGATGCCGAGGGACGACTCACGCTCCACTCGCAGACCCAGGTCCCTTTTCTCTACCGGCGCGACATGGCGGCCATCGTGGGGATGGATCCGGCCGACATCCGGGTCATCCAGCCCACCATCGGGGGTGCCTTCGGCAGCAAGCTCGACATCTACCCCTTCGAGCCCATCGCGGTGCACCTGGCGCGAGCGACCCGACGCCCGGTGCGCATCGTCTTCTCGCGACAGGAAGAGTTTCGGGCCTCGCCCACCCGTCAGCCGGCGATCGTCACGCTGCGCACGGGCTGCGACCGGCAGGGGCGGCTGACCTTCCGCGACGCCCACGTGCTGCTCGACAATGGGGGGCACACTTCCTGGGGGGCAACCATCCCCTTTGTCATGATGCAGACGGTTTCCTCACTCTATCGCGTTCCTCACGTGCGATTCGCCTGCGACGTGGTCTACACCAACAACCCTTACTCCGGCTCATTTCGAGGCTACGGAAATCTGCAGGCCACCTTCGCGGTCGAGCAGCAAGTCGATATGCTCGCCGAGCGGTGCGGTCTTGATCCGCTCGAGATCCGGCGGTTGAATGCTCAGCACTCGGGCGAGGAGACCGGGCAGGGGCTGGTGTTCTCTACCTGCGGGCTGAAGGACTGCCTCGATTCGGTGGCCCGTCAGAGCGACTGGGCTCAAGCCCGGTCCAACCGCGAAGCCGGCGCGAAGCTCAGACGCGGGGTTGGAGTGGCCGGCCTTTTGCACGTGGGCGGCGGAGCCAAGATCTACCGTTCAGACGGCTGCGGCTCCATTTTGTCCATCGACGACTTCGGCAAAGCCACCCTGGTGACCGGCTCGAGCGACATCGGCCAGGGCTCGGAAACGGTGCTGGCTCAGATCGTCGCCGAGGTCCTGGGTATCGACATCGCTCGCGTGCGGGTGATCAACGACGACACCGATGTCAAGCCATGGGACGTGGGTGTGCACGCCTCCCGCACCAGCTATGTGGCGGGCAACTCGGCCCTCATGGCGGCCCGTCAGGCCCGCGACAAGCTGCTCGGCGCCGCAGCCAGAAGCTTCCAGGTACCGCTCGAGGAGCTCAGCCTGCGCGACGGCTCGGTCATGCGCGGCTCTGAGCGGCTCACCGCTCTGGACCGATTGGTGCGCAGCCTGCACTTTTCCGAGCGAGCCGAGCTGCTGGTCACCCAGGCCTACTTCGAGCCGGCCAGCGTCAAGCAAGACAGCGAGTTCCGGGGCAACGTGTCGCCCACCTATGCCTTTGCTGCCCAGGTTGCCGAGGTCGAGGTCGAGCTTGATACCGGGGTTGTCCGAGTGGTGCGCGTGAGCGCAGCGCACGATGTGGGCAAAGTTTTGAACGCACTCGGCCTGGAAGGCCAGATCGAGGGTGGGATCGTCATGGGGATGGGCTACGCCCTGTCGGAGGAGCTGAAGATCGTCCAGGGGATGGTTCTGAACCCGAGTTTCCGCGATTACCACATCCCCACCGCTCCCGAGGTGCCCGAGATTCGCGTTGAGTTCATCGAGACCCTCGATCCGACCGGCCCCTTCGGGGCCAAGGGAGTCGGCGAGGCGCCCGCCATCTGCCTGGCGGCGGCCATCGCCAATGCAGTCTACCACGCTACCGGAGTGAGGTTCACCCGTCTGCCGCTGACCCCCGAGCGAGTGCTCGAGGGACTGATCGCCGCCGGCCTGGTAGCCGACCTGGGGGCCTCGCCGTGCCAGGCATGACGGTCCTGTCCCTCGAGCAGGCGCTGTCGCTTCCCTACGCCACCTCCCGGATGGTATCGGCCGGCTGGAGGGTTATCCGGGTCGAAGCACCCGCGGGCGATCCGAACCGCCGAATCGGACACGTGCTGGGAGGGGACGAAGACCGGCGCTCCTACTTTGTCGGACCCAACGCCGGCAAGGAGAGCATCACCCTGGACTTGCAGCAGCCCTCGGGCCGGGAGGCCCTGCATCGGCTGATTCTCGCCCTGCAGGTGGACGTCTTCTGCTGCAATACCCTGCCGGGCCGCTACCAGAAGCTCGGCATCGACTACCTCACCCTCAGCCGGCTCCGGCCTTCCCTGATCTGGGCCGGAATCTCGGCCCTGGGCCCGGACTATCCCGCTGCGCCAGGCTACGATCCGGCGCTGCAGGCCTCGTTGGGCTTCATGGACCTGACCGGTCCGGCCGACGGTCCTCCCACCCTGTGCGGACTGCCGCTGATTGACCTGCGAGCAGGCGACGAGCTCTTCACCCAGGTTCTGGCCGCCCTCTGGAGGCGCTCCGAGCACGGCACGGGCAGCCAGATCGAGCTTTCCATGGCCCAGGTCGCGGCGAGCTGGCTGGTGACCGTGCTGCCGATGATCGATTCGGGTGCGCCGGCCGAGGAGCTCACTCGCTCCGGCTCCGAGCACCGCCACTTCGTTCCCTCCAATGCCTATCCCACCGCCGACGGCTATCTCTACCTGGCAGTCGGCTCCGACCGCCAGTGGGCGGCCCTGGTCTCGCTCGCGTCCTTTGCCTCGCTGGCCGAGCCTCGCTTTGCGACCAACCAGGGTCGCAAAGCCTGTCGGCGCGAGTTGCACGAGCGCATCGCGGACCTGACCAGGAAGAGCAGCACTCGCGAGAACCTCGAGCAGTTGCGAGGGGCGGGCCTGGTTTGCGCGCCGATCCAGACGGTGGAGCAGGCCGTGGAGGAGCCGTGGGTGAAAGAGCGCCTGCGAAGAACCATCGCCCCCGATGGGCGGGTGATTCGGCTGCCACCCGACCCGGTCTCACGAGCAGGCGGCCAGCTGGCCTTCCCGCCGCGCCAGGGCGAGCACACGCTCGCGCTGCTGCGAGAGGCCGGGTTCTCCGAAGCCGAACTGAGCCGATTGCAGGCCGAAGGATGTGCCCTCGGCCCGAAAGGAGCAAGCTAGTGCGAGCCCTGGTTCCACCCGTCCTGCTCGACCTGCCCCGCTACCAGGCCGGTCGCTCGATCGAGGCAGTGATGCGCCAGTTCGGGCTGGATGAGGTGATCAAGCTGGCCTCCAACGAGAATCCCTTCGGTCCCTCCCCGCTGGCGGTGGAGGCGATGCGCGCGGCCCTGGGCCAGGTCTATCGCTACCCCGACGACGGTCAGGCCCTGCGTGAGACCCTGGGCGATGCGCTCAAAGTGAGCAGCGAGCACATCGTGTTGGGGGCCGGCGCCACCGACCTCATCGAGCTCTGCGTGCGAACCTTCGCGAGCAGCGATGGCCACGCCGTCATCAGTCAGGGGTCCTTCGTGGGCTACTGGCTCTTCTTGCGGGCAGCCGGTGTTCCCACCACCGCCACGGCGCTTCGCGACCACTCAATCGACCTGGAGGCCATTCTGGCCGCGGTGGGTCCTCAGACCCAGCTGATCTTCCTGCCCAACCCCAACAATCCCACCGGCTCGAGCATCGGATCTGCGGAGATGGAGCAGTTCGTGTCCCGCCTGCCGGAAGATGTGGTGCTCGTACTCGACGACGCCTACAAGGACTACCATGACCGCCCCGATGCCCCGGACAGTCTTGCCTTGCTTCGCAGCCGGCCCAGAACTCTGGTCTTGCAGTCTTTCTCCAAAGCCCACGGCCTGGCCGGGATGCGGGTGGGCTATGCCATCGCCTCAGAAGAGCTGGTCGCCTGCCTGCAGCGCGTCCATCGGCCCTTTGCCGTCTCGCGGCTGGCCCTGGAAGGTGCGCTGGCGGCCCTGCACGACCACGAGCACTTGCAGCGCACGGTGGAGGGCACCGCCCTCGGGCGCCGGCTGCTCACCGAAGGCCTGCAAGAGCTTGGTTTCTCCCCTCTGCCCAGCCAGGCCAACTTCGTCACCTTCCGCCTGGCCGGAGAGCAGGCGGTCACGACCCTGACCGAACGCCTCCTCAGTCGGGGATTCATCGTGCGTCCCCTGGGCCCGTTCGGCCTGAGCGACCACATCCGCGTCTCGGTGGCCCGCGAGGGCGATCTCAAACGATTTCTGGCCAACCTGGGCGGATTGCTCCGCGAGGAGCCTGAGCTGCGGGCATAGGCCTCGCGCGGACTCCGGGCTCAATCGCCTCCTGACCGCTCCTCAAGCGTTAACGAACTGAGCCCGAGAACGGGGCCCGTGGCTCAAGAAATTTTCCAGGCCGATCCGCATGTCGCGCAGGCGACAACAGTCTCCAAAGGCCTGCCTCTCGAGCTCGAGTCCCTCCCGCAAGGCCAGCCTTGCCCCCTGCAAGAGGGCGCGGCACAAGATGGCGTCGACCGCCGCCGAGAGATGGTCGGGGCACGGCTCGCTCAGGCTGTCAGGCACATTCTCGAGCGGTCCCCGGGGAATGGGCGGCAAGACCACCTCCCCGCGAGCCACCTGGCGGACGAGCTCGGCAGCTGCATGGACCGGGTCCTGGTCCACGACCTGGTGCACGAATCCCAGTCGCTGAGCCTCGTCAGCCGAGATGGGCTGGCCGCTTCGCAGAATCTTCGCGGCAGCCTGGATCCCGATCCAGCGAGCCAACCGTTGGGTCCCCCCGGCGGCCGGAATGATGCCGAGGTTGACCTCGGGCTGGCCGATCTGCACCCGTCCGGCCACCCGGGCGTGGCAGGCGGCGGCCAGCTCGCAACCGCCTCCCAGAGCCAGCCCGTTCAGCGCGCATACGACCGGCTTGGGATAGTCTTCAAGGCGCAGGAAGTGCTCTTGAAAAAATCCCGACAACCGCTCGCCTTCCTCGGGCGAGGAGACGGCTGCCAGAATGCCGATATCCGAGCCGGACACGAAGGCTTTGTTGCCGGCCCCGGTCAGCACGACCCCGAGGATGGCCGGATCCGCCTCGATCGCTTGCAGATGCCGATCGAGCTGAGCCAGCACCTCGTGATTGAGAGCATTGAGAACACGGGGCCGGCGAATGCTCAAAACGGCTACCCCCTCCACGTCCTCGCGGAGCACCTGGGGAATCTCCCAGGGCACTGCCTGAGCCTTCAGGCAGTTGGGAACCTCAAAGCCGGTCTGCGTCCGGGCATACTCCTCCACCCTGGCGAGAGCTTCCCGCGGCCCCATCTCGTTCATCCAGCCAAAGGGCGGTCGAACCACCAGGGCCATCTCCAGGGCCATCTCCAGGTCGGCCACGTTGCTGATGCCGGCGTCCAGAATCTGGCCCACCAGACCAAAGTAGGCGCCACTCAACAGGCGCTCAACCCGCCGGTAGGCCTCATCGGAATACTCGACCGACTGGCCGCGCCCGGCCACCTCCCAGGGCTGGCCCCGCTCGAGCTGCTCTTTGAGCAGTTCCGGTGAGGCAAACCAGTTGCTCAAGCGTTGACCCATCTCGGTCAGCCCGTGATCGAGGATCGGGTTTCCACCGGTCAGATTGGCGGCGGTGAAAGGGCCTACCCCCAGACCCAGGGCCCGAGCGGCCATGGCATCGACCTGCAAGACGCTCCCCCAGCCGGCTTCCACCCCCAGCATGGCCGCCTGACACAGGCCCTCAAAGATGGGATCGATGGCGTAGCCGTAGCGGCTCTTTACCGTGATCGGGATCTTGCCGATGGCCTCGTAGAACTTCATGACCCAGCGAGCCAGGCTGGCATCGGTGAGCTTTCCGGGCACGACCTCGACGGCCGGATTGCGCTCGGCCGGGAAAAAATAATGAATGACCAGCGTGCGCTCGGGGCGGGTGGCCTGCGAGAAGATTTCCTCGGGTTGCAGATGCGAGGAATTGGAGGCCAGGATGGCGTCGGGAGGGCACAGCCTCTCGAGCCGGGCCACGATGCCGCGCTTGACCTCCAGGGCTTCGGTGGCCGCCTCGATGACCAGCTCGGCCCCTTCCAGCTCGCTGTCCTCGGCGCTGAAAACCAGGCAGGCCAGCATGGCCTCAGCCTGCTCCGGTTTGAACGAGCGGGTCTCCACGCCCTTGCGGACCTTCTCCTCCACCCGCCGGCGCCCCGAGTCCAGCGCGGTCTGGCTGATGTCGGTCACCACCACCCTGGTTTGGTGAGGAGCCAGGACCTTGCTCAGGTGCAGGGCGATGTCGGGGCCAATCTGGCCCGAGCCCACGACCGCAACTTTCCCCAACCGACGACCCTGAAAACTATATGCCATCTGCGTTACACCTTCCTCGTGCGCAATTGGCTCAGCCTGTTCGCGGCCTGCGAAAGGGTTCCTCTGCCGAGCCTGGAAGCATCGGGCCTTGAGTAATCGACCGGCAGACGAGCGCGGGCAACTCCTGATGGGCAACCAGGCGATCGCCCTGGGGCTGGTGGAAGCCGGCTTGCGGGTCGGGACCGCCTATCCGGGCACCCCCAGCTCGGAGATCCTGGCCGGCATCAACGCGCTGAAGAAAGAGCTTGGCCTGGCCATCCACACCGAATGGTCGGTCAACGAGAAGATCGCCCTGGAAGTGGCCCTGGCCGCGAGCTGGACCGGTCTGCGCGCCGCCGTGGCGATGAAGCAGGTCGGGCTCAACGTGGCCTCCGATCCCCTCTTCAGCGCCGCCTACACGGGCGTCGTCGCAGGTCTGGTGATCATCTCGGCTGACGATCCGGGCCCGCACTCGTCTCAAACCGAGCAAGACTCCAGGCTGCTGGCTCTGACGGCCAAGATTCCGGTGCTCGATCCGTCCACCCCCGAGGAAGCTCGACAGATGGCCGCAATAGCGCTGGAGCTCTCCGAGCGCTATCGGCTTCCCGTTCTGCTCCGACCCACAACCCGGCTGTGCCATGCAGTCCAGAGCCTGGCCCGCCCCGCGCCAATTCAGCAACACCCCCTCAAGGCTCGCTTCGAGAAAGACAAAAAACGCTGGATCGCCACTCCCCGTCTGCGCTACCTCTTGCATTGCGAGCTCAACGACAAGCTCGCCCGTCTGGAGGCGGAGTTTGAGACCTCCCCCCTCAATGAGGAGCTCGCTGCCGAGGCACCCGGCGGACTGGGCATCATCGCCTCAGGAGTGGCCTTCGAAACCGCTCGCGAAGTGCTCGACGAGTTGGGTCGGAAGGTCCCGCTGCTCAAGATCGGCACGCCCCATCCCCTGCCACGCGAGAAGGTGTCTCGCTTCATCGAGCGCTTCGACCAGGTGCTGGTGCTGGAAGAGCCCGACGCCTGCATCGAGTTGCAGCTGCCCCGGCGCAACCACGTGCGCGGCCGCCTCGACGGCACCGTTCCCGGTGCGGGCGAGCTGACCGCCGAGGTCGTGTATGAGATAATGGCACGTCTGCTGCAAGCGCCCGGAACCGGATCTGGCCTGCCCGAGCTGGAGAGCCTCGCTTCCCAGCTGAGCCTTCCGCCTGGCGGACCGCGACTTTGCCCCGGCTGCGCCCATCGCTCAGCCTTCTTCGTCATGCGCAAAGTGCTGCATCGAGCAATTTTTCCGGGAGACATCGGATGCTACACGCTGGGGACCAATCTTCGCGCCGTGGATACCTTTCTGGACATGGGCGCCTCGATCACCATGGCCAGCGGCTTCTTCCACGCCAACCAGGCCCTGGGCGACCCGCGTCCGATCGTAGCCACTATCGGCGATTCGACCTTTCTGCACTCGGGCATCCCCGCCCTGATCAACGCCGTTCATACCGGTGCGCGCTTTGTGCTGCTCATCCTCGACAATGCCACCACCGCCATGACCGGATTTCAGCCCACGGCGGCCACCGAGAGTGCCGACGGCACCGCCTCGGCCCGAGCCGTCTCGATCGAGCAGCTCGTCCGAGCCTGCGGCGTGGAATTCCTCGAAAGGGCCGACCCGTATGACCAGGATGGGCTCGCTCGCTTGCTGCTGCGCGCCCACGAGCACGCGAGCTCCAGCCAGGGGGGCGTGGCTGTCCTCCTGGCCGAGCGCCCTTGCGTGTTGTATGAGCCCGACTCGGTTACGGTCAAGGTCAAAGTCGAGGTCACCTCGCAGTGCGATGGTTGCCGATATTGCCTGGAGGCCTTCGAGTGCCCGGCCCTGGTGCTGCGGCCTGACGGCAGCCGGGTGGACATCGACGAGACCCTGTGCATCGACTGCGGCCAGTGCCTGGATGCCTGCTACAAAGGGTTCATCGTCGTGAAGGACTCGACGGCTTGAGCTCGGTCAACGCGGTTCTGGCAGGTCGTGGCGGCCAGGGAGTGCTCCTGCTTACGCGGCTGCTGGCCACGGCGGCAGCTCTGGCGGGACGGCCGGTCATGGTTTCCGAGACCCACGGTATGTCCCGGCGAGGTGGCTCGGTCGTTTGCCACCTGAAGCTCGGTGATAGTCGTTCCCCGCTCATCCGTCGCGGCACGGCCGACTGCCTGGTGGGCCTGGATCTCCATGAGACCCTGCGAAATTTGCCCTTCCTTCGTCGCGGCGCGGTTCTGCTCACAAACTCGGAGCAGCCGCTGCCGGCCGAGGTCGAGCCCGTCTTGCACCTGGTCGACATCCGCGCCCACCGCCTGCCCGCCAGTCAAATGGCCGATGCGCTCGGCTCGCGAGCGGTGGCCAACGTGGTCATGGCCGGGTTTGCCGGCCGACACCTCAGCCTCGAAGCCGAGAGCCTCAGCCAGGCCCTGGAGAATCTCGTCCGAGGCAATCTCCACCTGAACCGCCAGGCCCTGGAGGCGGGCCTGGCGGCCGGCCAGTAGACGGGAAGGAATTGCCCGGGGCCTGTGCAAAGGACACCCCCGCGTCGCGGGGCAAGCCTGGCCTGGCGCGCTATTACTGATGGGTGGGCTCCCGATGACGGCACACATCCCCTATGGTGCCTACTGGTCAACTCCTTTTGCCCGCTGGCAGGGGGCGCTGGCTCATCTGCCCTCGGTCGAGCTGGCTGCCCACGTAGCCGGCCAGAGGCTGAGTGAGGAGAGCCGCAAGTCGATCGACTTCGGGGTCCTGGGGCTGACCGTCCCGCAGAAGCACTCTTTTTATGGCCTGCCCTGGCTGACCGGGATGATCGGGCTCGAGCGCGTTGCCGGTCCAACCATCTCGCAGGCCTGCGCCACGAGCGCCCGCTGTCTGCTGGTCGCCTCCCAGGAGATCGCCTCCGGACTGGCCAGCTGCGCCCTGGTGGTCGCCTGCGACCGCACCTCGAACGGCCCGCACCTTTACTACCCGGACCCGGGCGGCCCGGGGGGCACCGGCCAGTGCGAGAACTGGGTCCTGGACAACTTCCAGTGCGACCCGCTGGGCTCGCACTCCATGCTGGCCACGGCCGAAAAGATCGCCAGTCGCTACGGCATTTCGACCGAAGACCAACACCAGGTCACCTTGCTGCGCCAGGAACAGTATCGCCAGGCGCTGGCCAACGACAGCGCCTTCTGCAAGACCTTCATGCCGCTGCCCTTCGAGGTCCCCGACCGGCGCCGACGCAAGACGGTGGCCAGGCTGGAACAAGATGAAGGCGTTCACGACTCGTCGGGCGAGGAGTTGGCCCGACTCAAGCCAGTGGCCCCGGGAGGAACGGTCACCTTCGCCGGCCAGACTCACCCCGCCGATGGCAACGCCGGGATGTTGGTCTGCAGCGCCGAGAAAGCCCGGGAGTTGGCGCGCCAACCCGATATCAGCGTGCAGCTGATGGGCTTTGGCCAGGCCAGGGCCGAGCTCGCCCACATGCCGCTGGCGCCCATCGAGGCGGCCCAACGTGCCCTGGCCAGCGTCGACCGCCAGCTCTCTCAGATGAGCGCGGTCAAGTCGCACAACCCCTTCGCCGTCAATGACATCGTCTTTGCTCGTGAGACAGGCATCGACCTTGGTTCGATGAACAACTATGGCTGCTCGCTGGTCTATGGTCATCCCCAGGGGCCGACGGGCCTGCGAGCGGTGATCGAGTTGATCGAAGAGCTGGTCCTGCGAGGCGGAGGTTGGGGGCTGTTCCACGGCTGCTCGGCCGGCGACAGCGCCATGGCCGTCGTGCTCAAGGTCGACCAGGCCACCGGGTGAAGGGAGCAAGATGAGCTTCAGACTGGGCATCGACGTGGGCGGAACCTTCACCGATTTTCATCTCCAGCGGGTCGGTCGCCCACCGCTGCTGCACAAGATCTTGACCACCCCGTCGGACCCCTCCGAGGGTGTCATCGCTGGACTGGCGGAAATTGCGGCCAGGCTGGAGCCGGCCTGCTCGCTGAGCGAGCTGCTGGCCTCGGTCGAGCTGATCGTGCATGGCACCACCGTCACCACCAACGCCGTGCTGACGGGTCAGGGCGCGCGCACGGCGCTCTTGACGACGCACGGTTTCCGAGACGCCCTGGAAATGCGCCGGGGTCTTCGCGAGGAACGGTACAACAACCGCAGCACCAACGCCCCTCCGGTGATTCCCCGCTGCCTGCGCCTGCCCATCGATGAGAGAGTGGATGCTCAAGGCCAGGTGGTGCGGTCGCTGAGAGAGGAGCAAGTGAGCCGGGCAGTCGCCTTCTGCCGCGATCAGGGCGTCGAGGCCCTGGCCATCTGCTTCCTGAACGCCTTCGCCAATCCGCAACACGAGCGAGCTGCAGGCGAGGTCGTGCGGCGCGAGTTTCCTGAAGCCTACCTGACGGTATCCACCGAGCTCTTGCCCTCCATCCGCTTCTTCAATCGAGTCAGCACTACCGCGCTCAACGCCTTTGTCGGCCCGAAGCTGAAGGGTTATCTCGACGGTCTGTCCCGGCGTCTCTACGAAGCCGGATTCGAGGGCCTGCTCTTGATCATGCAGTCGAACGGAGGGGTGGTTTCCCCCCGAGTAGCCCGCGAGAAAGGCGCCCTGACCTTGCTCAGCGGGCCCGCGGCCGGCCCGATTGCCGGCCTGCAGTATGCCCGTTCGGTAGGGCGCTCGAGCTGCACCGTGGTCGACATGGGCGGGACCAGCTTCGACGCTTCCCTGGTGCTCGACAGCCCGATGCTGATCAACGAGGGCGACATCAACCGCCTGCGCATCGCCCTGCCCATGCTGGGAATCCACACCATCGGCGCGGGCGGGGGCAGCATCGCCCACGTTGACGCCGGAGGTCTCTTGCGCGTGGGGCCTCAAAGCGCCGGCGCCGAGCCCGGGCCGGCCTGCTACGGCCGGGGCGGGAGACTGCCGACGAGCACCGATGCCAACCTGATCCTCGGCTATCTCGACCCCGATTTCTTCGCCGGAGGACGCTTGCGGCTCGATGTCGCCGCCGCCCGCCAGGCCCTCGAGGAGAATCTGACCCGCCAACTCGGGCTCGACGTGGAGCAGGCCGCCGCCGGCGTCTATCGGGTGATCGGTACAGAGATGGCTCAGGGTGTGAGAGAAGTCACCCTCGAGCGCGGGTTCGATCCGCGCGAGTTTCCCATGGTTGTGGCCGGAGGAGCGGGCCCGCTGCACGCCTGCCTCATCGCCTCAGAGCTGGAGATCCCATGGTTTCTCGTCCCCCGAAGCTCGTCGGTCCTGTGTGCTGCCGGCATGCTGATGAGCGACCTCAAGCACGACCACGTCAAGAGCCTGGTCATGCCCTGGGACGAGGAGCGCATCGACTGGCAAAGACTCGAGGAGCTGCTCGGGGAGATGCTCGCCGAGGGCGAAGCCCTGCTCGAGCAAGAGCGAGTTCCAGCCGATCGCCGCAGCCACGTGCTCACCCTCGACTGCCGCTACGTCAGGCAATACCACGAGGTGTCTTTTGAAGTTCCCATCGAGACTCTGGGCCAGCGCGATGCCCGGTCGGTTGCCAGGGCTTTCCACCGTGAGCACAATCGCCTCTATGGCTACAGCAACGAGGAGCAGGCGACCGGGATCGAGCTGATCAACCTTCGATTAACCTCGATCGGCCGGGCCGAGCGAGCCGGTCTGCCCTGCGAGAAGAGCCCTCCCGGCGGAGTCGACGCGGCCCTCAAGGGGCGGCGCAGGGTTTACCTGCCCGATGGCCAGGCCGGCTGTTTTTCGGAGATTGCGGTCTACGACGGCCACCGTCTCGGCGCGGGCCACCGAATCAGTGGCCCGGCCCTGGTGGAGCGGGTAGACACCACCTTGTTCTTGACCACGCCATTCGATGCGCTCTGTGACCGCCACGGCACTCTGGTGATCCACCTCAAAGGCCGTGACGACCTGCTGCGCGACGTCTCCCTCCAAGAGCTGGCCGGACAGGCGGGAGGGCTGGCATGAGCGCGATTGACCCCATCCTTCTTTCGGTGTACGCCCGCTGCTTTAAAGCGATCACCGACGAGATGAGCCTGTCCGTGGCCAAGACCACGCGCTCTCCCATTCTCTGCGAGGCCAAGGATTTCGTCACCGGACTCTATGACGCCCAGGGCAACATGCTCGAGCAGACCGAGCATCTGCCCATCCTGGCTTTTTCCCTGGCCCCGGTGTGCCGGCACATCGTCGACTATTTTGGCGAGGAGATCTATCCCGGAGACGTGATCTTCCACAATGACGTCTTCAGCTTCGGCAACCAGAACAACGACGTGGCCGTCTACACTCCGGTGTTCTTTGGCGACGACCTGGTGGCCTGGACGGCCGTCAAGGGCCACCAGGCGGATATCGGCGGAGCCGTCGCTGGCGGCTACAACCCGAACGCCGTGGAGGTCTGGCAAGAGGCGCTGCGCATCCCGCCCGTGAAGGTTTACGAGCGAGGCAAGCTGCGCAAGGACGTGTGGGACCTGATTTTCTCCAACATCCGCTTCGATATCGTCGAGCACGACATGCGGGCGCAGATGGGGGCCGGGCGGGTCGGTGAGCGACGAATGCTGGCACTGCTGGAGAAGTACGGTCGAGCAAGCTTCGAGGCTCACAAGGAGGCTCTCTTCCAGGCCACCTGCCGGGCCATGGAAGCCGAGATCGCAGCCATTCCGCCCGGCGTCTATAGAGGGGAAGGCTCGGTCTACTACGACGGGCGCACCCCGGGTTCGAAGTTCACCATTCGGGTGACTGTCGAGGTTCGCGACCGGCGCATCCGGTTCGACTACAGCGGAACCGACCCTCAGACCGAGGGGTTTGTGAACGGCACCTATGCCTCCAGCGCCTCGGCGACCTTGCTGACCTTCCTGCAGATGGTCAATCCGAAGATCCCGCACAACGAAGGGATGCTCAGACCCATCGAGATCGTCATCCCGGAGGGCACCATCCTCAATGCCGCCTACCCCAGGGCCACCACCTTTGGCAACCACCTGTGTCCACCCAATGCCGACGCCATCATGAAAGCTCTGGCCCCGGTGCTGCCGGACCGCGTCACAGCCGGGTGGAATCACCTGCTCTGCTCGCTCACCACCGGAATCGACCCGCGCACTCGTGACCGCTACGTGGACATCGGCTTCATGGGGCTCAAGGGTGGCTCGGGCGCCATGCAGGGCATCGATGGCTATGACCACATCGGCATGATCGACGCCTCGGGAGGCGTGCTCGATCAGGATTACGAGATGTTCGAGCAGCAGACACCTCACCGCCTGATCCAGCACGAGTACTTGTGCGACTCGGCCGGAGCCGGGCAATGGCGCGGCGGTCTGGGCGTGGAGACGGTCATGGAGATCGGCTCGGACGACACCCAGGTGGTGGTCTTCGGCGATGGCGACTTCGAGCCCCCGTTCGGGCTCGAGGGCGGGCATCCAGGCGTGCTCAACCTCATCTCGCTCGACTACCCCGATGGCACCACCGTGGTGCCCAGGAACAAGTCGCTCACCACGGGCGTGCCTCGAGGCACGCTCTACAAACAGGTCGCCGGCGGCGGAGGCGGCTACGGCGACCCCCTCCAGCGCGACCGCGCCAGGGTGAGAGAAGATCTCCGCAATGGCGTCATTTCGCTTGAGGCCGCCCGAGGGGTCTACGGCCTGGAAGACCCGGGGTCCATCCCGGTGCCCCCGGGAACGGAGTGCTGAATGGACTTCGACCTCACCGAGGACGAGCGGGCCGTCCAGGATAGTTTCGCGCGCTTCTCCGATCATGAGGTTGCGCCGCGGGCGCAGGCCATCGATGAGACCGGTGAGTTCCCCCGCGATCTCTTCGGCAAACTGGCCGAGCTGGGTCTCTACGGCCTTCGCTATCCCGAGTCGCTGGGGGGAGTGGGGTTGGGGCTGCAGGCACTGTGCCTGGCTCTGGAGGAGGTCGCCCGGGGTTCGCTCTCTCTGGCCGCGGCCGCATCCATGCAGGCGCTGATGGGAACCCACTTCCTCCACACCCTGGGAGACTCCGAGCTGCACGAGAGCCTGCTCAAGCCCGCCCTGCGCGGCGAGAAGATCGGCGCCCTGTGCATGACCGAGCCCGATGCCGGGTCGGACCTGCTCAGCCTGACCACCAAGGCCACCCGGGTCGAGGGTGGATACCGGCTGGACGGTCAGAAGACCTGGGTCACCTCGGCGCCCCTGGCCGACTTTTTTACCGTCCTGGCCCGCGCCGGCGAGCAGCGCGAATTGACGTTCTTTCTCGTCGAGCGATCGGACCCGGGGCTCGCCATCGGTCGAGCCATCCACAAGCTCGGCGTGCGAGGTCTGCCGACCTCGGAGGTCTCCCTGGACGGCTGCCTCGTCAGCGAGTCCCGTCGCCTGGGCGATGAGGGAGTGGCAGACAAGCACCTGCGGGAAGTGCTGAGCCAGATTCGCGTTCTCACCGGTGCGCTGGCCCTGGGGGTGGGCCGGGCGGCCCTGCACTACGCCCGGAAATACGCCGGCCAGCGCCGCCAGTTCGGCCAGCCCATCAACCGTTTTCAGGCCATCGGGGCCCACCTGGCCGACATGGCGACCTCACTGGAGGCGGCCACGCTGCTCGTGCGCTCGGCCGCCTGGCTCTTCGATCAGGGACGGCTGACCCAGGAACGGGCCGCCATGGCCAAGCTCTTCGCCAGCGAGGCAGCGGCCGATGTCTGTGACCGGGCCGCCCGGATTCTGGCTTCCTATGGTTTTGCCATGGAGTATCCGATCCAACGCTACCTGCGTGACGTCCGCTTCACCCTGATCGGCGGCGGTACGAGCGAGATGTTGAAGCTTTCGATCGCGCGCGGGCTGGGCAATCCGTGAGCACTCCCCGCCTGCGCATCCTGCTGGCCAAGCCCGGGCTCGATGGACACGACCAGGGAGCCAAGATCGTCGTCCGCGGCCTGATCGAGGCGGGTTTCGAGGTGCTCTACACCGGTCTTCGCAAGACTCCCGAAGAGATCGTCCGGGCCGCCGTCGACGAGGATGTCGACGTCATCGGCCTTTCGATCCTGTCGGGCTCGCACCTGAGCATCTGCCGCAAGCTTCGTCGCCTGATGGACGAGAATGGGCTGGCCGACCGCCTGTGGGTGGTCGGGGGCAACATCCCTGCGGCCGACCGACAGGCCCTCAAGGAACTGGGGGTGGCCGAGGTCTTCCCGACCGGCAGCCGGCTCGAGGCCATCGTCGATTTTCTGCGAGCCCGAGCGCCAGAGAGGGTGGGCTGAGTGAGTCCCAAACGCATCCTCAACGAGTCCGGAATCGAGATCGAGCCGGTCTACACGGCCCGAGAGGTCGAAGCCAGCGGCGGGCTCGACGAGTTAGGTCTGCCGGGCGAGTTCCCATTCACCCGGGGCATCCATCGCGAGATGTATCGCAAGAGCCCCTGGACCATGCGCCAGTACGCCGGGTTCGGTGATGCTCAGGCCACCAACCAGCGGTTTCACTACCTCCTTTCCCAGGGACAGACCGGCCTCAACGTGGCCTTCGACCTGCCCACCCAGATTGGCCTGGACTCTGACGATCCGCTGGCTGAAGGCGAGGTGGGACGCGTCGGTATGGCCGTCGATACCCTGCGCGACTTCGAGATCGCCTTTGCGGGCATCGACCTGGAGCGCATCACCGTCTCGCTGACCGTCAACGGCTCGGCGGTGGTGGCCATCGCCATGTATCTGGCCATGGCCGAGAACCGGGGCTACGACCTCAAGCGCCTGCGCGGCACGGCCCAGAACGATATCCTCAAGGAGTTCATCGGCCGGGGCACCTGGATCTTTCCGGTCATACCCTCGGTGCGTCTCGTGGGGGACACGATCGAGTACTGTGCTCGCCATGCCCCCCTCTACAGCCCCGTCAGCGTGTGCGGCTATCACATCCGCGAATCGGGAGCCGACCCGGTGCAGGAGATCGCCTATGCCTTCTGCATTGCCCGCGCCTACATCGATGAGGTCCTGCGCCGAGGAGTGGCCATCGACGAGTTCGCTCCCCGGCTGTCGTTCAATTTCAACGTGTTTGGCAATCTCTTCGAGCAAGTCGCGAAATTCCGCGCAGGCCGGGGCCTTTGGGCCAGAATTCTACGCGACGAATACGGCGCCCGAGATCCACGCTCGATGTGGCTTCGCATGATCGCCGGCGGCGGCGGCGGCGGCCTGACCATCGAGCAACCCGAGAACAACATCGTGCGAGGGGCTTACTACGCCCTGATCAGCGCGCTGTCAGGAACTCAGACCATGGCTCTCTGCTCCTATGACGAGGCCTACACCATTCCGACCGAGCATTCGGCCCTGATCTCACTGCGTACCATGCAGATCCTGGTCGAAGAGATGGGCCTCTGCGATACGGTGGACCCCCTGGGCGGCTCCTTCTACGTCGAGACGCTGACCAACGAGATGCGCGCTCGCATCCGCGAGGTGATGAACGAGGTCGATCGAGCCGGGGGCATCGTCAGCCAGATCGAGCAGGGCGCGATTCAGGCCGCCGTGTCCGCCTGCGCCTACCGCAGCCATCGAGAGCTGGAGTCGGGCCAGCGGCGCAAGGTGGGCGTGAACTGCTATCGTATCGAGGCCGAAGAGCCCCGGGTCGATCTCCACCTCCACGATGAGCAGAAAGCTCTCGAGCAAATCGAGCGCCTGCGCCAGGTGCGCCGTGAGCGCGACCAGCGACAGGTCGACCAGGCCCTGGCAGCCGTGGATGAGGCGGCCCGCTCGGGTACCAACCTGATGCCCGCGGTGCTCGAGGCGGTGCGCGCCTATGCCTCGGTGGGCGAGATCACTCGCCGACTTGTGGAGGTCTTCGGCCGTTATCGCGAGCCCATACTTTTCTAACAGGAGGCTTCCATGTTGACCCCGGTCAATCCCGAATCTGTGGCCGCGCCGCGTGGCTATTCCAACGGAATCCTGACCCCGGCTGGCCGTCTTTTGTTCGTGGCAGGCCAGGTGGCCTGGAATCGAGACAGCCAGATCGTGAGCGACGACTTCGCCACCCAGTTCGACCAGGCGCTGGCAAACCTGCTCGAGGTGGTGAAGGCCGCCGGGGGCCAGGCTGAGAACGTAGCCCGCCTGACCATCTACGTCACCGACCATCGGGAGTATTCAGCCGCTTCCAAGCAAGTGGGGCAAGTCTATCGCGCTCGCATGGGCCGACACTATCCGGCCATGACCCTGGTGGAAGTGAAAGCCTTGCTCGAGGAAGGGGCCAGGGTCGAGCTCGAAGCGACGGCCGTTCTCTAAAAGTCCAGCCGCAAGCCCCTATGTGGTGGCGAAGCATGGCTTCGCCACCACAGCCGGTTCTGCATCCCAGGAGGGTCCAGGACACCCGGGCCTCAGGTCAGCGCCGCGAGGGCAAAGGAACGTAGATCTCCCGGCACTTGAGGTGCCACAACTCGACACGGCACAGGTCTGCCCGCCGCTGGACCCGATCCAGGGCCTCCTCCCAGCTCTGGCGCCAGAGGGAGATCCCCAGCGCGGCCGCGGAGCAGCCCGAGATGACCCAGAGGGCGACCGGCCACAGGCCGGCCACGCCGGCGGCCAGGGCCAGAAGGGCGGCCATTCTCAGCTGGTCGAGCCAGCGCGAGGCGCGCTGCAGGCGGGCCTGAAGGCGGGCTTTGCGGCGCTCGAGCACGGCCTCGCTGGCCAGCACCTCGCGGGTGCGCTCGGCCAGGAAACGCAGGTCCGAAGTGGATTCGACCAGGCCCCCGTTCACGATCCTCAACTCCTCCATCACCCGCTCCTCTCTGGTCATCCCGATCAGAGTAAGCTATCTGACTTGGAGGCTACTGAGAGGATCCTTGGGAAATCCTTGACTGAGCGGTCAGCTCCTGGAAGAGCCGGGTGGTCTCGGCGCTGGGAGCCAGCTGCAGCTCCTCGGCCAGGGCTTCCTGGCAGGCCCAGTAGAGGCGGGCCACCCGCTCGGGCTGGCCGGCCCGGGCCCAGAGGCGCATCAGCTCCTGGTAGGCACCCTGGTGACAGCGGTCCACCGAGAGAAGCTGCTCGGCCAGCGAAAGCAGGCGGTCGTCCTGGCCCGCGGCCTGGGCCAGCAGGCCCTCCAGGGCCCGCACGGCCAGCTCGCGCAGGCGGCGGCGGTAGGGGCGAATCCAGTCTTCCTGGAGGTTCTCCAGCAAATCGCCCCGGTACAGGTCCAGCGCCTGCTGGAGGCGACCGGCCTTGACCTCGCGCTCGAAGTCGAGGAAGTCGACCCGGTGGGACAGATCGGTGTTGAAGCGGCAGCGCCCGCGTCGGTGCTGCACCAGATCCCCTTCGCCCAGGGCCCGCCGGATGTAGGTCAGGGCCGAGTACAGATTGGCCTGGGCGCGATCCCCCTCCAACTCCGACCAGAAGAGGTCGGTCAAGCGCTCGTCCGGCACCTCGGTTCCACCGTGCAGCAGCAGCACCAGGAAAAGGGCCCGGCTCTTGGAGGTCTTCCAATCTTGCTCTTTGATCTCGCGGCCCTGATAGCGGATGCGCAGCGGGCCCAGCCCCTCCACCTCCAGCGCGGCCGGGGGCTCGGCCGGCGGACCCAGGCGCAGTCGGGCCAGCATCTCGGTGGCCCGGTGCAAGCTGGACGCTCCCAGCACTCGCTGGGTGAGCCAGCGCTCGCGCAGGAGGGCCCACTCCAGCCCCTCAGCTTTGTCCAACAGCTCCTCCACCGCCGAGGGGGCTTGCTTGGAGCCTGCCAGCTGGTAGCCCCAGGCCCGCAGCAGGCGGACCCGCACGGCTCCTCGGGCCGCTCCCTCATAGAGCCGGGCGGCCTGCTCCAGGTCGGCCTCGCCCGGAGCGACCTCCCCCGCCGCCAGCCGGGCCGCGCCCAGCAGGGCCAGGGTATCGGCCCGGGCCAGCCGCGACCCGACCCTCTCCAGGGCCAGACGGCCCTGCTCGATGGCTCCGGCGGCATCGCCGCAGGCCAGCCTGGCCGTGCCGAGGCAGAGCCGGGCCGGGGCGGAAGGGTTGGGGAGCGTCTCCAGCGTCTGGCGAGCCAGCTCGGGCTGGCCCGCAGCCAGGTAGGTCAACGCCAGCCCCGCGGCCCCGCTGGGGGGCTCCTCGGGCGGGCTCTCCACGGCCCCCCCGCTGAGGGCCTGCTCGAGGCGCTCGCGCAACTCGCTCGGAGCCTCCAGCATCTGGAGGCACTCCTGACGCGACAGTCCCAGAGAGGCATCGGCCGGATGGGCCAGGGCATCGTAGCGAGCCACCGCCGCCAGGATCGGCTCGGCCTCGGAGAGCTGCAGGGCTCGCTCGGCCAGCTTCAGGGTGGAGCGATGCTCCCATCCCTGACGGTCGGCCGGGTCCTGCGAGAGCAGCTCCCGGCAGCGCTCCAGCCCATGGAGCAGGGTGGCTCCGCCGGCCACGGCCGTGAGCAGGGCGGCCCAGGAGAGCGCCTCCAGCTCCTCGCCCTGCAGGCCGGACAGGCTCCCCACCCGTCGCGCCAGCTCGCGACGGCGCAGAGCCGCCTCACGATCGGGTGCCAGGGAGAGCAGACTCCACTCCCACAGGGCCAGGCTGTCGCGGTAGCTGCGCTCCTGGCTGGCCCGCCACCAGGCCTGGCGGTCGAGCCACTCCAGGGCGCGCCCCACCGCCTTCAAAAAAGTCTCCTCATCGAAGGGCTTGGTGAGGAAGTCGTCCACCTGCAGGCGGAATGCCTCCACCGGGGTCTCGAAGTCGGCAAAGCCGGTGATCACCACGGCCCGGGTCTCGGGGGCGGTCTGGCGCATCTGGCGCAGCATGGAGATGCCGCTCATGCCGGGCATGCGAACGTCGGTGATGACCAGGTCGAAGGCGCAGTCGCTGGCCGCCTCCAGGGCCCGGGCGGCCGACTCGGCGGCCGTCACCTGGTAGCCCTCCTCCTCGAGCAGCAGGCTCAAGCTGCCGCGCAACAGGTCATCGTCTTCTACCAGCAGGATCCGTCGGGCCACGCAGCCAGGCTTCAGGGAGTTGCTGGAGGTTCCTCCCGGAGCAACTGCTCGTGACCCGAGCTGACCTCGAGCAGGTAGACAGGCAGCTCCTTCGGGATGCGCCCGGTGGAGAGCGGGGCGGAGATTCCCGGATAGGCCGGCAAACTGACCCCCAGCTGGCTCAGGTGCTGTCGCAAGGACTCGCGCGCCGGCGGGCCGTTGACCACCAGTTGCACGGCGTCATAGGCCTGAGCCGAGGAACGACCTGGCTCGACCCCCGGGAAGAGCTTCCTGAAGCCCTGCTCGAAGGCTTTGACTTGCTCCGAGCCGGGGAAAAAGGTCTCGCTCAGGCGCAGGCCCTCCAGGGCGGGGCCGCCCGCCTTGCGCAGACCCTCGGTGTAGCCCGAAACATTTGAGTACAGCGCGGCCTGGCTGCCGGCGGCCCGCAGTTGCACGGCGAACTCGCCCAGATAGCTGCCCGGGGCGGCCACGAAAAAGACTGCATCGGCCCGCTCCTGCACCATCGCTCGCACCAGCTCGCGAAAGTCTTGCGAGGCGGTGGAGTAGACCTGCTCGCGCACCGGTCCGAGCTGGCTCTTGATGGCGAAGGCCAGGTCGCGGGCCATCACCTGCTGGGGGTCGTAGAGCAGCCAGGCCTTCCGAAAGCCGCGCGAGCGAAACTCGCGGGCCAGCGGAGCCACCCGCGCCTCATAGGGCACGCCCACGGTAAAGAGCCAGCCGGCGTTGTCCCAGGCCCGGGGGTGGCTGGCTCCCAGCGACAACACGGGCAGCTCGAGACGGGCGGCCACCAGGTCCACGGCCAGGCTGCGCTCGGAGCTGGTGGGCCCGAGCACGCAAAAGACCCGCTCGTCGCGGCTCAGCTCTTCCACCCAGCTCATGGCCCGGTCCACCTGACCGCCATCGTCGCACACGCGCAGGAAGACAGGGCGCGGGCTGGTTTGCTGGGCCAGGGCGGCCCCCTGCAAGAAGGCTCGACCTTCGCGCCACTCGGGGCCGGTGACGGGCACGATCAGCGGAAGAACGACGGCCTCGGGGTCGAGAGTGGCGTTGCGGGCCAGGATGTGACCTTCGGGATCAGAGGGGTCTTGCTCCAGGATCCGGGCCGCCAGCAAGCCAGCCCGGGTCCGCTCGCCCGCCAGCAGGGCCTCCCAGGCCTGTACGGCCAGGCGCTCGGGGGGCGGACGCCAGGCCAGCAGGCCGGCCGTAAGGCTGGAGAGGGAGGCAAGCAGCAGCAGGGCGGCCGCCAGGACGGCCGCGCGAGGCACGCTCTCGGCGCTGACCGCGGCGGGATCGGCCTGCAGGTCCTGGCGCAGCTCGGTCAGGGAGGGGCGCCGGGTGGGGTCGCTGTCGGTGCAGCGCTCGAGCAGGGCTCGCAGGCGGGGGGTGCCGCGACGGCCCAGGCTGGCCTTGAGCAGCGCGCCCAGGGCGTAGACGTCGGAAGCGGTGGTCTGGTGGGTTTCGGGAGCGGTGAATCCGGGCGTGCCCCCGGCCGTCGGACCGGGCCCGGTGCGGGCCAGGCCCAGATCCACCAGCCGGGGTCGGCCGTCGGGAGCGAGCAGGACGTTGGAGGGGCTGAGGTCGACCAGCAGGATGTCCTGGCGGTGCAGCTCGCAAAGCAAATCGGCCAGCTCGCGGCCCACCCGCACGGTCTCGGCCTGGCTCAGGAGTCCTCGTTGGGCCAGGGTCGGGCCGGCAACCAGCTCCAGCACCAGGGCGGGCTGGCCCTCGTGGATGAAGCGGTCCACCAGCCGGGGCAGCAGCGGATGGGAGAGGCGGGCCAGAAGCTCGGCCTCCCTGTCGAACAGCTGTCGCGCCGAGGCGCCCGGGCCCAGGCCGGTGGGGTCGGCCAGCTTGACGGCCCAGCGAGCGCCGCTCAGACGCAGGTCGTCACAGAGGTAAACCGTACTGGTGGCGCCCCGGGCCAGCACCTCGACCACCCGGTAGCGCTCGCCCAGGGTCACGACAGGGCGGGCAGCCGCAAGAGCAGACGGCCGTTCTCGGTCTCGAGCGCCCCCCCGTGGTCACGGGCGGTCTGCTCCAGGCCCTCCAGCGGAGCCGGGAGCAGCTCGCCGGAGGCGCGCACCTCCAGCACCAGCCGGTCGGGCTCTTCCCGGGTCGCCAGATAGAGGCTTTCCTGGCCGCACAGGAGGTCGACCAACCGGTCGCTGAGCTGGCGCGAGTCCCCCGCAAAGCGACGCTGCAAACTGCCCAGCTCGGTGGTCACGGCCAGGCCGTCCACCTCCAGCCGTTGGGCTGTCTCGGAGGCCATGGCGTTGAGGTCCACCGGAAGGCGCACCAGTTGAGAGAAGCTGGCGTTCTGCTGCACCATGTCGTAGGGCCGGCGGGCATAGAGCAAGAGCTTGTCCACCACCGTGCGGCAGCGCTCCACAGCCTGCACGATGGTCTCGGCCCGACGAGGGTCGGGGGAGGTCTTCTTGAGCCGGGAGGCCTCGGTCAGGATGGCCGCCAGGGGCGAGTTCAGCTCGTGGGCCACGCCCCCGGCCACCCGGGCCAGGGCCAGGAAGCCCTGCTGGGGGTCCTCCCGCTCGCCGACGCTCAGCGCCCGCAGCAGCGGAATCAGGGGCTGAACCTGGTGGACGAAAGCCTGCCGACGAGCTCTGGTGGTCTCTCCCAGCCATGTCAGCACCAGGTCCGGACCCAGCGGCTCGCCCTCGCGGGCCCGAGCCTGAGACTCGCGCTCGCCCAGGCTGTCCCAGCGGGCCAGCAGCTTCAGGTCGGGTCGCTGGAAGATATAGAGGGCCTCCACTCCCAGCGTGGCGCCCAGCACGGCCAGGGCGCGCACGGCCGCGTCTGAGAGCGACTCGGAGCTGGCCACGGCCTGCAGAACCGCCTCCCAGCGCCGGGCGCGGGCACGGGCCCGCAGCAAGAAGGCCAGGCTGACCAGGGCGGACAGTACGGCCAAAAGCGCAGAGCCCAGCAGCAGTCGGTCAGGGCTCACGTTGGGGCTGGAAAGCCACGTCCAGGGCGGCTCGGGTCAGCCCGGTCGCGAGCTGCGTGCGGGCCTCAAAGTCCAGCGTAAGCGGCACCTCGAAGAGCAGCCCCACGGTATTTCCTGCTCTGGCCACCTCCTGCACCAGCGTGCCCGGGTAGCGGAAGGGCACCAGGCGAAAATCATGCTGGTCGAGGAAGTCCTGCATCCGGTGCAGGAAGGCCAGGGTGCGCGGGGTGGGCTGGAACAAGCACAGCCGGCCGGCCCGGCCATCGCGCCAGTCGTGCAGCGCCTCGTGCAGATCGATGACCACGTCGGCTTTGGAGGCGGCCTGGAAGATGACGTGGGCCTGCTGCTCCTCGGGCGTGCCGTAGGGGTCGCCCGGGAAGACGCGGTTCATGTCCACCTCGCCCGGCCCATTGCGGGCGCAGTGCTCGTGGGCCCACGGGTTGGCCCGGGGGAAGACCTGCACGCGCTGGTCTTGCTCCTGAGCGATCTGCTCGGCTGCGGCCGTGCCCGAGCGCTCGTTGCCGTGCAGTCCGCCCACGACCACGGCCCGGTCGGCCGGCTCGAGCTGCTCGGTCATGGGAATCCCCAGCCAGTGCGAGAGCGAGAGGGCGTTGCGAAAGATCATGTGCTGGCCGATGAACTCGGGATGGTTCACCTGCAGGTCGGCCAGGATCTCGACCAGACCTGCGTTCCCTTCCAGCTTCGCGCGAATCTCGCGCTGGCCCTCGGAGAGCGGGCGCAAGGTGCGCTCTTGTACGTCCAGGCGGTGCAGCAGCGCCCCCCGCACCCGCTCGGAGGTGGCCGGATCGGCCATTCCCAGCATGACCCGCTCGCACTCCTCGGCCAGCAGCGGGGCCCTGGGATCGGCCTGGGTCAGGGGGGCGTTGAGGCCGGTCACCACCTGCTCGTAGCTCGACAGGCGAGCCTTGAGATCGGGATTCTTGCGCGCTTCCAGGGCCAGCTTCATGACCACGCCGTTGCGCAGAAGGTGCATCAAGTCGGAGCCTTTGCCGGCCGACACCTCCAGGGGATAGATCTGCCCGCCCGGCTCCTCCACTGTCCACTGGCCCGAGCGGGCCGCTTGCTGCAAGATGCGGGTCAGCTCGGCTGCCTGGTCGGCGTCGCCCTGACGCAGGGCCTGACAGATGACGTCGGGAGTGATGCCCTGCACGCTCTCGCCCGGCAGGGGATGGCCGCTGGCGTCGACTCGCAGCCGCCCGGCCAGAGGGGTGCCGAGCAGTGAAACGGGGTCCAGGCTCATAGGCACAGACTAGCAGACCGACCGGGCAGGGGCAAGGTGCCCCCGGGTCGTGCGGGTCGAACGCGTCCTCGTGCGGGCGCGTTGCTCCCGCATGGCTGCCTTCCCCGAACAGGCGCTGCACCACCACGCAGGTGGTCACGGGCCGAGCCGGCCCGAGCAGCTCGCTGTGAGCGCGGGTGAAATCCGGCTCGTCCTCGATCCGGGTCAGGTAGGCCACGCACTTGATCACCTGGCCCAGCGAGCTGCCGGCCTGCTCCAGCACGCCCTCGAGCTTTCGGAGGATGTAGATGGCCTGCTCGTAGCAGGTCTGGCCCTGAATGATGCCGTCCGGGTCGGAGGCGATGGTGCCGGCGGTGTAGACCAGGTCGCCCACCCGCAGGGCGCGCGAAAAGCCCACCGCGCGCTCCCAGGGATTGCCGGTGGAGAAGCGCTGGATGCTCATGACCGGCCCTTCCCTGCAGGATCCCGTCCGACCTCCGGGTAAGCCCCCCGAATGGATAGCAATCTCAAGCAAAAAGCTCTGGCCCTGATCCAGATGGCCTGGGCCGACAAATTCTGGGCCCCCGAGGAGGAGAAGCTGGTCACCAGCCTCTTGCTCAAGGCGGGTTGCCAGCCCGAGGACCTGGAGGACCTGGCAGCCCGACCACCGCACTCCGACCTGACCGAGATCGAGCGCATCCTGCCCGACCACGAGAGCCGTCTGCAGGGCATGCGCACGATGATCGCCGTGGCCTTTTGCGATGGGGTCCTGGCTGGGGCGGAGATGGACCTGATCGACAAACTCGCCGCCCGTCTCGGGATCACGCCTGCCGAGTTGGAAACACTCCGCACCGAGGCGCTGGAGATGCTCAAGAGTTAACCGGCCGGACACCCTATCGGGGCGGCTCCATGCAAAACTCAGGCGATGCTGACCTCAATCCAGAGCCAGGGCTTTCGGCTGGCCGTCCCGGCCGGCCCCAAGGGCACCGACCCACGCCTGAGCATCGCTCTGGACAATCTCGAGCGGGCTGGCTGGAGCTTTACCCTGAACCGGGCCAACGACTACAGCTCGGGCCAACCGGCCAGCGGGGCGGAGGTGGAGGCCTTCCTGGCCCGCCCTAACCGCCAGCTCGACCGCTCGATGGGCGATCGCCTCGTGGCCAGCCGCGCGGGCGGGGGCTACTTCAGGCTGGTGCGCGCCGACGAGGTGGCGGCCCTGGACTTCTTCCATGGCACGGGCTCGACGCAAGGGCTGGAATATCCCGAGCTGGCCAGAAAAATCCGCGAGCTGGAGAGCGGTGGGCTCAAAGTCCAGCCTGGCGGGGGCTCGGACGTGCCCGGCCACGACGGCTACAGCGGCTACCTGGCTCTCAGCCGGGGCGGCTCGGCCAACCTGATGCTGGGACGCTACACGCTGGTGAACGTGAACACCACCGACCCGGGCGAGCTGGAGGCCAAACTGGCCCCCTACGCCGAGAACCTGGAGCACTACCGCCGGGTGCTGCTGCCCGAAGCGCGGGCCGAGCGACTGCAGGAGTTCATGCTGGGCGAGGTGGCCAGGTCCTTGCGTCCGCCGGTGAACGGGCTGACGCTCGAGGAGCGGGGCCAGCACTTCCTGCAGCTGGCCGAGGACGTGCGCCAGGGACCGGACGGCAAGGCCTGGCTGGCCGACCGCACCGGCCGGGCCCTGAAGCTCTACGAGCACCTGGCCAAGGCCGCCCCGCAAGACTTTGGCGCCGCTGTGGCCCAATTGGGCCGCGTGACCCGGGTGGTGGGCGCCGAGCAGGCCCTCAAGGTCAGCAGCTACCTGCTCGACGAGCTCCCCCACAAGAGCTTTTACGCCGAAGCCCGTCAGGAGCGCGAGGATACCTTGCTGGCCCTGCTGGCCCAGGGCCTGCCGGTGGAGGTGGCCGTCCGGTTGACCGAGCGTCTGGCCCTCTGCCCTCTGGGCGAAACCCCCGAGCGGCGGCGCGAGGTCTTCCTGGACCTGATCAGGCTCCATCCGGCCCAGGCCGAGGTGCACCTGGACAACATCCTCACCTTCCATCGACCGGGCGCCGATCTGGGCCAGGGCGCGGCCGCCTACCGGATGCTGCTGGAAGGGCTGGTCACCATGGGCCGGCCCCAGGACGCTTCCGACGCTTACCGGTTTTTGCAGGAGGGCCTGCGTCTCGGACGTCTGTCCGGCACCCTCGAGGAGCTGATCGCGGGCTACCTGAGCAACCTGCTGGTGAGCGGCGATCCAGCCCAGGCCCGGGCCGCCATGGCCGGCGATCAGGGCCGGGGTGTTCCGGTCGTGCGCCAGGAGAACGGGGCGGTGCAGGTGGGTGCAGTTCGGGTGCCGGTGCGCCGAAAGAACTGACCGATCACCACATCCCATACGACTGAAATTCAGTTCGATTTAAGTCCGTCGACGTATGCTTGAGCCGATGACGATTCAGGGACTCCCCGACTGGGCCAAGACCCCCTACGCGTGCGTTGAGCGCAAGCTGGCCAAGCCCGAGGTGGCGTGGAAGTTCGACTTGGGCTTCGCGCACTTCGACGACAAATTTTCCCGCCAGTGCGAGTCCTATCTGGGGCTGGACGAGACCATCGCCGATCAGGCCCTGGATCAGTCCGACTTCGTGAAGCTCAAGAACAAAAATGGCTTGGATGTGACGGCTTCCGGGGACTCCAGGTCCGGCTACTTCGTGGAATCCAGCAGCGAAAATTGTGTGGTAGCCCGTTTTTCCGAGAATGCGGTGGACCACTTCACCCTGAGCCCCGACGGCAGCTGCGAGTGGATGCACGTCGATCGAAAGAACACCGGCCGCAGCTTCCAACTCCTGTTCCAGGTGGACCCCACCCGCCTCGAGGTGGAGTCCCTCACCTCCGACCCGCGCGGCCAGGGCGTCTCTGAGCGCGACGGGGCAGTCGTGGTAGGTGGAGCTGCAGTCCGAAAACGCTCCTGACCGGGCTACCACACTGAGGGGCCGAATAGGGTGGAACCGGTCGACCAGGGCCACGGTATCTTCCCGGCCACCGGGGAGTTAGCCCGCATACCGTGCAGAGCTATCGAACCGCGTTCCGCCAGCTCCTGTCCTTCTTGCGTCAGAGGCTGGGCCACAACCCGGCCCGCAAACTCAAGCTGTCTGGTTTTCAGCCCGACCTGGTCCTGGATGATCTGAGCTGGCTCGAGTCCTCCGAGGGGCCTACTGCGACCGCAATGCTCCCTGGAGGAAGCCGCCCGCTCCCCCGAGCAGGCCCATGCCCACGGCGGCCAAGGGGCTGCTCACGGCGCTACCCACATAGGCTCCTCCAATCAGGCCGACGGCCAGACCGACCAGGCCTCCGCCGAGCACGAGCCCGGCCACCTTGCTCTCGTCGCTCCCATGGAGCACCTTCTCGGCCAGGAAACCGCCCGCCAGGGCGCCCACCACGCCGCCGCCCACGATGCCCGCGCCGGCGCCCGCAAGCATCGCGAGCGCTCCGGTGGAGAGTCCGGAATAGACCCCCAGGCCGGTGCCCGCCAGGGTGAAGCCAGCCATCTTCAGAAGCCCGCTGCGGGCCTGCTTCTCCTCGCTGGCACGGAAGGAATCGGCCGGTTCGGCCGCGTCCGCCGGGGCGCTGGCTCGCGCCAGTGGAGTGGAAAGAAAGGCCGGTCGACTGCTAGTGATGGTCATGTCCAAGAATCTCCTCGGTTGAATCGCCACGACTCTACCTGTGCCGGGCAATCGACAAGTTGCCGAGAGATGAACAAACAGTCAACAGCTGCTCGTCCACCTCGAAAGTTTTGCCTCGCGGGAAGCTCTGCTTGCGGTCTGGATTCCTCGCGCTGAAGCGGTATAATTTCGGTATGAAGGCGAAAAAACTTGATCGGGACCCGACCGGCCCCCGGCTCCCGGCCCCCTCCTGCTGCATCGCCGGGTAATCCGTCCTGTTCTTGTGTCAAACCGCAGAGAAGCTCTCCGCGGCTCCAGGGGGGGAACGAATTTCCAGGACGAAGCACTGAGGCAGCGTCCGTAAAATCCTCCCCTCCTCCGTCGAATTCAGGAGAGATGGGGGAGTTGGGAGATTTCGGGTGCTCAAAGGGTTTTCTCTCCCCGATCCCCACGCTCTCCACCTCTTATCAAAATGGGTAGGAACGAACTTACAGGACCGAAGCACCTGGAGGCACCGCCCGCAAATGGCGCAGTGGGCAGGCTTACTGGTGGGATTCCGGCTGATAAGTCGGGCCCTGCCTGGGTGTTGGAAGTGCGCGGGGCGGGCCAGGGTGCTCAGCTTGAGGGGCCAGATTGAGAGGCTTTCTGATGACCAGCCCGCCCGTACACGGCGAGGGGACCGCCGACAGACGTGCCTGGGCAGATGACAGGGTGCCGTGCTGACGGGGACGAGGAGCCGGCTTGGTGCAGCCCTGGACCAGGGGGTCAGAAACCTGTCGCCGGCCTATTTTGCCATCGTCATGGCCACCGGGGTGATCTCCATCGCGGCCCACCTCCACGGGTTGCGCCTGATCGCCGTAACGCTCTTTTTCTTCAATGTTGTGGCCTACCCCATTTTGTGGCTTCTGACTTTGCTGCGCCTCGTACGCTGCCCACGCGAGACCTTCAGGGACCTGATCGACCACGTTCGCGGCCCCGGGTTCCTCACTGCCGTAGCTGCAACGGGAGTTCTGGGCAGCCAACTGGTCGTGATGTGGCGCTGGTTTGAGCCGGCAGTGGCGCTCTGGTTCCTGGGAATCGCGCTCTGGATCGCCCTGACTTACTCGATTTTCACTGGCTTCATCATCAAAGAAGACAAGCCAACCCTGGCCGAGGGAATCACCGGAGCCTGGCTCATCGCCGTCGTCGCCACCCAGTCGATAGCGGTTCTGGGCGTCTACATAGCCGCTCACTTCGAGCAGCCTCACAGGTTGCACGTCAACTTCGTCGCCCTGTCCATGTGGCTGTGGGGCGGCATGCTCTACATCTGGATGATCTCCCTGATCTTCTATCGCTACACCTTCTTCAAGTTTTCCCCCGGTGACCTCACGCCCCCTTACTGGATCAACATGGGAGCGATGGCCATCTCCACCCTTGGCGGCTCCTTGCTGATCATCAATACCCCTGAAGCTCCATTCTTGCAGTCGCTGCTGCCTTTCTTGGAAGGCTTCACGATTTTCTACTGGGCGACCGGCACATGGTGGATCCCGATGCTTGTCGTTTTGATGTTCTGGAGGCACGTCGTCAAGCGCTTTCCCCTGAGCTATGACCCCCTCTACTGGGGAGCGGTCTTTCCCCTCGGGATGTACACCGTTGCGACCTACCAGATGGCCCAGGCCATGCACTTGAAGTTCCTGCTGATTTTCCCTCGCTGCTTCCTGTACGTCGCCCTTGTCGCCTGGCTGGCCACATTCATCGGGTTGGTGCGTCGACTTGCGACCTGCTTGCTGGCAATTTTTCAGCCTGCCCCGGAGGCGACGAGCCCTGTGCCCCCGACGCGGGAAACGGAGGAGTCGGAGTAGGTCGCTCGAGGCCGGCCGCAAAGCCCCTGAAGGAAGTGCTGCCGAGGCGGCAAACCTGGCCTCATGCTGGACACCCGGATGCTGAGCTCAGCGATCGTCGAAGGCGACGTGGAGCAGGCCCGGCATCTAGCTGAGCAGATAGCGGCAGACCCGGGCCTCGACCCGGTCATGGCGCTGGAGCAGGGCTTCATCCCGGGAATTCGAGAGGTAGGTCGCTTGTGGCAAGAGGGCGAGTACTTTCTCCCCGAGCTCGTGCAGGGGGCAGAAGCCATGAAAGCCGCCATGGCGGCGCTGACACCGCGGCTGGCCAGGAGCGGAGGGCATAAAGCTCGGGGCAAAGTCGTGCTCGGAACAGTCGCCGGCGACCTGCACGACATTGGCAAGAGCCTGGTCGGTGCCCTCCTGGTCGCTCACGGATTCGAGGTGGAAGACCTGGGCGTGGATGTTCCCGTTTGCGCCTTCATCGATCGGGCTCGCGAAGGCAGGGCTGACATCGTGGCCGCCTCGGCCCTTCTTACCACCACGATGGTGACCCAGCGAGCGCTGGTCGAGGCGGTGGCTGAAGCTCGTCTCGACTGCGCTGTGCTGATCGGAGGCGCTCCCACCTCGGCCCGCTGGGCCCGGGAGGTCGGAGCCCATTATGCCGAGAGCGCGCCCGAAGCCGTGGAGGTTGCTTGCCGACTGGTCCAATCGCGTTGACCTCGCTCGTCCAACATCTCCGCAAAGGGCCGTGCCTGCTGCTGGACGGGGCGATGGGCACCATGCTGATGCAACGCGGGCTGCCCAGTGGCACCCCTCCGGATCTGTGGAACCTCGAGCGCCCCGATGTCGTGGAGCAATGCCACCGAGCCTATGCCCTGGCTGGCAGCCAGGCCGTGCAGTCAAACACTTTCGGGGCCAGCCCGCTGCGACTGGCCCACTTCAACCTGGGCCCACGCTGCCGCGAGATCAATCTGCGAGCTGTTGAGATCGCCCGACGGGCGAGCGCCGGCTACGTCATCGGGGATGTGGGGCCAAGCGGCCTGTTTTTTCCTCCCCTGGGCCAGGCCAGCCCCCAGGCGCTTCATTCGAGTTTCTGCGAGCAGGCTCAGGCGCTCGATGAGGCCGGTGTGGATGGGTTCCACGTGGAAACCATGACCGACCTGCGAGAGGCCAGAATTGCCCTGGCAGCCATCCGCTCGGTATCCGAGCGGCCTGTGCTCGTGTCGCTCTGCTTCATGCGAACCAGGCGCGGATTTTATACTCCGATGGGCGATGCGGCTGAGGCGTCGCTTGGGCAGCTGGCGAGCGACGGGGCCGACGCGGTGGGGGCCAACTGTGGTCTGGACAGTAACCAGATGCGCGAGCTGGGGGACAGCCTCAAGCTGCCAGGGGCCCGGCTCGTCTTCCAGGCCAATGCCGGGCAGCCCGAGCTGCAGGATGGGGCGCTCCACTATGCTCAGAGCCCACAGGCTTATGCCGAGGACATGGCTCCCCTGGGTCACCGTCTTGCCGCCCTGGGCGGATGTTGTGGAACCACTCCCGAATTCATCGCCTCCCTGGCCTGCTGCCTGAAGTGAGCCACCCGATGGAGCTTACGATCTCACTCAAAACAAAAAATGTGCTGCATTTCCTGGGTTATCCTCAGGGCCGCCAACCCCGGCCTGGAGTCCTTCATCTGATCGACGAGTGCGTGCTTCAGGCCCGAGGGCTCATCTCGGCCCGTGGCGCTTGGCGACGACTGCCCGTCGAGGAGGCGGAGACGCTCGGACTTGAGCCGCAACCAGCCCGCTCACTCGTGATCGGGCTGGTGACCATCGGAGAAGCTCTCGAGACGGTCGTTTCCGAGACATTGAAAAAGGGAGAGCCCACCCGGGCTCTGATCCTGGACGCCTGTGCCGACGCGGCAGTGGAAGAGGCTGCTGACCGGCTGGGCGCGGGGCTGGCCGGCGCGGACGATGAGGAGACTGACGAGGCTCCCAGCCTTTCCTGCCGCATCAGCCCGGGCTACGGACGCTGGCCCCTGACCGCCCAGAAAGGGCTCTTCGCAAGGCTTCCTCATCGCGAGCTGGGGGTTGGCCTCCGACAACCCTCCTGTCTCATGGTGCCGCGCAAGTCGATCTCTTTTGCCATGTGGCTTGGCGCCGACGCGCGCCCCCTGGCCGGGCTCAGCGGTTGTCAATCCTGCCAGCTCGAGCGCTGCCGTTATCGAAGGTCCGGGTGCTGAGCCTGATTGGCGAGCCCGCCCGCCTCATCGAGCAGGCGCTTGAAATCCTCGACGAGGTTGGCATCTTGTTCGAGGACGAGGCCACCGCGAGGCTGTTGGCCTCGAAGGGCGGGCGGGCAGCCGGGGACCGAATCAGAATCGGACCCGATCTGGTGCGTCAGGCGCTCGAAACGGTGCCGTCCCAGTTCAGCCTCTTCGACCGCTCCGGAAATCTGGCTCTCGACCTTGGCACGGGAGTCACCTCGTTCAATCCCGGCTCAGCTGCCCTGCATGTGCTCGACCCCGGCGAGCGCCACCGCCGTGAGGCCACCCGAGCCGACATCGTCCGACTCATCCGGCTCACGCAGGCCCTCCCCCACCTGGCTGCCCAATCGACGGCACTGGTGCCCTCGGATGTCGTTTCCGAGGCGAGCGACCGTTACCGACTCTACCTGGCCCTGCTGCACGGGACCAAACCCGTCGTGACCGGCGTCTTCTCTCTTGCATCGCTGCCGGCCATGATGGCCATGCTCACCAGCGTGCGTGGAAGTCGCCAGGCCCTGGTGGAGAAGCCTCTGGCGCTGCTCGACTGCTGCCCGAGCTCCCCCTTGCGCTGGAGCGCACTCAGTTGCAAGACTCTCCTCGAGGCCGCGAGCGCGGGGCAACCGGTCAATCTGATTGCCGCCCCCCTGACGGGGGCGACCTCACCGGTTACCCTGCGAGAAACCCTCGTGCAGCACTGTGCTGAGAACCTTGCGGGGCTGACGCTGACTCAATTCGTCAGCCCCGGGGCACGGGTTGTCTTCGGGGGTGCCCCGGTCGCCTTCGATATGCGGCAGGGCTCGGCACCCTTCTCGGCTCCGGAAAGTATTCTGATGAATGCGGCCAACGCCTCGATAGCCCGCGAGCTCGACCTGCCCAGCCACGGCTACCTGGCCCTGTCGGATGCCCGGCTGAGCGACTACCAGGCCGGGATGGAGTCCACCGCGGGAGCCATCCTCGCTGTCTTGAGCGGTATCAGCCTGGTGTCGGGCCCCGGACTGCTCGACTACGTCATGACCCTGTCTCTCGAAAAGCTGGTGCTCGATCACGAGGCCTGCAAGTTGGCCCTGCGAGTGGGGCGTGGCATCTCCGACCATGGCCTGGATGTCCTCTCCCTGGCCAGAGTCCTGGTGGAGCGCGGGGAGCTTCTTTCCAGCTCGCACACCCGGCAGCTCTGGCGCAAGGAGTTGTCGGTCGCTTCCGAGCTCATCGAGCGACGCGCCTACTCTGACTGGGAGAGCTCCGGGGCCTCCGATGCAGCTGAGCGAGCCCGCGAGCAGGTCGAAAGACTGCTCAGGGAGCCGACCTGCGAGACCCTTCCCGATGCCCTTGCTTCCCGGCTCGAGGAGCTGGCCGTTCGGGGCTGCGAGCGTCCTTGAGCTTGAGCCGGAAGGTCGGCGGCTGAGGCGGGTCAAAGTCTGCAGGCAGACTCCAGCTCCACGGAGAGGGTAAACCAGGTGAAGGTTCTGGTCACGGGAGCCACCGGCTACATCGGCGGTCGTCTTATCCCTGAGCTTCTCGACGCGGGACATCAAGTCCGGGTGCTCGTCCGAGATCCCGAACGCGTGTCCCATCGCCCCTGGACCGAGAGGGTGGAGATCGTCGCAGGGGACCTGCGATCACTCCAACGAGACAGCGGCCTGGGAGACGGCATCCAGGTGGCCTACTACCTGGTGCACTCCATGGTGGACGGATCGCGTTTTGCCAGCACCGACCGACAGTGCGCCGTGAACTTCGCGCAGGCAATGCAGGGCGTGCCCCTGGTCATCTACCTGGGCGGTCTTTTGCCCCGTCAGGCCGAGACCTCCGAGCATTTGCGCAGTCGTGCTGAAGTAGGGGAGATCCTGGCCGCCCACCTACCGGTGACCGAATTTCGGGCCGGGCCCATCATCGGCTCCGGATCGGCCTCCTTCGAGATGGTGCGTTACCTGACCGAACGTTTGCCGGTCATGCTGACCCCCCGCTGGGTCAAGAATCGGGTGCAGCCGATCAATATCCGAGCTGTGCTTGATTATCTGGTCAGGGCGGCTGAGCGCGAGCCGCTCGGGATCGTGGACATCGGCGGTGAGCAGCTGACCTTCCGAGAGATGCTGGAGGGCTACGCGCAGGTGCGGGGCCTGCGTCGCTCCGTCATCCCCGTGCCAGGTTTGACTCCACGTATGGCCGCTCGCTGGGTCCAACTCGTCACTCCAATTCCCAACTCCCTGGCTGTGCCCATCATCGAAGGCGTCGTTCACCACGTGGTGGCGGACACGACTCGGGCCCGAGAGCTCTTCCCCGAGGTGCAGCCGATGGACTACAAGACCGCCTGCCTGAAGGCGCTGGAGCGAACCGAGGAAGAGACGGTGCTGACACGTTGGAGCACCAGCCTTCAGGGGCGGCGCACGTTCCAGTTGCAGGACCGCCAGGGCACCATCCGCGAGGTGCGACGTCTCTGGGTCCGCGCCCCGGCCGAGTCGGTCTTTCGAGCCTTCACGGGCATCGGGGGCGAGCGAGGATGGTTGGTCTGGCGCTGGGCTTGGTGGCTGCGAGGCCTGATCGACCAGTTCCTGGGCGGACCCGGGCTGCGCCGTGGTCGGCGCCACCCGGACGAGCTGCTGCCGGGTGAGGCGCTCGATTTCTGGCGAGTCGAGCGGGTGGAGCCGGGCCGGCAACTGGTGCTGCGCGCCGAGATGAAGGTGCCGGGGAGGGCCTGGCTGGTCTGGGAAACCCATCCCGATGGCGAAGGCTCCGCGCTGGTTCAATCCGCCATCTTTCAGCCTCGCGGTCTGGTGGGCGTGGCCTACTGGTATGCTCTCTACCCCATTCACGCGTGGATATTCAGCGACCTGATTCGAGCCATCGCCAGGATTGCGGAGCAAGCAGCGCGCCCGGATGGAGCGGGTTGACTCGCCGAGACGTGGTCCTGCAAGGTCTGTCCCGGCCTTTTTGTCGAGCCACAGAACCCGAGATCGCGGAAACTCTAAGACAATCTCAGCACAATCTGTTGGGAGTCGCGCCGGAAAACTGTGTCAGGGGAGGTTTTATCAGGCTAAAGTGCAAGGCCTTTGGTCTTGCACTTTACAACGCGCAGGAACGGCGTTCCGGCGCGTTCGTTAGATTGTGCTAATGTGCCAGACCAAAGTGCGAGCACATTAAGAGGTAAGGGCGGCGGCCGGGTAGGTGAAGTAGCGCCCCAGTTGAGGACCGCGCTGGTGCATGTAGTGGCTCTTGATATCCACTCCGTAGATCTTGTCGGGCTCCTTGAGCAGAGACTCGTAGACCATCTTGCAGATGGGTTGGCCATGACGGAAGAGCACATCCTCGTGCGGAGCAACCTCAAGCACGGCGGGGGTTCCCAGCACCTCGCCCTCCTGGCCGTAGCCGAAACCGGGGTCGAAAAAGCCGGCATAGTGGGAGCGGAACTCACCGCTGTGGATGTCGTAGGCCACCATCTCGACAGCGTGCATGGGCGGGACGCGAAGAAATTCGCGGGTGCACATGATATAGAAGTGATCCCGGCGCAGCAGCACCTCCTGGTGTCCGCTGGGCTCCAGGGGACTGAAGAACGCCTCGGCCGGGTGGGCCTCGGGCGAGGTCAGGTCGACTACCTGCGTGGAAGCGATGGCTTCATAGCCCACCACCGGCTGGTCCAGGTCGACGCTCAGCAACAGGCCTTTATCAAATTCGGGCTCGAGCTTGCGCCCCTCGCAGTCGTAAACCAGGCCGATCTTCTGGTGGGCCATTTCCAACTCGAGATCGGACAGGCGGTTGTCGCCGATCAAGAAACGGGCCTGGTTGAGGCACACCCCGGTGGTAACCCGGATGGGCCAGGAGCGGGGCGTGATCATGACATAGGCCTTCCCCCTGTAGCCAGGGGGGATCTTGTCGAAGCGGGGCAGCCGGTCGACCAGCGTGCGCACCCAGATGTTGGTGCGGCCCGTCGAGCTCTTGTTGTTGGTGTAGGCGTGCACCGATTCGGGCAAGCTGAACGTCTCCATCAGCTCGAGCACGTAGGTGTGATTGAGCTTGAGAACGGTGCTGGAGGTCAGGTCGAAGCTCTCCTCGGCGGTGGCTCTCAGCGCCTCTTCGATGGTTTCGCCGGCTTTGGGCAGAAAGGCGGCCCGCACTCGATGCCCTCGGGTGCCCAGTCGAAGGTCGAGACTGGCGGGTTGGAGATTCTTGGCCGGCACGCTCAGCTCGGATGTGATGCTGCCGTTGCCAAGAAACTCCTCGATGATCTGGGAGGGAATGGCTCCCTGACGACGCATGCCCGACAATCTCCTTTGCCCAAAGGCTCTCAGCTTCGCCTCAGCGTTTCGCCTGGCAGGCAGTTCGCCTTGCGCGGGCGCAAACCTGCGCGTATACTGACGCCCATGCCGATTTCCTCAGGAGAGCCTTGAGTCGCTGTGCAACGGCTCGATCTGCCGCTGGCTCTGGTCATCCTGGTGCTCACCGGTCTTGGATTGATCGCCATCTACAGCGCTACTGGCCAGGATCTATCCCCCGAAGGCGAGTTCCGCCGGCAGTTTCAGTTCGCCTTGATGGGCCTGGTCTTGTTCGTGCTCTGTGCCTGGAGCGACTACGAGACCTGGGGACGGCTGCACTGGCTGCTCTACCTGCTTGCGGTTGGCCTTTTGATCGCGGTGGACGTGGCCGGCCATACGGCCCGCGGGTCGCAGCGCTGGTTATCGTTGGGCCCGATCGCCTTCCAGCCGTCCGAAGTGGCCAAGCTGGCCGTACTCAACAGCCTGGCCCGCGTGCTGGCCGTCGAGCCCGGGAGGCGGATCCCCTGGACGCAAGCCCTGCTGCTGGCCGGAGTGCCGATTCTATTGATCTTTCTTCAACCCGACCTGGGCACGGCTCTGGTGATCGTGGCCGTGTTGCTGGTGCTGCTCTATGCTCAGGGCGTGAGCCCCCTCTGGCTGGGCGCCATCGCCCTGGCCGGCCTGCTGGCCGGGCCGCTGGTCCTGCACGATTACCAGCGCGAGCGGCTGCTCACCTTCATGCACCCCGAGCGGGATCCCACCGGTGCCGGCTGGAACCTGATCCAATCCCAGATTGCGGTTGGCTCGGGGGAAATCTGGGGGAAAGGCTTGTTTCAGGGCACCCAGAACCAGTTCAACTTCGTGCCCGAGCACCACACCGATTTCATCTTCACCGTCATCGCCGAGGAGTTGGGGCTGGTGGGGAGCGTCTCGGTGCTGCTGCTCTACCTTTACGTGCTCAGCTCGGGCCTGGTCACCGCCCGGGTGGCCCGGGAGCGTTACGGAAGCCTGTTGGCCCTGGGCATCGTGACGGTGCTGGGTTTTCACGTGGTGGTCAACATCGGCATGGTGATCGGCCTGATGCCCGTGACCGGGGTACCCCTGCCGCTGTTGAGCTATGGCGGCAGCTCGCTCTGGGTCTCGATGGCCATGCTGGGCCTGTTGTTCTCGATCCGAGCCCGCCGACCCAAGCGAGAGCCCATGCCCGAGCCCGAATTCAGCCTTCCCGACGACCAGGATCTTCACGACCGCTTGCGCTGAGAGAGATTCCTGACCTTCTCGCGCAAGAGTCCGGCCGGTCGCTCGGGCCCGTCTTCGGCGCCTGGAAGTCCGGCCGCCTGCAGTATTTTGTGGTGGCGAAGGCGGGGGTAGGGGCCACCGAGAGCGTAGCTCCTCCGACACCGCGTGGGGGTTTGCGGCCGGACTTCTAATGCGCTCGCACTTAGTCTTGCACATTGGCACAATCTAAAGAACGCGCCGGAACTGCGTTCCAGCGCGTTGTAAAGTGCAAGATAAAAAAACCTTGCACTTTAATGTGCTGAGCGTTACGTGCTGAAGGTTTTGCCTCTCCTTCGGAGGCGCCTCCACACAAGTCTGTCGGCGCGATTTACTGCAAAACCTTCAGCACTTCACTTTAG
>JAANMX010000240.1_pt1 | contig 73818 bp, 69 predicted proteins | sample 7279681 | NCBI WGS metagenome assembly JAANMX01 (sample SAMN14094542, study PRJNA606508) | bioreactor metagenome | isolation source: A lab-scale SPAN reactor treating ammonium-rich wastewater day 351 | place: Ireland: Galway | collected 2018-01-01
ACCTGTCGCTGATGATCGGCGACCGCTATTTCGGCCTGCGCGGCGCGCTCGCGGCGATCTCCGGCATGTTGCTGGCGCCGCTGCTCGTGGTGCTGGCCCTGGCCGCGAGCTATCAGCAGCTCGCGCAATATCCGGCGGTGGCCGGCGCGCTGCGCGGCATGGGCTCAGTCGCGGCCGGGCTGATCCTGGCGATGGCGCTGAAGATGCTCGGCACCCTGCGCGGCAACGTGCTCGGGCCGGCGCTGTGCACCGCACTCGGGCTCGCCACGCTGGGCGCGATCGCGGTGTTTCGCGTACCGCTGGCCTGGGTGGTGATCGGCCTCGGGCTCGGCGGCTGGGGCCTGGCGCGCTGGCGCATCGCGCTGCACGATGCGGCGGCCGCGCGCGCGCAGGATGTCCCGCGCACGCGGCCTGCCTCACCCACACCGCCAGCACGCCGGGACCCCGGCACACCCGGCTGAGCGGCGGAGGCGGAGACGCAAACATCGCCCATGACGCCCATAAGCGCCCACATCGCCCGCACGCCGGAGCTCCGCGCGTCAGGCTGAGAGACGGAACCTGAAACCGGAATCGATCCGATGTTGAACACCCTCCCCGCTGGCGAGCTGCTCGAGCTCTTCCTGCGCTTTCTCACCCTGTCGCTGCTGTCGATCGGCGGCGCGATGTCGACCGCGCCCGAGATGCACCGCTACCTGGTGGTCGAGCGCGGCTGGCTGGGCGATGCCGACTTCACCACCGCGATCGCGCTCGCCCAGGCCGCGCCCGGGCCCAACGTGCTGTTCGTGCCGGTGCTCGGCTTCCAGGCCGCCGGGCTGGCGGGCGCCGCCGCCGCGCTGCTCGGCATCCTGCTGCCATCGACGCTGCTCTCGCTCGGGGTGAGCCGCTGGGGCGCGACCCGGCGCGAGACGCCGCTGGTGCGCGCCTTCACCGCCGGGCTGGCGCCGGTCACGGTCGGCCTGACCTTCGCCACCGGCTGGCTGCTGGCGCTGCCCTTCATCGGCGACCCGGCCCACCGTCTCGGCGCGCTGGCGCTGATCGCGCTCACCGCGCTGGTGACGCTGCGGACCAAGCTGGCGCCGATGTGGATGATCGCGGTCGGCGCAGCGGCGGGCGCGCTCGGCCTGGTCTGAAGCGGCTACCTCGCACAAGGAGGCACAAGCGGACGATGGACAGCGTCGATGTGGTGGTGATCGGGGCGGGCGTGGTCGGCCTGGCGTGTGCGAAGCAGCTCGCCGAGGCCGGGCGAGAGGTGATCGTGCTCGAGGCCGAGACGGCCTTCGGCACCGGCATCAGCGCGCGCAACAGCGAGGTCATCCACGCCGGGCTTTACTACCCGCCGGGCTCGCTCAAGGCAAGGCTGTGCGTGCAGGGGCGGCGAGCGCTGTACACGTATTGCGCGGAACGCGGCATCGCCCACCGCCGCATCGGCAAGCTGGTGGTGGCCAGCCGCGCGCCCCAGTTGCCCGCGCTCGAAGCCATCGCCGCGCGGGCGCGTGCCAACGGCGTGGATGATCTGCGCCTGCTCGACGGCGCCGGCGTGCGTGCGCTGGAGCCGGAGCTCGACGCCGCCGGCGGGCTGTTCTCGCCCTCGACCGGCATCGTCGACAGCCACGCCCTGATGCAGGCGCTGCTCGCCGACGCCGAGCGCCACGGCGCGGTGCTGGCGCTGGCGAGTCCAGTCCTCGGCGGCCGGGCCGACGGCGACGGCATCACCCTCGAGGTCGGCGGCCGCGCGCCGACGAGGCTGCGCGCGCGCTGCGTGATCAACGCCGCCGGGCTGGATGCGCCGCGGCTCGGCCGCGCGCTCGCCGGCCCGGCTGCCAGCCTCGCGCCGCAAGCCTTTTACGCACGCGGGGTGTATTTCAGCCTTGTCGGGCGGGCGCCGTTCTCGCACCTGATCTACCCCATCCCCGAGCCAGGCGGGCTGGGCGTGCACCTGACCCTGGATCTCGGCGGCCAGGCGCGCTTCGGCCCCGACGTGGAATGGATCGAACGTCCCGACTACCAGGTCGACCCGGCGCGCGCCGAGCGCTTCTACACCGCCATCCGCCACTGGTGGCCGGGCCTCGCGGACGGCCGCCTGCAGCCGGCCTACGCCGGCGTGCGGCCGAAGATCGTCGGCCCGGGCGAGGCGGACGCCGACTTTCGCATCGACGGCCCGGCCGCGCATGGCGTGCCGGGGCTGGTGCATCTGTACGGGATCGAGTCGCCGGGGCTGACGGCGGCACTGGCGATCGCGGCGCGGGTGGCGACGATGTGCTGAGCAGCGATCAGCGCACGCAGGATGCATGCATGGCGTGCACACCACAGGCCGCAGCGGCGCAGCCCGCGCGAAACGCTCGCGGCGGCGCCGACCTATGTCGGCCAGTCGCCGATGACCCTGCTCAACATCCCCGCCCGGCTGCGCATCCGGCTCACGCCGGGGAAAACCTCGCCAACGAGGGCCCGCGCTTGAAGCGCCTCACACCGCCAGACCGTCGAAGGCCGCATACACGGTCTTCATCCAGCTTTTCACGCGCTGGCGCTCGAGCATGCCCAACGCATCATCACCGCCGCGCTGGTTGATCGCCGCCCAGAAGCTGGCATCCTGGCGATCGATCTTGCGCATGCTGGCTTCGTGCAACTCAGGCAGGCTGATGACCCGGGCACCCAGAACCTGTGCCGCCGCCAACTCGGTCGAAGCCTCAAGCTGGGAGAAGTCCGTGCCGCGACCATGGTTCTTCACCACCACGTAGTTCGGCCCCTCGCCGTAGGTCTCGAGCAGGCCGCCGAGCAACGCGACCGAGTCCTTGCCGGCATCGGCCAGGTGCCAGAAATTGACCTGCACGCCGAGTTCGTCAAGCAAACCCAGCAGATCGGAGTCCCTGATCCAGCGCGCCAGCGGCGCTGCCGTCTGTGCTGCAAGATCGACAATGACGCTGTGCCCGGCGCCCTCTTCTGGTGCATCCTCGAACGGCAAGGCGATCTGGTCCAGCCCCTCGTAACGATCCACCACCACCGGCGCCGCATAGTCGGCATAGAAACGGGCGAAGGTCGTGTGTGAGCGGTCGGTGTCGAAGCCGGTGAAGGGCCGGCCCTTGTCGATGTAGTACTGGGCCAGGGCCCGGGCGACAACCGACTTGCCCACGCCGCCTTTTTCGCCGCCGATGAAGTTGAGGGAACGCATAGTGTGTCCTGAAGGAATTGAGCGGTGCACCGCTTGCCGGCAAAGGTGCCATCCGGACGGAACATAGCAATAATCAGGCCAACCAAGCTGCTCAACGAAGGATCACTACCTGCTTCGACCACTTTGGTCGCGCCGGGTCTGCCGAAACACGCTTGGAGGACACCTCATGAACGCACCCGACAGAATTCGATTGCCAATGGTCGAGGCGGCGCAAGTGCGTCACCCGGACTACCCTATCGAACCGCTGTTCCTGCAGCGCTGATCGGCGCGCGCCTTCGATGCATCGAACATGGCGCCGGAGGATCTGATGCGTATGCTCGAGGCCGCGCCGGGCCGCCTCGGCCTATAACGTTCAGCCCTGACGATTCGTCCATGCGCTGAGAATTGATCCGGGGTGGCCGCGCTGGCTGGTCTGCTCGATCCCTTCGATGCTGCCTGGGTCGCTGGTGGGAGCCTTGGTCACCCATCTGACCCTGCGCCGGCTTGGTAGGCACGAAACACTCGCCGCCCCGCATGGTCACACGCTTGACGACTTCGCCGAGACCGCCATGTCCCCGATCCTGTTCGTGCTGGTGCCGATCCTGCTGCTCGCCGTCTGGCTGCCGGGCTGGTGGGTGCGGCGCACGCTGCAGCGCTACAGCGAGCCCGCCGACCGCTACTACGGCAGTGGCGCCATGCTCGCGCGCCTGCTGCTCGACAAGCACGGGCTGACGCACATCGTGGTCGAGGAATCCGACACCGGCGACCACTACGATCTCGAGGCGCGCGCCGTCCGCCTGTCGCCGCACACCTACCAGCAGCGCTCGCTCACCGCGATCACCGTCGCCGCGCACGAGGTCGGCCACGCGCTGCAGCACGCCGAGGGTTACGCGCCGCTGGCGCTGCGTGAGCGCCTGGTGCGCTTCGCCGTCAAGGGTCAGCGCGTGGGCGCAATGATGATGGTGGTGGTGCCGGTCATCACCCTGATCACCCGTCACCCCGCGCCCGGGCTCTTCTTCGTGCTTGCCGGGCTGCTGTCGATGGGGCTGGCGGCGGTGGTGCATCTGGTGACGCTGCCCACCGAGTTCGACGCCAGCTTCCGCCGCGCGCTGCCGATGCTCGAGCGCGGCGGCTACCTGCACCCGTCCGATCAGCCTCACGCGCGCAAGATCCTCGAGGCTGCCGCGCTGACCTACGTCGGCCAGTCGCTGATGGCGCTGCTCAACATCGCGGCGTGGCTGCGTTTTCTGCGCCGGTGAGCGGCCGATAGCCCCGGCGGACCCGCCGGGCGAAGCCGCTCACGGGCGCGCAGCCGACGCCGGCACATACTCGATCTCGGGCAGCACGAGCTCCCAGCACGCGCACTTCACCGCCTCCTGCTCGCTCTCGCGCGCCTGGCGCACCAGGATCGCGGCGACGCGCACCGCCACGATCGCGCCTGCAGGCGGCTGGAACTTCGACGACATGCGGCCAAGCTCAACGCCGGCCGCATCTGCCAGCGCCCACCCGCCGTTGCCGCGCGCGCGCAGCGCCAGCGCACTGCCCACATCGAGCGCGGCCAGTGCGCGATGGACGGCGGCGCCGGGCGCAAAGCGACTCGGCCAGGACAGCACGATCTTCTCGGGATCGGCGCACCAGATGCGGTGCGCGAGCTCGGGTTCGGGCGGCTGCGCGGCCGGACGCGAGCGCAGCACCAGGCCATCGAGCTCGGAGACGAAGGGATGCTGCGCGCCGATCGCCTCGCACAGGGTCAGCGACTGGCGCGCCCGCGTCATGGCGACGTAGTAGAGCCGGCGCTCGTCGTCGTTGCGTCCCTGCCAGCCGCCGCTGTCGAGGATCAGGATGTGGTCGAATTCCAGCCCCTTGGCGCGATGCGCGGTCATCAGCACCAGCGGCGCGTTGGGGCGCGGGTCGGCTGCGGGCCGGCCGACGGCGCCGAAGTCGTACAGGGCTTCGATGAGGTCGTCCACCACACGCTCGCGCCCGGGCGCCGCCGACTCGGCGTCGACGATGAACTGCGCGAGCGCGGCGCGGCAGGGGTGGTCGATGAAGCCCTCCGGTGCAGTCCGAAAGCGGCGCCGGAACCAGCGCGCGAGCGCCCCGGCGCGCACCAGCACGCGTCGCCGCCGGGCGCCGCGGCCCTGGCCGCGCAGCAGCCCGAGCAGGGCGTTGCCTTCGCGCGTGGTGTGCAGGCGGATGTCGCCGGCGTCGCGCTGCATGCGCACCGGAATGCCGCGCAGGCGGCAGAGCGCGGCCATCGGCTCGAGGTCTTCCCAGCGCCGGGCGATGACGGCGAAGCGGCCCCATTGCCCGGCGCCGCCAGACGCGATGAGCCCATGCAGGCGCTGCAGTTCGGCCAGCGCGAGCTGCACTTCCTGGTGTGGATCGCGCGCCACCTCGAGCACATGGACGCGCCCGGCGGTGAGCGGATCGCGCTCGGCCTGCGCGCCGCCGTCCGGCTGCGCGCGCCGGGCGTGGTCGACACGGATCGTCTCGCGCGCCTTCATGCGTTCGCGCGCGCGCTCGATGACGCGGTTGGCGCAGTCGATGATGTGGCGGGTGGAGCGGTAGTTCTCGACGAGCGCGTAGCGGCGTGCGGCGTAGTCGGTCTCGAACTGGCGGATGTAGCGCACGCTGGCGCCGTCGAAGGCGTAGATGTTCTGGTCGTCGTCGCCGACCACCATCAGGCAGACGCGGTCTTCCTCGGTCTGCAGCTTGCGTCCCGCGACCGCGCTGATCAGCTCGTAATGGTCGCCGTTGATGTCCTGGTACTCGTCGACGAGCAGGAAGCGCAGCCCGGCGAGCAGGCGATCGCGCACGATGCTCGCGCCGACGCTGCCCGCCGCACCCGTCTCCTCACCGCCACCCTCGGCCTTTTCTGCTGCGCGCAGGCACCGCGTTGCATCACGGATCACGGCGCCGAAGTCCACCGTCTCCCCGCGCTCGAGCGCGACCGCGTAACTGGTACCGGTGAGCCGCATCGCCAGGCCGTGCAGGGTCTGCACGGTGACCCCGGCGGCGTCCGCGCCGACCAGCGCCCACAGGCGGCGGCGGATCTCGTTGGCGGCCGCGCGGTTGTAGGCGAGCACCATGACGGCATCGGGCGGCACCATGCTCTCGCGCAGCAGCCAGGCGACGCGATGCACGATCACCCGCGTCTTGCCGGCGCCCGGCCCGGCGAGCACGAGGTGGTTGCCCTCGAGCGGCGCGGCGACGATGGCCTGCTGCTCGGGGTTGGCGAGCTCGGTGAGGATGCGGCGGTGTGCCGCCTCGGTGGTCGCCATCTCGAGCACGTCCTTGCGCCCGGCGAAGTAGCGGCGCACGAACTCGGCCCGGTCGAGGCTGAAGTAATCGACGATGAAGGCCATCGCCGCCTGCACCTTGCCGATCGCAAGCTTGGCGTACTCGGCCATCACGTGCACCTGGACGGTCTTGTCCTTGTAGTGCAGGGCGAGCTCGGTGTAGTCGGATTTCTTGAACTGGCGCCGGCGCGCCTCGGCGTTGAGCTCGATGTTCATCGCCGAGCGGAACACCGCCTTGCCGCGCGCCAGGTGCAGGACCTCGTTGGCGTCCAGGTACAGCAGCGCGGCCGACAGCGCCACGTCCCACTTGTCGACGTCGAGATCGGCGAGCGTGGTGTCGGCCTGCAGCGCCGCTTCGAGTTCGCCCTGCTTGCAGGTGACGAGCAGCGTGTTGCCCTGACGGCGGCGCTGGAACTCGGCCACCAGCGCGCGCGCCAGGCGCATGCGGCGTTCGCGGATGGTCTCGATCTCCCGCCAGCCGCGCAGCAGTCTGATGAAACGGCTGTCCGCCGCATGCGGACGCAGGGCGAAGAAGCCGCGGTGGGTCGCGCCCTCGCCGAAGGGCTCGGCGAAGGATTTCAGCAGGCGGGTGAGGCGATCGGGATCGAAGTCGACCTGCGCGTCGCGGCGCAGGGTGTCGCACAGGCGGCGCACGTTGAGGATCTGCCACCCTTCCTCGGCGGCGTCGGGCGCGGCTTCGCGCAGGTTGGCGATGAGGGCGTCCTCGATGCGCGCGAGCTCGTCGAGCCGCTGCGCGGTGTCGGGGTCGCGGTAGAAGGTGACGCCGATCTCGGTGTCGTTCGACAGCAGCTTCCAGCGGTCGAGCTCGCGCAGCATGTGCTGCAGCGTGCGCGAGTCCTGGCCGGTGGCCAGCATCAGCTCGTCGGTGGACACGCCCTCGTCGTCCGCGGCGCGGATGAGCAGGCCGAGAATGCGCAGGTAGGGCCCGATGTCGGCGTCGGCGCCGAGCTTCTTGCGCAGGAGCGCCCCCGCCTCGTCCTCGTTCGCCACCAGCAGGCTGCCGGGAAACACGCGGGTCTGGTTCTCGTGGCGCTCGAGCAGGCGCGCCTCCTCGAGCCAGGCGACCGCGATCCGCACCTTGGTGTCGGCGTCGCTCGCGTCCGGGTCGATGCGGTGGGCCTCGGGGATCTCGAGCAGGATCTCGCCGCTGGTCACCACCACCTGGCCTTCGCTGCGGTCCTTGCGCTCGATGGCGCGCAGCGCCTTGAGGATGGCGCCGATGTCGTGCTGGGTGAGGCGGGAATTGCGCAGCAGGCGGAACTGCACGTCGAGGTCGGCCTCGTCGTAGAGCAGGATGCAGCGCGCCGGCGCCTGGTCACGCCCGGCGCGGCCCGCCTCCTGGAGGTAGTTTTCCAGCGAGCCGGGGGTGTCGAGATGGATCACCAGGCGCACGTCGGGCTTGTCCACGCCCATGCCGAAGGCGTTGGTGGCCACGATCACGCGCAGGCTGCCGGCGAGGAAGGCCTCCTGCACCGTGCGCTTGTCGGTCGGCAGCATGCCGCCGTGGAAGTGGCCGCAGGCGAGGCCGGCGTCCTCGAGAAATTGCGCGAGCTCCTCGACCGTCTTCTGGCGCGCGCAGAAGACGATGGCGCCACCGTCCTCGCGCAGGGCCTCCTGCAGCAGGCGCAGGACCTCGCCGTACTTGGCCTGCACCGGCACCGGGCGCACCTCGTAGCTGAGGTTCTCGCGGCTCACCCCGCCTTCCAGCCGCTCGAGGCTGAGGCCGAGGCGCTTCTCGAAGTGGTTGCAGATGTCATCAACCACATCCGGCTTGGCGGTGGCGGTGAAGCAGAACACCGGCGAGGGCGCGGACTTCTGCCGTGCCTTGATGAAGCGCGACACGTACAGGTAGTCGGGGCGGAAGTCGTGGCCCCACTTCGACAGGCAGTGCGCCTCGTCGAACACCCAGGCACCGATCTCGCGGTGCATCAGCGCGCTGGCGAAAGCGGGGCTGCGAAACTGCTCCGGCGCGACGAAGATCAGCCCGAGGTCGCCCAGGCGCAGCTTGTCGAGCATTGCGCGGCGTTCCAGCGGGTTGAGCAGGTTGTTGAGGTAGCCGGCGCAGGTGACGCCGCGCGCCTCCAGGTTGTCGACCTGGTCCTTCATCAGCGACTGCAGCGGCGAGATCACCACCGTCAGGCTGCCATTGCGGTAGAAGCGCGCCAGCGCCGGCAACTGGAAGCACAGCGACTTGCCGCCGCCGGTGGGCAGGATGGCGAGCGTCGACTTGCCGGCAAAACCGTTCTCGACGATCGCGCGCTGCAGCGAATGGCCATCCGCTGTGGCCGGCGTAGCGCGAAAGCGGGTGATACCGGGAAAGTAGCGCGGCAGCAGCGCCTCGAGTTCATGCTGCTCGCGACACCAGGCGCAGGCCGGATCGGCGCACGGCCGGTCGCGCAGCATGGCGATGGCTTCGCGCACGCGCGGAAAGGTGAGGCTCACCCAGGGCGGCAGCACCGAATTGCCACCCGCCACGCGCAGCCAGGCCAGCGCGTAGGCCAGCACCTTGTGCCAGACGGGATCGGGCAGGCAATGCCCGACGATGTGGCGCTGCCCGGTGATGCACACCTTGCCGGCGGTCGCGCGCTGCCAGGCTGCTGCCGTGTCGGCGAGCGTCGGCCTGAGCGCGCGCCGCAAGGTGGCGAACAGGTTGGCCACGCCCTTGCCGTTCTCCGGCGCGAGCAGGAAGTGCAGGCACAGGGCTTCGTCGGGATGATCGACCACGCGCTGCTGCAGTGCCTCGCTCTGGTCGAGGAAGAGCTCGTAGGCGAGCTCCGCGTCGCGCACCGGATCGTTGCGCGTGGTGGTGCACAGCTTGTAGTCCTTCACCAGGCGGTGATACGGGTTCTGCGGAAACGCGACCGGGGACAGCTCGAGCGTGTCGATCAGCGGCAGGCGGTGCAGGGCCAGCCCCGGATGCAGCGCGGCAAGCGCGGGCTGATCGAAGGCGACGACGTTGTGGCCGAGGACGAAGGCGGCGCCTTCGGTCAGCGCATCGAGCCGGCGCGCAAGGTCGGGCGCCTTGCCCGAAAGCCTGAGCCGCGCATCGAGGTCGGGGCGGAACACGCCGATCTCGCGCAGCACCAAGCGATCATGGCGGGCGGTTTCGATGTCGAGGCACAGGCACCGCGCCCGGGGCGCGGCGGGCGGATCTGCCATGACGCTTGTCTGGTGAAAATGATGGCGCGAATTCTAGCCGCTATCCGGGGGCCTACACGCCGAAGGCGCCCGCGACGAATGCCACATACGTCACGCATGCGGGGGAATCCCTCCCCGCAAGATCGCAGGCCCGCATCGATTCCGACTCCGTGACGCGCGTCTTGTGGCGCCCACCCTCCTTGTGATGCCCCCTGACTAGCTTTCGCTTTGCGCCGCCCAGCGCGCAATGATCGCCGCCAGCGCCGGCAGCCCCTCGCGGATCGCGACCGGGCCGGGGGACAGGATCAGCGCCGACTTCACCTCGTGCACCTCACCATCACGCACCGCCGGCACATCCTCCCAACCTGCGCGGCCGGCCACCCGCTCGGGGCGGAAGCGCTTGCCGCACCAGGAGCCGATGACGATGTCGGGTGCCCGCCGCACCGCCTCCAGCGGATCGGCGAGGATGCGCTGCGCGGCGCCCGGGTGGTGCGCGCGCTCGGCGAAGACGTCCTCGCCGCCGGCGATGCCGATCAGCTCGGACACCCACCGCACCGCGCTGATCGGCGGCTCGTCCCACTCCTCGAAGTAGACCCGCGGCCGGCGCGGCAGCCGGGCGGCCTGCGCGCGGACGTCGGCCATCGTCGCCTCGAGCCCCGCCACCAGCGCAAGCGCCCTGTCCTCGGCGCCCACCAGCCGGCCGACGGTCTCGATCATCGCCAGGATGTCGTCGACGCTGCGCTGGTTGAACACATGCACCGCGACTCCGGCCTTGATCAGGTCACGCGCGACCTCGGCCTGCATGTCGGAGAACCCCAGCACCAGGTCGGGCTCGACCGCGAGGATCCTGTCCAGATCGCCGCTGGAGAACGCGAACACCTTGGGCTTTTCCTTGCGCGCGCGCGGCGGGATCACGGTGTAGCCGCTGATGCCCGCGATGCGCGCGTCCTCGCCCAGGGCGTAGAGGACTTCGACGGTTTCGGTGGTGAGGCAGACGATGCGGGACGGGAGGCGGCGTGCGTTCATGGCGGTGATCATTGCGGATTGCATCGGGGGTGAGTGCGCCCCTGGCACCGGCCGGGTAGCGCTTTCACGCGCCGGCGGACTTCCAGTTCGCGATGCAGCACTCGCGCAGGTATTTCAAGGCACGCACCATCTTCGTGTCGTCGCCATCAGGGTCGGCGAGCTGGACCTCGGCTTCCGGCAGCAGATCGCCCTGCCACATGTGCAGCAGGCCTTCCTGCTTGCCAAGCGGCGCGCAGGTCCTGATGAAATCGACGACCGCCGCGGAATCGAGCCCGCTGGCACGGACGGCGCCGATCAGCGCCCTGGCCTCGCGCAGCAACAGGGACGGCTTGGGCGGCATGCCGGCGGCAAGGCGCAGGAACACCGTGGCCAGCGTATCGGGGTCGCTGCGTCCGCCGGTGGCCTTGGTCCACTCGGTGGCGACGATCTGCTCGTAGTGGGCAATATCCTCGTCGATGCTCTCGTCGACAAAATAGGTGCCCGCCCCGGCCCCGGTGATCACGTCCTCGGCGGTCCACTTCTTCGACTTCAGCAGCGGCAGCAGACGCGCACCGAAGTCATCACGCATCGCCTCGCCGATCCGCTGATAGTCGGGCGGCGCGTCGCGCAGCAAGCGCTGCCAGCGCTCCGGCTGCGGCTTGAAGCTCTTCTTGTGTATCTCGGAAATCAAGCTCGCCATGACCGACCGCGTCGGCAGGCGCACGGGGTCGAGCCCGGCATGGCAGACCAGGACGGCCGAACGGATCACTTCTTCGGCCGACGAGAAGGACAGCTCGGCTGCGTCGGCGCCCAGTTTCTTGCCGATCCACAAGGCGAACGCGACACGAAGCTGGTTCTCCACGCGCGCGGCCCGCTGCGCCCGGTAGCTCGTCGCCGTCAGCGGGCTCGCGAAGCTGTACTCATCCAGAAACTGACGCTGGCTGTCGGCGGTAGGGGCCTCCCGGATCAACAAGGTCGACTCGGGCATCGCGTGCAGTTGCTTGAGCATCTCCGACCCGCCGCGCGAATGCGACAGCAGGGTATTGTCGCGCAGCGAACAGGCCGCCGCGTGCAGGTCGCCGGCGAATCTGTCCTCCAGGTACAGGCTCGCCAGGTTCGCGAAACGCAGCAGCGCGGTTTCCAGGTTGGCGCGCAGGTAAGCGGTGCCGAAGTGGTTGGCGATCTGCACCAGTGCCTTGGCGCCTTCCTCCTGCATCCGGGCACGATGCGTCTCGGCCAGGACACCGTGCGCGAAGCCATGCGCCAACGCCCGCTCCAGATAGGAGCGCGCATCCAGGGTCGCGACGGAGTTTGCGCCGGCCGCCATCAGAGCGCGGACTCCTCGTCTTCGCTGGCGACACCCCGCGCCTGGGTCGGCTCGGCCGCGGCGCCGAGCACGGCATTGAACGCCTCGACCTCGGCTTCTTCGTCGCGGTCGAAGGTGTGCAACAGGTCCTCGAACACCTCGGTGGCTTCGTAGCGCAGCACCCAGGCCGTCTCCATCCAGTCGCGATCGGCGATCTCCACGCGCTTGACCTTGGGCGCTGCGTCGGGATCGAAGCCCTCGGGGGCACCATACGCATCTTCACGCTCGCTGATGTCGATGGCTTCGTCCTCGGGATCGGGGCGTTCATGCATGCGGCCGTAGGCGCCATCGCGGAAATTGCCGGTGTGGGCAAACTCGCGGATCTCGTCCCGGTGCTCGCTGAAGTAGTTCACCAGCACACGCAGCCCGCCGGGTTCCGTGCCCAGGGCATCGAGAAATTCGACGGTCTCTTCGGGGTCGCGGTACAGGATCGCGTTCATCATCCCGCGCAGGCGATCGTGGGATTCCTCGCCATAGCGCGCGTCGAGCACCGCCGCGCGGGCGAACTGTTCGGGCGTGACCAGCAGATTGATCGCCGACTCTCTGGACGCGTCGAACTCGCGCATGATGGCCAGCAGGTCCTTGGGCGGGACCTCGTCGAGGACCGTGACCAGGGCATGGTCGCCCTCGTGCTCTGCGATGGCCATCAGGGTGCGCTCGGCACCGGCAAGGTCGCCCGCATTGACGAGCGCCGAGGTCTTGATGATTGCGGGGTGGGTCAATTCTTGCTCCTTCAGGTCAGGCATCGAGCGCGTCGAAGCCCTGCTCGCTCATCCAGTTGTTGCCGGATTCGGCAAGGTCTTGATCGTCACCGTCATCGTCGTCGTCATCGGAACGACGTGCGCGTGGTGCTGGATCGGTCGCTGGCGCAGCGACCGCAGCACTGCTTCTGGCTCCCTGCAGGCGCAGGAACTCCAGCGCTGCAGCCAGAACGAGGAAGGTGTCGCCGCCGGGTTCGGCGCGCACACGGTCGGCGATGGGTCGCGCCCACTCGGCCACCGTGATGCTCGATTCGAGCGCTGCCCAGGCCGGAAGATCGCCGTCATCGGGCTCGCTGCGCACCACCGCGTCCATGGTGGCCGGCGCGGGGAACGAGAACGCCTCGTAGAACACGGGCGCGACCATCTCCGGCGCGAAGTCCATCATCGGCAGCAGATCCGCCAGTTGCTCGCGCTTCGTCTGCAGGCGCCTGGCGAGGACGTTCTTTCCCTCACTGTCGCTCGACAGGTCGTCCATCTCGGCCTCGTACATCGAGGACAGGGCATCGAAGAATTCAGACTTTTGCATCACGCAGCACGCGCTCCAGAAAATCCCCGAAAACCCCCCGCGCCGTCTCGAGCGGATCGGATAGCAGGCTTCGGCGGCGGTTGTCGTCGTAATCCGCGCGGCGACCGCCATCGGACAGCACCTCCCAGGCCTCCTGAACTTCACGGAAGCGAGCGGCGGCATCGAGGGAGGGGTTGCGGTCAGGGTGGTAGTGCGCGGCCTTCTTTCGATAAGCCGCCTTGATGACATCGGCACTGGCGTCCGGCGCCACGCCGAGCAGCGCATAGTAATCCCGCATCACACCTCCAATTTCAGCACACGCCGCCGCAACGGGAGCGTGGGCCAAAAACAAAATGGGCCAGGCCCGTGAAGACCTAACCCATTGAATTCCTTGGCGCGCCCGAGACGATTCGAACGTCCGACCCCTGCCTTCGGAGGGCAGTACTCTATCCAGCTGAGCTACGGGCGCGGAGCTGATCGGGCAAGCACCCGAACGAGGCCGGCAAGCATAGCCGCGTTCCGGCATAAAGTCCATGGCGCACTGCCACAATGGTTTCCAGCTCGCTATAATCGCCGCTTTAGACCCAGTCTCGCGCCACTTTCCGCCAAAGGATCCAAGCATGTCGAACCAACGCACCCTGCGCTCCGCCCGCTTTGCCATGCCTGCCGTCGCCCTGGTCGCAGCCGCGCTCCTGGCCGGCTGTAGCGAGCAGAGCAAGGTCGACCCTGAACTCACCGCCTCGCTGATCCAGCCCGTCGCGCGCGTCGACATCCAGGCGGTGAAGATTGCGCCGGGCAGCCGTACGGGTGAGCAGATCGTCAAGTCCGTGTGCGCAGGCTGCCATGACTCGGGTGCGGTGGGCGCGCCGAAGACGGGCGATGCCGGGGCGTGGGCACCGCGCCTGGCGCTGGGCCATGACGGGCTGACCAAGTCGGCGATCGCCGGCAAGAACGCAATGCCGCCGCGCGGCGGCGTGAGCGACCTGACCGACACCGAAGTGTCGCGCGCGGTCGCCTATCTGGCCAACCTCGCCGGCGCCAAGTTCACCGAGCCGCCCGTCGAGCAGTGAGCGAGCCGCCTTCAGGCGGTCATCACATTCGGGTCAGGCGCGCTCAGTTGGGCGGTCAGTTCGCCTGACCGTTCCCCGCCCGCTCCACCCGGCAGGCGGACCCGCACCCGGCGCTTCGCGTTGTAGAGCTCATGCCGGTACTGCGGTGCTGGGCTGGAGCGCGGCAGCGCACACGCGGTTGCGGCCGCCGCGCTTGGCTGCGTAGAGCGCTGCGTCGGCGGCCGCCAACAGGTCCGCATCACCGGCCGCAGCAAGCGCCTCGTTGGCCTCCTCTTCCGCCACGGCATGGCGCGAGGTGGAATGCCCCGCGGAGACACTGCAGGCAAAATTCTGCCCGTCGTAGCTGAAGCGCAAGTTGGCGAAGCGCTGGCGAATGTCGTCCAGCACCCGCTGCGCGTCGGCGCCGGCGCATTCCGGCAGCACCACGAGGAATTCCTCGCCGCCGTAGCGGCCGAGATGGTCGGACTGGCGCAGGCGCTGGCGCAGCAGCGTGGCCAGGGCCGAGATCACCAGATCGCCCGCGGCATGGCCGTAGGTGTCATTCACCGACTTGAAGTGGTCGATGTCGAGCATCGCCAGCGTGACCGGCTTGCCGGTGCGGCGCGCGCGCCTGATCTCCTTGGTGGCGACCTCCTTGATGCTGGCGTGCTTGAGCAGGCCGGTCAGGCTGTCCTTGTTGATCTGGTCGGCCAGTTGTCGCGCACGCTCGACGCGCACCCGCACCGCCGCCACGAGCTGGGCGTCGGACACCGGCTTGATGATGAAGTCATCGCCGCCGCGGCGCATGGCGGCAATCTGGCGCTCGAGGTCGGTCTCGGCCGACAGATACACGATGGGCAGGCCGGTCCATTTGTCGTGCTGCCGGATCACCCCCGCCAGCTCCGGCCCGGTGTAGCGCGGCATGTGCATGTCCATCAGCACCAGATCGGGCTGAAAGCCGGCGAGCTCCTCCATGATGTCCTCGGGCTGGTGCAGGACCTCGGCCACCATGCCCGCCGCGCGCAGGACCAGGCACAGGTGGGCGGCGAGGTCGGCGTCGTCGTCGACGATCAGCACCCGTTGCGGCGGTGCGCTCAGCTGCTCGAAGAGCTGCGCCATGCGGTTGACCAGGCGCGGAATGTCGATCGGCTTGAGGAAGTAGCCGACGGCGCCCAGTCGGGCGGCGCGCACGCGCGACTCGAAATCGTCGGTCGAGGTGATGAACAGCAGCGGGCAGCCCAGGGCGCGCAGCGCGGGGAAGTCGGCGAGCGCCGCGGTGGAATTTCGGCCCTCGGCCTCGAACATCACGTCCATGATCAGCATGTCGGGGCATTCTTCCTGCGCGGCGCGCTCAGCCTCGTCGATCCGCGTGAACAGCCGCACCCGGTAGTTGAAGGACTCGAGCTGGCGGACCAGTTGCTGGCCGAGCGCGGCGTCGTCTTCCATCACCCAGACCTGGATCGTGCCGTCGGCCGAGCCGATGGGACTCGGCGCCGGGAAGAGCGCCGACGGTGCCGCGCGCTCGTCCGCCTCCTGGCCTCCTGCCGCGCCTTCCCCCGGCCCCGCCAGTTGCGCAAGCGCGCCCAGATCCGCCACCAGCGCCTGGCATGCCGCGGCGTCCACCCCGTCCAGCGCCCCCGCCAGCCAGGCCACCACGCGTTGCTCGAGGGCGCGCGCCGCCGCGCCCAGCGCCGCCAGACCGAAGGTGCCACCGGAGCCGGCGAGCTTGTGCAGGCGCTGGTGCACCGCTTCGAGGCTGGCACGATCGCCCTCGCCGCCCTGCAGCGCACCGGCCAGCGCCTGCAGCGCAGCGATCTCGGCCGGCAGCCGCGCCAGGTAATCCGCGCGCAACTTTGCCAGCTGCCCGGCCAGCGCCTGCTGTTGCATGGCATCCATTTCGCCTAGGCCTCCCAGATGGCCCGCACCTGGCTGGCCAGGGTCATCGGGTCGAAGGGCTTGGGGATCACGTCGCGCGCGCCCAGGGTCTTGTAGTGCGCGACCTCGGCCGGCTGCACCTTGGCGGTCATGAACGCGACCGGCACCGTGGCCAGCGCAGGCAGCGCACGCAGCGCCTGCAGGGTGGTCGGTCCGTCCATGCCCGGCATCATCACGTCGAGCAGGATCATCTCGGGCGCGAAGGCCTCGGCCTCGCGCAGCGCCTCCTCGCCCGAGGCGCAGACCTTCACCGTGAAGCCGCCCACCAGTTCGAGGGCGAGCTTGGCCACCGCCTGGATATCGGGCTCGTCTTCCACATACAGAACACGTTGCAGGTTGCTCACGCTTGGCTCCTTCGGGGTCTGAATGATCGAATGCGGCTGCCGAGGGCGTCAATCAGCTCCTTCGGCGAGACCTGCGACTTGAGCAGCACCGCCTCGACCCGGCGCGCCTCCTCGGCGGTCGTGTCGGCCCCGGACAGGATGACGATGCGCGCCTCCGGCTGGCGCGCGCGAATGTCGGGCAGCGCGTCCCAGCCGGAGCCGTCGGGCAGGCCGATGTCCAGGATCACCACGTCGAAGCGCTCGCGCGACACGCGCTCGAGCGCTTCGCCCAGCGTCGTCGCGCGCTCGAAGTCGAAGCGCTCGCCGACCATGGAGCGCACCACCTGATACAGGTCGTCGTCGTCCTCCACGTGCAGCACGCGCGGATTCGACGCGCCAGCCTGGGCAAGCAAGCCCTCCACCACGGCCAGCAGGCGGTTCTCGTCGAAGGGCTTGGCGAGCCAGTCGATCGCGGAGAAGTCGCCGTTGATCGCGAGCCGCCCTTCTTCCATCTTGGCCGACACGACCACGATCGGCAGGTCCGCGGTGTCGGGGCACTGGCGCACCTGGCGGATGATCTCCAGGCCGCTGATATCCGGCAGCATCAGGTCGAGGCTCAGCGCCGCGTAGGCGGTGTGCTGCAGCGCCGCGAGCGCCTCCCGCCCGCTGAGGGCGATATCGACCCGGTAGCCGGCGCGCGTGAGCATGAGGCTCAGCAGCTGGGCGATGTCGGCCTCGTCCTCCACCACCAGGATGCGCGGCGCATCCGCCGCCACGCTGGCGTCGAGCACGCCCTCGGCCGCGACCGGCTGGCCCGCCAGCGGGCGGGGGAACTCGACCCAGAAGGTGGCGCCCTCGCCCTCGACCGAATCGAAGCCGATCGTCCCGCCCATGCGCTCGACCAGCTCGCGGGTGATCGCCAGGCCGAGGCCGGTGCCGCCCTTCTGGCGCGTATCGGACGCATCCGCCTGCGAGAACTTCTCGAAGATGCGGCCGCGGAAGGAGGCGGGGATGCCGGGGCCGTGATCGGCCACCGCCACCTGGACCTTGGCGGGCAGCGCGCGCGCGACGACCTCCACCGTGCCGCCCTCGGGCGAGAACTTGATCGCGTTCGACAGCAGGTTGGCCAGCACCTGCATCAGGCGCTGGCTGTCGACGCGCAGCTCGGCAGCGGTCGCCTCGCCCTTCAAGGCCAGCGCCACCCGGCGCTCGGTGCCGTAGGTGCGATGGCTCTCCAGCGCCTGGTGGACGATCGGCATCAGCGGCTGCACCTGCATGTCGAAGTGCAGCTTGCCGGCGGCGATCTTCTCCATGTCGAGCAGGTCGTTGATGAGGTGGGTGAGGCGCTGGCTGTTCTTGTGCGCGATGCCGACCATCTGCCGCGCCTGCTCCGGCAGCTGGCCAAGCGCGCCGCCGGCGACCAGGCCGAGCGCGCCGGAGATCGAGGTCAGCGGCGTGCGCAGCTCGTGGCTGACGGTGGACACGAACTCGCTCTTCATGCGCTCCATGCGCTTGCGCTCGCTGATGTCACGCACCATGCCGACGTAAAGCGGCTGCCCGTGCTGGGTGATCTCGGACACCGCCAGCTCCATCGGGAACAGGCTGCCGTCGCGGCGCTGGCCCTCAACCTCGCGGCCGATGCCGATGATGCGCGCCACGCCGGTGGTCTGGTAGTTGCGCAGGTAGCCGTCGTGCGCCTCGCGGTGCGGGCTGGGCATCAGCATGTTCACGTTGCGACCGATCACGGCCTCGGCGGGATGGTCGAAGATGCGCTCGGCGGCCAGGTTGAAGGAGTGCACGATGCCGCGGGCGTCGATGGTGATGAGGCCGTCGACCATATTGTCGAGGATCGTCTGCGTGTGCTGGGCCTGTTCCGCAAGGGCGGCCTCGCTCCGCATGCGGTCGGTGATGTCGTAGAACCAGCCCAGCACCGCCGGACTGCCCTCGTACTGGATCGGCGAATAGGAGCCGAGCGCCCACTTGGTCCCGACCCCCGGGATGGCGAGCTCGACCAGCATGTCGTAGATCTGCTCGCCGCGGCCGAGGCGCTGCAGGATGGCCTCGTAGTCCTCCCTGCGCACGTAGTAGGCGGACGGGTCCACGCCGCCGACTTCGTCCGCCGCGGCATTGATCAGCTCGGCATAGCGGCGGTTGGAGAAGATGACCTCGTGCCCGCCGGCACGCGCGATGCGCGCGGCGATCGGGCTGGTCTCGAGCATGCTGCGGAAGCGCTGCGCGCTGTCGCGCAGTTCGCGATCGGCCGCCTTGCGCGCGGTGATGTCCTCGGCGATGCCGACATAGCCCGTGAGCTGGCCGTCGGTAGCGCGCATCGCGCTCACCACCAGCGACACCGGGATGGGGCGGCCGTCGCGGTGGACATAGGTCCATTCGCGCGTCTCCGAACCCTCGCGCTCGGCCACCTCGACGAACACGCGGAAGCCTTCGACCGGACGGCCCAGGGCCGCGCTCAGCTCGGCCGAGCGCGCCGCGACCTCCTGCCCGAGATGGAAGGGCGCCGGCGTCTGCTTGCCGACCACCTCGTCCGCCGCATGGCCGAGCAGTTTCTCGGCCCCCTTGTTGAAGACCTTGATCACACCGCTCGTGTCGGTGGCGATGATCGAGAAGGTCGACGCCGCCAGCACGTTCTCCAGCAGCTCGGTGGCGCGATGCAGCGCAGCGGTACGCTCGCGGATGCGCGCCTCGAGGCCCGCCTGGGTCTCGCGCAGCTCGCGGAAGCTGCCGGCCAGCATCTCCGCCATCTCGCGCAGGCTGCTGCCCAGGCTGCCGTATTCGCGCACCGGGCTGGCGGGCAGCACCGGCTGTGTCCCGCTGGCGATCTGCGCGGTGAGCAGGCGGCTGGCCGCCTCGAGCTCGGCGATCGGCCGGGTGAGCCACTGGCTGAGCACGCGCGCGAGCACGATGCCCAGCAGCAACAGCACCGCCAGGTAAGTGAACAGCTTCAGCCCGGTGCGCTCGAGGGTCTGGACCAGCGGCGCCGCCGGCTGCTCGATCACCAGCCGAGCCACGCCACCGCCCTCGGCGACCGGCACGCCGATCTGGTAGCGCCCCTGCTTCCAGCGCGACAGGGCCGGCATGTCGCCCCCCGGCAGCCAGATCGCCAGGCCGCCTGCCAGCGGCTGCAACTGCCCGGCCTTGCCGGACAGGCTCGCCACCTCGCCCTTGCGCGCCAGGGCGCTGCCATCCGCGCCCAGCAGCGCCAGTCCCATGCCCGGGTCGTCCTGCTCGCCCGCCAGCAGCGTCGCCCAGCCTGCCGGGGCAGTGGCCGGCTCTGCTGCCAGCCGCGCGCCGAGATGGCGCGCGCGCTCGGCGAGCCGCTCGGCCATGAAGGCTTCCTGCTGCACGCGCTGGCCGTAGCCCTCGAGGATGACCGGAATCGCACCGGCGAGCAGGATGGTCGTCAACAGCACGTGAAACAGCAGGCCCGACAGCCGCGCCGCGCCCAGCCCCAGGCGCGCCGCGTCGCGCCACCACAGCTGCAGGCCGAGGACGACCAGTCCGGCGAGCAAGGCGTTGAACAGGCCATTGAGCGCCTGCTTGAGGGCGATCATCGCCGCCGCCTCCCAGCCCACGCCCATCATTCCGCGGTAGAACAGCAGCACCAGCGGCACGCCCAGCACCAGCCAGTACGCCAGGTCGGCGAGCACCAGCGTGCGCAGGCCGCGCCGGTAGAGCAGGCCGACGACCAGCGCCTCGACGGTGAAGATGACCAGCGCGTAGGGATGCCCCCACAGGAACAGCGTGTACAGCCCGCCGGCGGCCGCCACCAGCACCGCCGGCAGCGTGGCGAGCAGCGCGACCGCGAGCATGGCCGCCACCGAGCCGAAGATGAACACCACGCTGAAGAACAGCGGCACGCTGAGGACGTTCCCCGCCACCGCCAGCAGGGCGAGGGCGAGCGTGGCCACGGCCTTGTGGCGCACGCTCAGTTCCGTGCCGGATGTAGACCTCATGACGCTGCGCTCCCTGCCGCCCGCGGCGGTTCAAACCAAGACATGTGCATTCGCCGGGCGCGCAGCAAGGGCTGCCCACCAACGCGCTCCTCGTGCTGTGCGTTTACGGCAGCGCAGGCGAAGACTCAAGCCTTATCGCGGTTCTCGAACATCGCCATCAGGTTGGCCAGCCGCGCCTTGCCCTCTTCCTTCGTCACCGGCTGCGCGGTCTTGCGATCGTTCATGCGGATGTCGCCGCCCATCTCGGCGATGAAGCGGCTCGGCTCGCAGGTGCGGAACTCCTTGCCTGACTTGCGCCGCTCGCACCAGGTGAGGTTGAGGCTGCGCTGGGCGCGGGTGATGCCGACGTACATCAGCCGGCGCTCTTCCTCGACCTTGTCCTCGTCGACGCTGCTCTGGTGCGGCAGCAGCCCTTCCTCGACGCCGACCAGGAAGACGTGCGGAAACTCCAGGCCCTTGGAGGCGTGCAGGGTGGCCATCTGCACGCCGTCGAAGTCGGGATCTTCCTTGTCGAGCATGGTGATCAGCGCGATGGTCTGGGTGAGCTCGAGCAGGTTCTTGCCGTCCTCCTCGCCCTTCCTGCCCAGCCAGCCGACGAAGTCGCGCACATTGTTCCATTTCGACTCCGCCTCGCGCGTGTCGCAGTGCTCGAACAGCCACGCTTCGTAGCGGATCGCGGCGAGCAGGTCTTCGAGCAATTGCGCGGCGGGCTCGCGCGGGGCGCGGTACTGCAGGCGGTTGATGTAGGCGGCGAACTCCTGCACGCCCTGCAACTGCTTGGCGTTGAGGTGCTGGGTGAGGCCTTCCTCGAACACCGCGGTGAACAGGCTGGTGTGGCGATGCCCGGCATAGGCGCCGAGCGCCTCGATGGTGGCGGCGCCGATGCCGCGGCGCGGGGTAGTGATGGCGCGGATGAAGGCGAGGTCGTCATCTTCATTGACCAGCAGGCGAAGCCAGGCGATCAGGTCGCGGATCTCGGCCTTGTCGAAGAAGCTCTGTCCGCCCGAGATCACATAAGGAATGCGGTTGTTGCGCAGCTGCTGCTCGATGAGGCGGGCCTGGTGGTTGCCGCGGTAGAGGATCACGTAGTCCTTGAAGCGGGTGCGGTGCTCGAACTTGTGCGCGGCGATCTTGGTGGCCACCCATTCCGCCTCGTGCTCGGCGTCGCGGCAGTTGGTGACGACGATCTGCTCGCCCTGGCCGTGTTCGGACCACAGGCGCTTGTCGAACAGCTTCTCGTTGTTGGCGATGACGGTGTTGGCGGCTTCCAGGATGCGGCGCGAGGAGCGGTAGTTCTGCTCGAGCTTGATGACCTTGAGCTTCGGGTAGTCCTGCTGCAGCAGCTTCAGGTTCTCGACGTCGGCGCCGCGCCAGGCGTAGATCGCCTGGTCGTCGTCGCCCACCGCGGTGAAGGCGCCGCGCACGCCCGACAGCAGCTTCAGCAGCCGGTACTGGGCGCGGTTGGTGTCCTGGTATTCATCGACGAGCAGGTAGCGCAGCTTGTTCTGCCAGCGCTCGCGCACCTCGGGGTGCTCGTCGAACAGGCGCACCGGCAGCGAGATCAGGTCGTCGAAATCGACCGCCTGGTAGGCGCGCAGGGTGCGCTCGTACTCCTTGTAGAGCCTGGCGGCGACCGAAGCGATCTCGTTGTCGGCGAGCTGGGCGGCCTCCTCGGGCGTGATCATCGCGTTCTTCCACGACGAGATCTGCCACTGCATCTGCTTGGCGATGCCCTTGTCGCTGTCGCCGGCGACATCCGACACGATCTGCACGGTGTCCGAAGCATCCAGGATGGAAAACTGCGGCTTGAGCCCGCAGTGCTTGGCCTCCTGGCGGATGATGCGCACGCCCAGCGCGTGGAAGGTGCACACCGTGAGCCCGCCCGGCGCCCGTCCGCCCATGATGTGGGCGACGCGCTCCTGCATCTCCTTGGCGGCCTTGTTGGTGAAGGTGATCGCGGCGATGTTGTTGGGGCTGATGCCGCACTCGTTGATCAGGTGCGCGATCTTGTGCGTGATCACCCGCGTCTTGCCGCTGCCGGCGCCGGCCAGCACCAGGCAGGGGCCGTCGAGATAGCGGATGGCTTCGCGCTGGGGCGCGTTGAGGAGGGCGGACATCGTGGCGGCACTGAAAAACGAAGCCACCCGGGCGGGTGGCGGGGCGCAATTTTAGCCGATCGACCGCCGCGCCACCGCCAGCGTTACAGATCAGGCGGCGAGGGGTGGGTCGGCGCCTTGATCAAGGCGTCGGCATGGAGTCGCTTGCACGCAATCCATTCGGCACCTGTCCGCATGCGTGTTGTCCGATCACCGTCTGGCATCTCGTGGCTGCGGGTGACAAGTCACGGAGGCTCACGCACAATCGCCGCGCATTCGCAGGCGTTCGCGCCGGCAACGAACCCATCCGGATTGCCTCATGAAACTCAAGATCCTGGCCGCGGCAGCGGTCCTCGTCCTCGCCGTTGGCGGAACCTTCGTGTTCACGCACAAGCCCGCGGCGCCCGATGTCGCGTTTTCCACGCTGCAAGGCCAGAGCTTTCGCACCGCCGACCTGCGCGGGCAGGTGGTGCTGGTGAATTTCTGGGCGACGACCTGCGGCGTCTGCATCGAGGAGATGCCGGCACTGAAGGCGACGCAGGACAAGTTCCAGGCGCGCGGCTACCGCACGATCGCCGTGGCGATGGACTACGACCCACCGAGCCGGGTCGGCGCCTTCGTCGGACTCAACCCGCTGCCGTTCACCTTCGTGCTCGACCGCGACGGCAGCATCGCGCGCGGCTTCGATGACGTGCGCCTGACGCCGACCAGCTTCATCCTCAACAAACGCGGCGAGATCGTGCTGAAGGTCCTCGGCGAGCCCGACTTCGACAAGCTGCATGCGCTGATCGACAAGCTGCTCGCCGAACCGACCTGAATCCTGCCTGTCGGACCATCGACCCAACCCCCTGGCCCATCCCCATGCCCAAGACCCGCGCAGCCTTGCTCGCCACCCTGTCCGCCACCGCCCTGCTCGCGCTGCCACTGATCGCCGAGGCGCAGCGCGCAGGCAATGTGGGCGGCTGCGACATCCGCCGCGGCACCCTGTGCACCAACATGAACCTGAACGGGGCCGATCTGCCCGGCGTGAATCTGGCGAACTCGCAGTTCACCCGCTCCGACCTGTCGGGCGCCAACCTGCGCGGCGCGACGCTGAACGAAGCCAACTTCTCGCAAGCCGAGATGGCCGGCGCGACGCTGGACGAGGCCTCGATGCTGCGCACCAACCTGCGCGGCACGCGCCTGACCGGCGCCAGCCTGAAGGGCGCGAACCTGCGCAACGCCATCCTGCAGAACGCCGACCTGCACGACGCCGATCTGTCCGCCGCCCAGCTCGGCGGCGCCGACCTGACCAACGCGCGCGCCGAACGCACCCGCTTCGACGGCGCCGAACTGCCGCGCACCAACCTGCGCGCCGCCAAGCTCAGCGGCGCGTCCTTCGTCGGCGCCAACCTGCAGGGCGCCAACTTCACCCGCGCGCAACTCGTCAATGCCGACCTGACCGGGGCAAACCTGGACCAGGCGATCTTCCTCAACGCGCAAACCGAAGGCTGCAAGGGCTGCCCATGACCTGAAACGGTGCCCGTAAACGCGTTGGAGCGGGCAAGCCCGCTCCAACGCCAAGGTCACGGTCAGAGTCCGCCAACGCCGCGCGGGCTCACACCACCCCGGCCCCGTGCGCCTGCTGGTCGGCCCAGTAGCTCGAGCGCACCATCGGCCCGCATGCGGCGTTCTTGAAGCCCATCTTCAGCGCTTCCGTCTCGAACATCTTGAAGGTGTCCGGGTGCACGTAGCGCAGCACCGGCAGGTGGCCGCCGGAGGGTTGCAGGTACTGGCCGATGGTGAGCATCTCGACGTCGTGCGCGCGCATGTCGCGCATGACCTCGAGGATCTCGTCGTCGGTCTCGCCCAGGCCGACCATCAGGCCGGACTTGGTCGGGACCTCGGGGTGGCGGGCCTTGAACTGCTTGAGGAGCTCGAGCGAATACGCGTAGTCCGAACCCGGCCGAGCCTGCTTGTACAGGCGCGGCACGGTCTCGAGGTTGTGGTTCATGACGTCGGGCGGGGCGGCGTCGAAGATGTCGAGCGCGACCTCCATGCGGCCGCGGAAGTCCGGTACCAGCACCTCGATGCGGGTGGTCGGCGAAGCGGCGCGCGTCTCGCGGATGCAGTCGACGAAGTGCTGGGCGCCACCGTCGCGCAGGTCGTCGCGGTCCACCGAGGTGATCACCACGTAGTTGAGGCGCATCGCGGCGATGGTCTTGGCGAGATCTGTCGGCTCGTTGGCGTTGAGCGGCTCGGGGCGGCCGTGGCCGACGTCGCAGAACGGACAGCGCCGGGTGCAGATGTCGCCCATGATCATGAAGGTGGCCGTGCCCTTGCCGAAGCATTCGTGGATGTTCGGGCAGGAGGCTTCCTCGCACACGGTGTGCAGCTTGTGGTCGCGCAGCGTGGCCTTGATCTCGTTGAAGCGTTCGGCCTCCTGGCCGGCGCCGAGCTTGATGCGGATCCACTCGGGCTTCTTGAGGCGTTCGGCGGGGACGATCTTGATCGGGATGCGGGCGGTCTTGTCGGCGCCGCGCTGCTTGCGCGCTGGGGTTTCCATGGTCGCTGTTCTCTGTGGGTTTCCGGGTGGGAAGGGGTTTGAGCTTGAGGTGCGCTGAGGGCGCGATTATGGCCCGGCACGGGCCACTGCGGCAGGCTCGGCCGGCGGATTCGCGCTATCGGTTTCCCCAATGTCCGGCGACGGGGCCGGAAACGGGGGCGGCAGCAGGCGCTGCAGGTGACCGAGCAGGCAGTCGCCGACCTGGTCGACGCTGGCGTCGATGCCGAAGTCCTTCATGCGGATCGTCTTCAGGCCCTCATAACCGCAGGGGTTGATCCAGCCGAAGGGGGCGAGGTCGGCGTCCACGTTGATCGCCAGGCCGTGGTAGCTGCAGCCGTTCTTCACGCGCAGGCCGAGGGCGGCGATCTTGTCGCCGGCGATGTAGACGCCGGGGGCGCCGTCCTTGCGCTCGGCGGCCAGGCCATGGTCGGCCAGGGTGTCGATGATCGCCTGCTCCATCAGGTGCACCAGCTCGCGCACCTTGAGCTTGCGCCGCGGCAGGTCGAGCAGCAGGTAAGCGACCAGCTGGCCGGGGCCGTGGTAGGTGATCTGGCCGCCGCGGTCGATGTGCACCAGCGGGATGTTCGCCGGGTTCTGCAGCAGGTGCTCGGGCTTGCCGGCCTGGCCGAGGGTGTAGACCGGCGGGTGCTGCAGCAGCCAGAGCTCGTCGGGGGTTTCCTTCGTGCGCCCGGCGGTGAACACGCGCATCGCCTCGAGCGCCGGCGCGTACTCCACCAGGCCGAGGCGCTTGACGATCACAGCACCACCTTCACCATCGGGTGCGAGGTCAGCTCGCGGTACAGCGCATCGACCTGCACCTGCGACACCGCACGGAAGGTGCAGGTCACCGCCAGGTAGTTGCCCTTGCTCGACGGCCGCATCTCGACGCCGGCCGGGTCGAAGTCGGGGGCGTGGCGCAGCACGACCTCGATCACCGCCTGGGCAAAGCCATCGACGCGCGCGCCCATGATCTTGATCGGAAAGTCGCACGGGTATTCGATCAGCGTCTGACGCGTCTGCGCTTGTTGGGTGTCAGCCATTGCGCATCACCGTGTCCTTGAAGTCCTGGTACCAGGCGTACATCTGCCGCCCCATCGGGCCGGGCTTGCCGTCACCGACCGGGCGGCCGTCGAGCGACGTGATCGGCAGCACTTCCTTGGTGGACGAGGTCATCCACAGCTCGTCGGCCGTGCGCACCTCGGCTTCGAGCACCTCGCGCACCGCATGCTGCATGCCTTGCGTGCGCGCGAGCTCGAGCACCACGTCGTAGGTGACGCCCGGCAGCATCAAGTGGCTCTTGGGCGGCACGAGCAGCACGCCGTCCTTGCACACGAAGATGCTGGATGCGGCGCCTTCGGTGAGGAAGCTGTCGCGGAACAGCACCGTTTCCATGCAGCCGTGGTCGATCGCGTGCTGGCGCAGCAGGCAGTTGGCGAGCATCGACACCGTCTTGAGGTCGCAGCGCAGCCAGCGGATGTCGGCGGCGCTGACCGCGGCGATGCCGCTGGCGAGCTGCTCGGCGCTCGGGGTGACGAGCGGCTCGCTCATCAGGAACACCGTGGGCTTCACTTCCGGCCCGGGAAAGGCGTGGTTGCGCCTGGTGTCGGCGCCGCGGGTGACCTGCAGGTACACCGACTGGTCGTCCCACGGGTTGCGGGCGACGATCTCGAGGATGATCGCCTTCCAGTCGTCCGCCGAATGCGGATTGGCCAGGCGCATCGCGGCCAGCGTGTTGGCCAGCCGCGCGACGTGCTCGTCGATCCGGAAGGCGCGGCGCGAATACACCGGGATGACCTCGTACGCACCGTCGCCGAACAGGAAACCGCGGTCCATCGGCGACACGCGCGCCTCGGAGAGCGGCAGCCAGGCACCATCGACATAGGCTGTGATCACGTCGTCCTCCCGGGAAGAATCAAAGGCTCTTGAAGAACATCACGATGGCGTCCCACAGGCGGCCGAAGAAGCCCGCCACCGGCACGTCCTGCAGCGCAAGGACCGGATACTGGCCGTAGGGCTTGCCATCCACCGTCAGCGCGAGGGTGCCGACCTCCTGGCCCTTCTCGATCGGGGCGACCAGCGGCTGGCGGCTCTCGAGCGTGACCTGGATCTTGTCGGCCGACTCTTTGGGCAGCGACATCACGAAGTCGCGCGTGAAACCGACCGGCAGCTCGTTGAGCTGGCCCTTCCAGACCCGGAACTGCGCCAGCGCCTGATCGGCAGCATAGAGCTTGACCGTCTCGTAGAACTGGAAGCCGAAGTTCAGCAGCTTGAGCGACTCCTGCGCACGCACGGTGTCGGACGCGGCGCCGAGCACCACCGAGATCAGCCGGCGCTCGCCACGCTGGGCGGTCGACACCAGGCAGTAGCCGGCGCTGCTGGTGTGGCCGGTCTTCATGCCGTCGACCGTGGGATCCAGGTAAAGCAGGCGGTTGCGGTTGGGCTGCTTGATGCCGTTGTAGGTGAATTCCTTGAGCGAGTACAGGCTGTAGTACTCGGGGAAGTCACGCACGATCGCCGCGGCGAGGATCGCCAGATCCTTGGCAGAGGTGTAGAGCTGCGGATCGGGCAGGCCGGTGGAGTTGGTGAAATTGGTGTTCACCATGCCCAGACGCTGGGCTTCGCGGTTCATCAGCGCGGCGAAGGCTTCCTCGCTGCCGGCGATGGTCTCGGCGAGCGCGACGCAGGCGTCGTTGCCCGACTGCACGATCACGCCGCGGACCAGTTCGTCGACGGTAACCGGCTTGTTGGGCTCGATGAACATGCGCGAGCCTTCCATGCGCCAGGCCTTGGTCGACACCGGCACCACCTGGTCGGCCTTGATCGTGCCGGCCTTGAGCGCCGAGAAGGTCAGGTAGGCGGTCATCAGCTTGGTGAGCGACGCCGGCTCGATGCGGGCATCGGGATCCTTGCCGGCCAGCACCTGGCCGGTGGCGTGGTCGACCAGCACCCACGCGTTGGCGGCCAGCGCCGGCGCCGGCACCGACTGCGCCAGCGCGCTCAGGGAAAACAGTGAAACGAGTACGGCAATCAGAAAACGCATTGGAAAAACCTGGGGAGAATTGAAGAAAGGCAGGAGTGCCCGATTATAGGCGGCACCCCCGGATGGGCCAAAAGTCGAAAGCCTTTGTTTCAACCCGGCGCCGGCGGCGGCCGGGTCAGCGCACGATCACCAGCGGCTTGAGCTTGAGCAGCGAGCCCATGCGATCGGCGGCACTGCGCGCGGCATCCATGGACTCGTAGGGACCGGCATGGAGGCGGAAACGTTCGCCGTCGGCGAACAGTTCGAAGCGCTTCGCGAGCGTCCCGGCCCGGCCCTGCACGGTGTCGCGGAAGCCCTCGGCGTTGGCATAGGACGAGAACGCGCCCAGTTGCAGGAAGATGCCGGCGCTGGCCGACGCGATCGGCGGGGCGATGCCCTCCGCGGCGCCGCAGGCCGGGGACGGGCCGCATTCGGCGGCCGCCGTCCCGGCGCTCGCCACCGCAGGAGCCGTCACTTCCGCCGCACCCGCGGCCTGCGCGCCGCGATCCGGCTCGGCAGGCGCGGCCTGGGCGAGCGGTGCCAGCGTCCGCGCTTCCGGGCGCGGGGTGTCGGCCGCCACCACGCCTTCGTTGGCGCGGGCGCGCAGCGGCGGCACCTTGCGCGTGGCCGCCATCAGCGGCGCCTCGCTCGGCAGGATCTGCTCGACCTCGACCTGCGCGCTGCCGGCGTTGATGTAGCCGAGCTTGTGCGCGGCGGCATACGACAGGTCGATGACCCGCCCGCGCAGGAAGGGGCCGCGGTCATTCACCCGCACCACCACCGAGCGCCCGTTGCCCAGATTTGTGACACGCGCATAGCTCGGGATCGGCAGCGTCGGATGGGCGGCGGTCATCGCATACATGTCGTAGGGCTCGCCGCTCGAGGTCGGGTTGCCGTGGAAACGGCGCCCGTACCAGCTCCCATGGCCGCGCTGGCGGAAGGGGCGCAGCTCGGTGGCGGGCACGAAGCTCTGCCCCATGACGTGATAGGGGCGGTTGGCGAAGCGGTGCAGCGGCTCGTCGCGCGGCTCGGCATCGGGGATGGCGTCGAGGTTGTCGGGAACGTCGTCCTCCGGGCCATCGTCCTTGTAGTAGCCACCGCCGCTGCGGCGCGTGGCCGCCGACGCGGTGGTCTCGGATCCCGACACGGTCGGCTCATCGGCGTCGCGCTTGGGCGTGGAGCCGCAGGCCGACAGCAGCACGGCCGCGCACGCCAGGCCGCAGGCGATCGCGCTGCGCCGCAGCGCATGCGGGAAACGGGTGGAGGATGGACGCACGCCCGCGGGTGCGGCCGGCAATGGGGAGAGCTCGGAGTTCATGCTGTTCTCGGGCCTTCAGTTCTTGTCGGCGAAGCGACTGCGCTGGATGCTCATCAGGATGCCGATACCCAGACAGAGCGTGACGAGCGCGGTTCCACCGTAGCTGATGAACGGCAAGGGCACGCCCACCACGGGCAGGATGCCGCTCACCATGCCCATGTTCACGAAGGCATAGGTGAAGAAGATCATCGTGATCGCGCCGGCGAGCAGGCGCGAGGCCTGGGTGGGCGCATTGGCGGCGATATGGAAGCCGCGCAGCAGCAGCACGACATAGGTGGCGAGCAGCACCAGCGCGCCGACGAGGCCGAACTCTTCGGCAAGCACGGCGAAGATGAAGTCGGTGTGGCGCTCGGGCAGGAAGGCGAGGTGGGTCTGCGTGCCGTCCATCCAGCCCTTGCCCATCACGCCGCCGGAGCCGATCGCGATCGTGGACTGGATGATGTGGAAGCCCTTGCCGAGCGGGTCGCGGGTGGGGTCGAGCAGGGTGCACACGCGCTGTTTCTGGTATTCGCGCAGCACCTGCCAGTCGACCTCGGGCTGGCACAGGGTGTCGCCGAAGGCGACGATCGAGCCCAGCCCGATCACCACCACCAGCACCAGCGGGATGATCAGCTTCCACGACAGGCCGGCGAAGTAGATCACGTAGATGCCCGAGGCGGCCACCAGCAGGCTGGTGCCGAGGTCGGGCTGGATCAGGATCAGCCCGACCGGCGCCAGCAGCAGCACGCCGGCAAAGACGAAATCGACAAAGCGCGTCTGACCCTCGCGCAACTGGAAGAACCAGGCCAGCATCAAGGGCATCGCGATCTTCATCAGTTCGGAGGGCTGGATGCGCGCCATGCCGAGGTCGAGCCAGCGCTGCGCGCCCTTGGACACCTCGCCGAACAGCTCGACCGCGACCAGCAGCAGCACGCCGAGCAGGTACAGCGGCACGGCGAACGACAGCAGGCGCTGCGGCTTGAGCCAGGCCAGCACCCACATGCCGGCGAGCGCGATGCCGATGTGGGTGATCTGCGTGTCGAGCCGTTCGGGCGAGGCGCTCTGCATCAGCACGTGGGCGTAGCCGAGCAGGACCGCGAGCACGAACATCAGCGCCGGGTCGATCGGGCGCAGGAAGCCGCGCACCAGCGCGAGCGGATTGAAGCGGCTTTCGTTCATCGGCCACTCCTCGCGGGCGGACCTGGCGGCTGCGCAGGGACCGCCGGTTGCGAGCGCGGGTCGGGTTGCGGGTTGGGCTGGGGGCCGTTTGCCGACGCTGCAGCCGGGTCGGGGGCCACACCGTCATTGGCCACCCCGACGGCCACGTCCGCGGCCGCAGGAGCGCGCTGCGCCCCGAGTTCGTCGTCCGTGGTCTCCGCCGCCTCCTCGTCTTCCACGGCGGGTGCGGCCACCGGCTGATTGAGCAGGTAGTAATCGATCACCTGGCGCGCGATCGGTGCGGCCGATTGGGCACCGAAGCCGCCGTTCTCGACCAGCACCGCGAGCGCGATCCTGGGGTTTTCCGCCGGAGCGTAGGCGACGAACCAGGAATGGTCGCGCAGGCGCTCGCGCACCCGGCCCGCGATGTAGCGCTGGCCGCGCAGCGAGAACACCTGCGCGGTGCCGGTCTTGCCGCCGACGCGGTAAGGCGCGCCCTTGAAGGCACGCTTGCCGGTGCCGCTCGTGTTGACGTCCACCATGGCGTCGAGCACGGCCTTGAGGTTGGCGTCGCGCAGCGGGATCTCGCGCAGCGGCTCGGGCTCGACCGCGCGACGCTCGCCGGTGCGCGAATCGACCACGTACTTGACCACGTGCGGGCGGAACAGCTTGCCGTCGTTGACCAGCGCCGCCAGCGCATTGGCGAGCTGCAGCGGGGTGTAGGCGTTGTAGCCCTGGCCGATGCCCACCGAGATCGTCTCGCCCGCGTACCAGCGCTGCTGCTCGGGCTTCTTGAAGCGCTGGCGCTTCCACTCCGGCGAGGGCAGCACGCCGGTGGCCTCGCCGGGCAGGTCGATGCCGGTGCGCTCGCCGAAGCCGAAGGGCGCCAGGAAGCCGGCGATGCCCTCGATGCCGAGGTCGTTGGCGAGCTGGTAGTAATAGGTGTTGCACGACACCACGATCGACTTGTGCAGATCCACCATGCCGTGGCCACCGATCTTGTCGTCCATGAAGCGGTGGCCGCCGAAGTTGAAGTAGCCGACGTCGTGGATGGCCTGCTTCGCGCTGCGCTTGCCGGTCTCCAGCCCGGCGAGCGCCATGAAGGGCTTGAAGGTGGAGCCGGGCGGGTAGGTGGAATAGATCGCACGGTGCAGCATCGGGTGGTCGGGCGAATCGCTGAGCGCCTTCCAGTCCTGGGTGGAGATGCCGTCGACGAAGAGGTTGGGGTCATAGGTCGGCATCGACGCCAGCGCGAGCACACCGCCGGTCGACGGCTCGATCGCAACCAGCGCGCCGCGGCGATCGCCAAAGGCCTTCTCGGCGACCTTCTGCAGTTCGATGTCGAGCGTGAGCTCGAGGTCGTTGCCCGGCGTCGCCGGGGTATGCGACAGGGCACGCACCGCGCGCCCGCCGGCGTTGACCTCGACCTGCTCGACCCCGGTCGTACCATGCAGCTCGCGCTCGTACGACTGCTCCAGTCCGGCCTTGCCCATGTGCAGGGTGCCGCGGTAGTTGGCGCTGTCGTCCGCCTCCTCGATACGCTCGACATCGCGCTCGGTGATGCGACCGATGTAGCCGATGACGTGCGAGGCGGTGGTGCCGTGCGGATAGTCGCGCAGCAGCCGCGCCTTCACATCCACCCCGGGCAGGCGGTAGCGCTGCGACACCACGCGTGCGACCTCCTCGTCGGTGAGCCGGCTGCGCAGCGGCACGCTCTCGAAGTTGCGGCTCTCCTCGTAGAGCTTGCGGAAGCGGCGGCGGTCGCGGGCATCGATCGCCACCAGGGTGGCGAGCTCGTCGAGCGTGGCGTCGAGGTCGCGCACCTGCGAGGGCGTGATCTCGATCGTGTAGGTGGCGTAGTTGCGCGCCAGCACCACGCCCTTGCGGTCGACGATGGTGCCGCGGTGCGGCACCACGGGCAGCAGGGCGATGCGGTTGTCCTCGGCGCGGGTGAGGAAATAGTCGTGGCGCTGCACCTGCAGGAAATGAAAGCGCGCCGCGAGCAGGCCCAGGCAGACGAGCACGACCACCACCGCCACCGCCACGCGCAGGCGGAAGCGGGCAAGTTCGACTGCGGGCGCGCGAAACTCGGTCATCGCCCGCCGCCCTCAGATCGGGCGGTTGTCATCGCGCTCCACCGGCTGCAGTTGTGGCAGCAGCAGCAGCAGGGACAGCGGCATCCACAGCAGCGCGCTGCTGAAGCTCGACAGGAAGTATGACCAGCCGGGGAATTCCGCGCCGGCGAGCAGGCGGACCAGCACCATCAGCACCTGCGACAGCAACAACAGCGGCAACACATGCAGCGCCTGCTGCCAGGCCGGGAACCACAGCACCCGGCGCGCGAGGCTGTTGGCGAGATAGGCGAGCACGACGTAGGCGAGCGCATGCTGACCCATCGCCGCCCCCAGACCGACGTCCATCAGCAGCCCGAACACGAAGCCCACGCCCATGCCGATCGCCAGCGGCTCGCGCACGCACCAGAACGCCAGCACCAGCGCGACCCAGTCGGGCAGGCCGGGCGTGCGCCCCGAGGGGATGTACTCGAGCCCGAGCGCAGCGAACAGGCTCAGGTACACGAACCACAGCTTGACCGGCAGCAGGATGCGGCTCGAACGATGGGTCGGTTGCATGCGTCAGCGTCCTCCCTCGGGTTCGGGCGGCGGTGGCGGTGGCGGATACGCCGCGCGGCCGACCACCAGCACCTGCACGCTGCGCTCGATCGCGGCGAGCGGCTCGCATTCGATGCGGGCAAAGGCATCGGCGTCACGGTTCACGCGCGTCACCGTCGCCACCGGCAGGCCGGGCACGAAGACGCCGTCCAGCCCGGAGGTGACGAGCTGGTCGCCGGGCTGGATGTCGACGTCGGCCAGCACATGGCGCATCTCGAGCATGCCGCGGCCCACGCCGTAGAGCACGCCACGCACCCCATTGCGCACCACGGCGACCGGGATGGACTGGTTGCGGTCGGTGAGCAGCGTGACCTCGGCCTGGATCGGATGCACGCGGGTGACCTGGCCGATCACGCCGTTCGCATCAACCACGGCGAGACCGGGCTCCACACCCTGCTGCGCGCCGCGATCGAGGATGACCTTGCGCGCGAACGGGTCGGGCGCGTTGTACAGGATATCGGCGGCGATGCTCTTGGTCTCGACCCGGCGCGACATCTGCAGCAGCGCGCGCAGGTGGGCGTTCTCCTGCTCCAGGTGCTCGAAGCGCAGCAGGCGCTCGCCGGCGCCGAGCTGATGGCGGCGCAGGTCGGCGTTTTCGAGCTGGACGTCGATCAGCGTGCCGAAATAGCGCGACGCGTTACGCACCACGTCTGCCGGCGTGGATGCGGCCATCTGCAGCGGATAGGTCACCACCGACAGCGCGTTGCGCATCACTTCCAGGTAGCGGAAGCGCAGATCGGCCACCAGCAGCGCCAGGCACACGGCCACGAACACGAACAGGCGCGCAAGCGGCGCCGGTCCGCGCTTGAAGATCGGAGGAGGCTGATGGCCGACGAAAGACATCCGGAAAATCAGGGGCCGTCAGGTGAAAGGCCGCATGCCCCGGCCGTAGAGCCCGGGGCAGACCGTCACTCGTAGGTGAAGATGGAAGCGAGCTTGTCCATCTTCTCGAGCGCCATGCCGCAGCCGCGCGCGACGCAGGTCAGCGGCTCCTCGGCAACGACCACCGGCAGCCCGGTCTCTTCCATCAGCAGGCGGTCGAGGTCGCGCACCAGCGCGCCACCCCCGGTCAGCATCATGCCGCGGTCGGCGATGTCGGCGCCGAGTTCGGGCGGGGTCTGCTCCAGGCCGATCTTGACCGCGGACACGATCTGGTTGAGCGGCTCGGTGAGCGCCTCGAGGATCTCGTTGGACGAGATCGTGAAGCTGCGCGGAATGCCTTCGGCCAGGTTGCGGCCCTTGACCTCCATCTCACGCACCTCGGAGCCCGGGAAAGCGGAGCCGATCTCCTTCTTGATCTTCTCGGCGGTGGTTTCGCCGATCAGCATGCCGTAGTTGCGGCGGATGTAATTGACGATGGCCTCGTCGAACTTGTCGCCGCCGACGCGGATGCTGCCCGAATACACGATGCCGCCGAGCGAGATCACGCCGACCTCGGTGGTGCCGCCGCCGATGTCGACCACCATCGAGCCGGTCGCGTCCGACACCGGCAGGCCGGCACCGATCGCGGCCGCCATCGGTTCCTCGATCAGGAACACCTGCGAGGCGCCCGCCGCCAGCGCGGCGTCGCGGATCGCGCGGCGTTCGACCTGGGTCGAACCGCAGGGCACGCAGATGATGATGCGCGGGCTGGGCGAGAACAGGCGCGAGTCGTGCACCTTCTTGATGAACTGCTTGATCATCTGCTCGGTGACGACGAAGTCGGCGATCACGCCGTCCTTCATCGGCCGGATGGCGGTGATGTTGCCGGGCGTCTTGCCGAGCATCTGCTTGGCCTGGTGGCCGACCGCCTGGATCGAGCGCTTGGCGTTGGGGCCGCCTTCGGTACGGATCGCCACCACCGAAGGTTCGTCGAGCACGATGCCCTTGCCGCGCACGTAGATCAGCGTATTGGCGGTGCCGAGGTCGATCGCGAGATCGTTGGAAAAGTAGGAGCGCAGAAAACCGAACATGAAACCTTCCGAAACCGGTGAAGTAGTCGAGCCGCGAGCCGCTGCGCCTGAGTCCCGCACGGCAACACGCAAGCCCCGCCCGTCACCGCCATGTGGCGTAGCTCCGGGCGGGGCAAAGACAGTTATGATAACCTACAAACCTTTGTGGATTCAGCAGGTTTTGTTACCTCATGTCGCTGTCCAATGACCAAGTCGGGCACATCGCCCGCCTCGCGCGCATCGCGCTTTCCGACACCGAACTGGACGCCACCCGCGCCAAGCTCAACGGCATCTTCGAGCTCATCGAGCAGATGCAGGCCGTCGACACCACGGGCGTCGAGCCGATGAGCCACCCGCAGGAACTCCCCACCCGCCTGCGCGCCGACCTCGTCACCGAGACCGACCGCCGCGACGCCTTCCAGAAGGTCGCGCCGCAGACCGAGGCCGGCCTCTACCTGGTGCCGAAAGTCATCGAATGATCCGCCGCGAGGCGCCCGGCGCCGCGCGGCCCACCTGCCCGCCCACACCATGATCCACGCTTCCCTTCCGGAACTGCGCCGCGCGCTCGATGCGCGGCAGATCTCCGCCGTCGAACTCGCGAGCCTGTTCCTCGACCGCATCGACGCGCTCAATCCCGCACTCAACGCCTTCATCACCGTCGATCGTGACGGTGCGCTCGCCGCCGCCCGCGCCGCGGATGCGCGCATCGCCGCCGGCCAGGCCGGCGCCCTCACCGGCATCCCGCTAGCGCACAAGGACGTGTTCTGCACCGAAGGCGTGCTCACCACCTGCGGCTCGAAGATGCTGGCGAACTTCGTCAGCCCCTACGACGCCCACGTGGTGAGCCTGCTCAAGGCGGCCGGCGTGGTCAGCCTGGGCAAGGCCAACATGGACGAGTTCGCGATGGGCTCGTCGAACGAGAGCTCTCACTACGGCGCGGTGAAGAACCCGTGGAATCTCGACCGCATCCCCGGCGGCTCGTCGGGCGGCTCGGCCGCCGCGGTGGCCGCGCGCCTGGCGCCGATCGCCACCGGCACCGACACCGGCGGCTCGGTGCGCCAGCCGGCGTCCTACTGCGGCATCACCGGCATCAAGCCCACCTACGGGCTGGTGAGCCGCTACGGCATGATCGCCTACGCCTCCTCGCTCGACCAGGGCGGCGCCTTCGGTGCCAGCGCCGAAGACTGCGCGCTGCTGCTGTCGGCGATGACCGGCTTCGACGAGCGCGACTCGACCAGCCTGGAACGCCCGACCGAGGACTATGCCGCCGCGCTCGCCACGCCGGCCGCCGCCCGCCCGCTTGAAGGCCTGCGCATCGGCCTGCCGCGTGAATTCTTTGCCGAGGGCATGGCCGACGACGTGCGCGCCACCATCGAGGCCGCGATCGACCAGTACCGCGCGCTCGGCGCCACCGCGGTCGAGGTCTCCCTGCCCAACGCGAAGCTGGCGATCCCGGCCTATTACGTGATCGCGCCCGCCGAGTGCTCGAGCAACCTGTCCCGTTTCGACGGCGTGCGCTACGGCCACCGCGCGGCCGACTACGGCGACCTCGCCGACATGTACAGCAAGAGCCGCGCCGAGGGCTTCGGCGCCGAGGTCAAGCGCCGCATCCTGATCGGCACCTACGTGCTGTCGCACGGCTACTACGACGCCTACTACCTGCAGGCGCAGCGCCTGCGCCGCCTGATCGCGCAGGACTTCCAGGCCGCGCTGCAGCACTGCGACCTGATCGCCGGCCCGACCACGCCGACCACCGCGTGGGCGCTCGGCGAGAAGGCCGACGACCCGGTGCAGATGTACCTGTCGGACATCTACACCATCGCGGTGAACCTCGCCGGCCTGCCCGGCTTGTCGCACCCGGCCGGCTTCGGCGCCGACGGCCTGCCGGTGGGCCTGCAACTGATCGGCGACTACTTCGCCGAGTCGCGCCTGCTCAACACCGCGCACCGCTTCCAGCAGGCGACTGACTGGCACGCCCGACGGCCGGCGTGCGCCGAGTGAGTTCCGCCACGTGAGCTCGACGTCACGCCCGACACTGCGCCAAGCCCACGGCCGCCTCGTCGCACTGGCAGCTTCGGTGCTGCTCGCCGCCTGCGCGCTGCCGGTGCTGCCGCCGTCCGACGCCCCGGTCAGCGACGAGGTGCTCGCCAGCCCGAGCGCGGCCGGCAAGCGCCTGCGCCCGATGCCGTGGCGGCCGCTCGACGTGCACACCGACTGCCGCTTCCGCGACGAGGCCGGCTACACCACGCGGATCACGCTCGACGTGGTGCAGTCGAAGGTGAAGGCCTTCAACGCCGACGTGGACATCCCGCGCCGCGGCAGTTGCAGCTTCCACGGCCCGTTCGCGCAGACGCGCGAGAAGCCGAGCGTGCAGTTGCGCGCGCCCGACGGGTGCACGGTGGACATCTTCGAGCAGGGCAAGGCGGTCACCGTCGGCTTCGCCAACTGCGCCAGCCGCTGCACCCGCGGCGCCTCCGATTACCTGTGGCCGATCATCGTCGATCGGACCAACGGCCAGTGCCACTGAGCGCACGGCCACACGCGACACGAGAACACACCATGAGCCGATCCGATTGGGAAGTCGTCATCGGGCTGGAAGTCCACGCCCAGCTCAACACCGCCAGCAAGATCTTCTCCGGCGCCAGCACCGCCTTCGGCGCCGAGCCCAACCGCCAGGCGAGCGCGGTGGACATTGCGCTCCCCGGCGTGCTGCCGGTGCTCAACCGCGGCGCGGTCGAGCGCGCGATCCGCTTCGGCCTGGCAATCGGCGCCCACGTCGCCGAGAAGAGCGTGTTCGCACGCAAGAACTACTTCTACCCCGACCTCCCCAAGGGCTACCAGATCAGCCAGATGGACCTGCCGGTGGTGGTCGGCGGCGCGATCACGATCCGCGTCGGCGAAGGTGAGCAGGCCTACGAGAAGACCGTGCGCCTGACCCGCGCCCACCTCGAGGAAGACGCGGGCAAGAGCCTGCACGAGGACTTCCACGGCATGACCGGCATCGACCTCAACCGCGCCGGCACGCCGCTGCTCGAGATCGTCTCCGAGCCCGACATGCGCTCCTCCGCCGAGGCCGTGGCCTACGCGCGCGCGCTGCACGCCCTGGTGCGCTGGATCGACATCTGCGACGGCAACATGCAGGAAGGCTCGTTCCGCTGCGACGCCAACGTCTCGGTGCGCAGGAAGGGCGTCACCGAACTCGGCACCCGGCGCGAGATCAAGAACCTCAACTCCTTCCGTTTCCTGCAGCAGGCGATCGATTACGAAGTCCAGTGGCAGATCGACACCCTGGAAGACGGCGGTCGCATCGAGCAGGCCACGGTGCTGTTCGACCCCGACACGGGCGAGACGCGCATGATGCGCAGCAAGGAAGACGCGCACGACTACCGCTACTTCCCCGACCCCGACCTGCTGCCGCTGATGATTTCCAACGAATGGAGGGCGCGCGTGCAGGCGGAGATGCCCGAGCTGCCGGGGGCGATGAAGTCGCGCTTCATGGACGCGTGGGGGCTGTCGGCCTACGACGCCACCACGCTCACCGCGTCCAAGGAAGTCGCCGACTTCTACCAGGCCACGGTGTCGGCGGCCGGTGCGTCGTTGGCGACTCAGTTGCCAAAACTCTGCGCCAACTGGGTCATGGGCGATCTCGCCGCGCGCCTCAACAAGGCCGAGCTCGACGTCGCCGCCTCGCCGGTGTCACCCGCGCAGCTCGCCGGGCTGGTGGCGCGCATCGCCGACAACACCATCTCCAACGCCATCGGCAAAAAGGTGTTCGAGGCGTTGTGGAACGGCGAAGGCGCCACGGCAGACGAGGTCATCGACCAGCAGGGCCTGAAGCAGGTCACCGACACGGGCGCGATCGAGGCCATGATCGACGAGGTGCTCGCGGCCAACCAGAAGTCGGTCGACGAATTCCGCGCCGGCAAGGACAAGGCCTTCAATGCGCTGGTCGGCCAGGTCATGAAGGCGAGCAAGGGCAAGGCCAGCCCGGCCCAGGTCAACGAGTTGCTGAAGAAGAAGCTCGGCGCCTGAGTCACCGCCGGGCGCAAGCCCAGCGCCCGCCAGCGCCACCCTCGAAGCGGACGGCCTTGGGAACGGCTCGCCCGCCAACGGCGTGCGAGCGCCGGGCCTCTCGTGGGCACGCCCCCACAAGCCCGATCCTCAACGCCCCGTTCGCCGAACGCCGCGTTCTCCTTTTGTAATTGATCACATTCTTATATTGTTGAATGATGATCGAGCCGGACGCGCGTCCGGGCACAGGAGGAGAACGTGGACACGATCGCCGAATTCGTCGAATGGCTGGGCGAGGATCGCGGCCTCGCGCTCGGCGGCCTGCTCATCGGCGCCGCCTTTGGATTCTTCGCCCAGCGCGCGCAGTTCTGCCTGCGCGCGGCCGTGGTCGAGGTGGCGCGCGCGCAGTTCGGCCCCCGGCTCGCGGTGTGGCTGCTCGCCTTCTCCGCCGCCATCATCCTCACCCAGTCCTTGCAGCTCGCGGGCCAGTTCGACACGGGCGACGTGCGCCAGCTCGCCAGCCAGGGCAGCGTGTCCGGCGCGGCGATCGGCGGGCTGCTGTTCGGCATCGGGATGGTGCTGGCACGGGGCTGTTCGAGCCGGCTGCTGGTGCTGGCAGCCAATGGCAACCTGCGCGCGCTGCTGTCGGGGCTGATCTTCGCCGTCACCGCGCAGGCCTCGATGAGCGGCATCCTGTCGCCGTGGCGCGAGGCGCTCGCCGGCCTGTGGACCATCGACGGCGGCAATGCGCGTGACCTGCTCGCCCTCACCGGCATGGGCCGCAGCAGCGGCTTGCTGTTCGGCCTGGCCTGGCTCGCCGCCGGCGTCTGGTTCGCACGCCGCCACCAGGTGAAGGCCTGGGGCTGGATCGGCGGCATCGGCGCCGGGCTGATGGTCGCCGTGGCGTGGTGGTTCACCTTTCGCCTTGCGGCGCTGCTGTTCGAACCGACACCGGTGCAGAGCCTCTCGTTCACCGGCCCGTCGGCCGACGTGCTGATGCGGGTGCTGTCGCCACCGGGCCAAGCACTGAACTTCGATCTCGGCATGGTCCCGGGTGTATTCCTCGGCTCCTTCATCGCCGCGTGGCTCGGCCGCGAACTCAAGCTCGAAGGCTTCCAGGGCGGACACGCGATGCGGCGCTACATCGTCGGCGCGGTGTTGATGGGCTTCGGCGGCATGCTCGCCGGCGGCTGTGCGGTGGGCGCCGGGGTGTCGGGCGCATCGGTGTTCGCCGTCACCGCCTGGGTGACGCTCACCGGCATGTGGATCGGCGCGAGCTTGACCGACTGGTTGGTCGATCGCCAGGGCGCGGCGAGTTTCCGCAACCTGGCCGCGCCGGGCGCACCGTGACGCGCTCGCGGATCGGGGCTGTCTCCGCCACGGCAAAGCCCCCCGCTTGGGTATACTGATTCGCCTCGACCGTCCGCACGGAGCGTACCGCCATGTGTCAGTTGCTGGGCATGAACTGCAACGTGCCGACCGACATCTGCTTTTCCTTTACCGGCTTTCGCGCCCGCGGCGGCCTCACCGACCACCATCGCGACGGCTGGGGCATCGCCTTCTTCGAGGGCAAGGGCGCGCGCGTCTTCCTCGACCCGTCGCCGAGCGCGCACTCGCCGGTCGCCGAGCTGGTCAAGCACTACCCGATCCGCTCGCTCAACGTCATCGCCCACATCCGCAAGGCGACGCAGGGCGAGGTGCGGCTCGAGAACACCCATCCCTTCCAGCGCGAGCTGTGGGGGCGCTACTGGATCTTCGCCCACAACGGCAATCTCAAGCATTTCGCCCCGCCCTTGTCCGGGCGCTTCCTGCCGGTCGGCACCACCGACTCGGAGCGCGCGTTCTGCTACATCCTCGACACGCTCGCCGCGCGCTTTCCCCTGGGCACGCCGGCCGCGGCCGAGCTGCACGCGACGCTGCGCGCGCTGGCGCTCGAGATCGGCAGCCTGGGCGAATTCAACTTCCTGCTCTCGGATGGTGACTGGCTGTTCGCGCACTGTTCCTCGCGCCTGTCCTACATCATCCGCCAGGCGCCCTTCCCGGTCGCCCACCTGGCGGACGAGGACCTGGCACTCGACTTCAACCGCGTCACCCAGCCGAACGATCGGGTCGCCATCATCGCCACCACCGCGCTGACCGACAACGAGCACTGGATCGCGATCCCGCCCGGCAACCTGCTCGCCTTCAAGGAAGGGCTGCCGGTGGCGCTCGGCGAGACGCAGACGGTGGCCCAGGACTTTCCTCCGCGCGCGACATCCGGTGCGTAAGAGTTCCTCGCCATCCGCGCGTGGAAGGGGCTAGATTGGGTCCTCAATTCCACGCTTGCTGAAGATCGAGACCGACCATGGATTGTCCGCTGTGCGCACTGCCCCCCGAGCACGTCGTCTGGGAAGACGGCCGCTGCCGCGTCATCCGCGTCGATGACCCGGCACACCCCGGCTTCTGCCGCGTGGTCTGGGGCGAACACGTGGCCGAGATGAGCGACCTGTCGCGCGCCGACCGCGCCCACCTGTTCGAGGTCGTGATGGCCACCGAGGCGGCGCTGCGCGCGCTGCTGCATCCGGCCAAGATCAATCTCGCCAGTTTCGGCAACATGGTGCCGCACCTGCATTGGCACGTGATCCCGCGCTACCACGATGACCGCCATTTTCCCGAATCCGTGTGGGGCCCCGCGCAGCGCGAAGGCCAGGCGCACCCCGCCGCCGACCCGGTTGCGCTGGCGCGCGCCATCGACAGCGCGCTGAACCCTGGCGGACCGGACTGAGCATCGAGCCCGCCATGGATTACACCCAGCCCGCGGTCTGCCTCGATCAGCTGCGCAGACTGCACCCGATCGACTTCAGGACGACCCACGACACGCTGTCGCGCATCGTGCACGGCCTGCTCGCCGCGCGGCCAGCACCCAATCAGCACCTCGAGGTCCTCGAAGCCGCACGCGACACGCTGAACTTCGCGCAGGGCGAGATGGCCCGCGCCTACACCACGCACCCGCTGCCACCGAGCCGGGACGCGGAGCGCATGCTCGAGCGCGTCGTGGCCCTGTGGCAGGCCATGGCGCACTCCTACGCGGCGATCGCGCAAGCGGACGCGGGCGAGCGCACGCTCGAGGACCAGCGCGCGCTGCTTGTCCAGCGCCGCATTGCCTACGAAGGCATGGCGCTCGTCGAGTACTTCCGCGCCCATCGCGAGCTGCCCGCCGGCATGTGGCGCGCGGTGCACGCCAGCTACCAGGATGCCGTTCGCGAGGGACTCGCCCGCGTGCGCGTCGCCGATGCGCTCAACGAAGTGTGGCGTGCGCAGAGTCCGCACGAGGCCTATGTCGCCGTTCTGCTGGTCGATCTCGCCAACCCCTACGGCCGCAGCGAACGCGAACTCAACTGGGTGATCCGCTGGGCGCAGCGCTTCGCACCGTATTGCGCGCTGGACGCCAACGTCGAAGCCCAGAAGCCGAGCGTGTACGGCGTGGATACAGCCGGCGACGGCAGCTTGCGTCCGCTCGGCCTGTTGCCGCGTACGCCGACGCTGCTGCGCTTCGATGGCAGCAACCTGGCGACCCAGATCCAGGCCGTGCTCGCGCAGTTCAAGCGCGGGGTGAAGCCCGCTTCGCTCGGCCTTGGCGACGACTGCCCGACCAGCGTCAGCGCGCGACTGCTGCTTTCGCTCTACCGGCCGTGGGGGCTCGCCTCTTCCGGGCGCCGCTTTCCGCGGCGTGCGAAGGCGGGGCAGGTCGAGCTTACCGGCGACTGGCTGGCAATCGGCTTCGCCCTCGACGGCAAGCTCTTCCAGCAACCACGCGCCACCACCCGCCGCCAGCTGAACGACGACATTTCGCTGCTCACCTTCGGCGAGCGCGCCCCGCGGGTCATGGACACCGCGCCACCGGCGCTCGGGGAGACCCGGCAACCGGACTTCGAGTCCGAGCACTGGCAGGTGCTGGACCAGTCCGTTGGCGGCTTCCGCCTGCAGCACGCCGGGGACGGCGTTCGCCTCGAACATCATCAATTGGTCGGCATCCGCCCGCTCGACGCGGAACAGCTGCTGATCGCGGACATCAGTTGGCTGATGTATCGCAGCGAGGGCATGCTCGAGGTCGGCGTCAACGTCCTGCCCGGCATCCCGCGCGTCGTCTCGGTCCGCCCGCAGATTGCCCCCGGGCGCCGCGAGCCACTCCACCAGGCCTTCCTGCTGCCGCCATCGCCGGCCTTGAAGTCGGCCGGCTCGCTGGTCCTGCCGCCGATGTGGTTCCAGGCCGACCGCGTCATCGAACTGCGCGAAGGCGACACATCGCGTCATGTCTGCCTGCGCAAGCTGCTGCTGCGTGGCACCAATTTCGATCAGTGCAGCTTCGACCCTGCGCCCGAGGTCAGTCCGGCCTGACGCGCAGCGGCGGGAAACGCATCGCAAAGCGACTGCCTTTGCCCAGTTCGCTATTGACGGTCAGTTCGCCCTGGTGGCGGGTGAGGATGTGCTTGACGATCGCCAGCCCGAGGCCGGTGCCGCCGGTTTCGCGCGAACGCCCGCGGTCGACGCGGTAGAAACGCTCGGTCAGGCGCGGAATGTGCACCGGGTCGATGCCGATGCCGTCGTCCTGGACCCAGAACTCGCCGCCCCCGCCTTCTTCGCTCGTGCGCCAGCCGATCTCGATACGCCCACCCGCGGGGGTGTAACGCACGGCATTGCTGGCGAGGTTGGAAAACGCGCTGTGGAGTTCCTTGCCGCTGCCAAGCAGGGCGCCACCGCCGTCGAGCACGAGCCGGACCTCGTGACGGCCGGCGGACAGCAGCTTGGTCTCGCGCACGACCTCCTCGACCAGTTCGACGGCATCGACCTCCTCATCGACCTGCGCCGGCGCGCCGGTCTCCAGCGCCGACAAGGTCAGCAGCTCCTCGATCAGGCGCTGCATGCGGGTCGACTGCTCGCCCGCCAGCTTCAGGTAATGAATGATGTCCTCACGCGAGAAGTCGTCGATGCCGTCGATCAGCGTCTCCAGGAAGCCGCCGACCACGGTGAGCGGGGTGCGCAGTTCATGCGACACGTTGGCGACGAAATCGCGCCGCATGGTCTCCAGGCGCTCGAGCTGGGAGACGTCGCGTGACAGCACCAGGCGCCGGTTGCCGGCAAAGGCGATCACCTGCACCTGCAGGGTGCGGTCGCGGCGGCGCAGCGAGCGCATGACGAGCGGCTCGGCGTAATCGCGCGTGGCCAGGTAGGCGAGGAACTCGGGCTGACGAATCAGGTTCGGCAGGGGCGTACGCAGATCCTTGCGGCGGTCGAGGTCGAAGTGCTGCTCGGCCATCGGGTTCATCCACTCGATGTCGTCGTCTTCGGCCAGGTAGATCACGCCATCGGGCATCGCAAGCGCGGCCTGCTGGAAGCGGCCGAGTTCGGCCGACAAGCGCTCCTTGACCTCGCACTCACGCTGGAAACGATGGCCGATCTCGGCGTACACATCGCCCCATAGTCCTTCGCCTTGCGGCACCGGTGTTCCGATCGGCTGCCGCGCCCAGGCCACGAGCAAGCGAAGATGGCGCGCGAGCATGATCGCGGCGCCGATGAGTGCGACGACCAGCAGTCCCAGCGCCGCGTCGCTGCCGCGGTAGAGCGCGGCGAGCACGGCGAGGACGAGCATGGCGATCGCAGGGACGGCGACTCCGAGCGTCACGTAGGAAAGCGGTCTGGTGATCACGCCCGATCCAGGAAGGACATGCTGGCGGTCAGGATGCGAGCGGCGCCTGGTGGGCATGGACCGAGAAGCGGTAGCCACTGCCACGCACAGTCTGGATCAGCGCATCATGTTGCGTCGGTTCGAGCGCCGAGCGCAGTCGGCGAATGTGCACATCGACCGTACGCTCCTCGACGAAGACGTGGTCACCCCAGACCTGATCGAGCAACTGAGCGCGCGAATGCACGCGCTCGGGATGGGTCATCAGAAAATGCAGCAGGCGGAACTCGGTCGGGCCGAGCGCCAGCGCGGCTTCGCCAGCACTCACGCGGTGGGTGGCCGGGTCGAGGCGCAAGCCGCCGAGTTCGACCGCGTCGTCGGTCACCTGTGGCGCACGCCGGCGCAACACGGCCTTGATGCGCGCCACCAGCTCGCGCGGACTGAAGGGCTTGGTGACGTAGTCGTCGGCGCCGATCTCCAGCCCCGTCACCTTGTCCTGCTCCTCGCCACGTGCGGTGAGCATGATGATCGGAATCTCGCGGGTACGCTCGTCTGCGCGCAGGCGACGGGCAAACTCGATGCCGGAGGCGCCAGGCAGCATCCAGTCGAGCAACACGAGATCGGGCAGCGCCTCGCGCACGATGCGCTGGGCAGTCTCCGCATCGGCGGCGCGGACAACATGATGCCCCGCGCGCGCGAGATTGGCGGCGATCAATTCCTGGATCGCAGGTTCGTCTTCCACAAGCAAGATATTCGCTGGCATGCCTGAGCTCCCTTTTAGCATTGCCCCGAGTGTATTGCAGCTCCTTGAACCTTTGATGACACGTCATCGAAGCGCAACAAGGCCCGACGGACATTCTCACGCCAGCGCTGCGGAACGCCGTCCGGACGATTCGGGTATGATTGTGGCCCTTCCAGCGGGACTGATAGTCATGGCCGGACTCGACGAAAACACCCCGATCCCCACCGAAATTACCTTGCATCGCGGCTCGAAGCGCCTTGAGCTCGCCTTCGACGACGGCAGCCGCTTCGAGCTGCCCTTCGAGCTGCTGCGTGTCTATTCCCCGTCGGCCGAAGTGCGCGGCCATGGCCCCGGCCAGGAAACCCTGCAGCAGGGCAAGCGCGACGTCGACATCGTCGACATTGCGCCGGTGGGAAACTACGCGATCAAGCCCACCTTCTCGGACGGGCACGACAGCGGGCTGTACTCCTGGGACTACCTCTACGCGCTCGGCCGCGACCAGGAGGCGCTGTGGAGCGACTATCTCGAGGCACTCGAGCGCACAGGCGGCACCCGCGACCCCGCCAAGGTCCCGCCCCCTGCCCCCAAGGGCGGCTGCGGCCATCACCACTGAGCACATCATGAGCGACAAGACGACCCACTTCGGCTTCCAGACCGTAGACGAGCAACTCAAGCAGAAGAAGGTGGCCGAGGTGTTCTCCTCGGTCGCACAGAAGTACGACGTGATGAACGACCTCATGTCCCTCGGTCTGCACCGGGTGTGGAAGCACTTCACCATCCAGGTGTCGGGCGTGCGCGAAGGCGACCGCGTGCTCGACGTGGCCGGCGGTACCGCCGACCTGTCGCTCGCCTTCGCGCGCAAGGTCGGACGCAACGGCCAGGTGTGGCTCACCGACATCAACCACGCGATGCTCTCGCGCGGCCGTGACCGCATGGTCGATCACGGTTTCACCATGCCGGTGGCGCAGTGCAACGCCGAGAAGCTGCCCTTCCCCGACGACTGGTTCGACTGTGTCACCGTCGCCTTCGGCCTGCGCAACATGACGCACAAGGACGTCGCAATCGCCGAGATGCGCCGGGTGTTGCGCCCGGGCGGGCGGCTGCTGGTCCTGGAATTTTCCAAGGTATGGAAACCGCTGTCGCCGCTCTACGACCTGTACTCCTTCAAGCTGCTGCCCTGGATGGGTGCACGGGTCGCCAACGACGCCGACAGCTATCGTTACCTTGCGGAGTCGATCCGCATGCACCCCGGCCAGGAAGAATTGAAGGCGATGATGGAACAAGCAGGCCTTGGCCGGGTCGACTACTACAACCTGAGTGCCGGCGTGGTTGCGCTGCACCGTGGCTACAAGATCTGAACCAGGAGACCCCAACGCAATGAAAAGCTTTCTTCTTTCCCTGATCGTCGCCGTGATGTCCTTCGGCTTTGCAGCCTCAGAAGCCGAGGCCAAGCGCCTTGGCGGGGGCAGCAGCTTTGGCATGCAGCGCCAGGCTACGCCGCCCGCTCAGCCGCGCCAGCCTGCGGCCTCGCCACAACAGTCGCCGGCGGCCGGCGCGGCAACCGCAGCCGCACAGCCGAAGCGCTCCTGGATGGGTCCGATCGCAGGTCTCGCCGCCGGTCTTGGCCTGGCGGCGTTGTTCTCGCACCTGGGCCTGGGTGAAGGCTTCGCGAACTTCTTCATGATCCTGCTGCTCGCGGCCGCGGCTTTCTTCGTCTTCCGCCTCATCTTCCGCCGCGGCACGAATACGGCCAGCCCGGCGAACCGTGGTCTGCAGTACGCAGGCGCCCCTGTTGGTGGCACGCAGACACCTAACAGCGCATTCGAAGCCAGCCGACCCATCGGCAGCAGCGCTGCGGCACCGACCAGCGGACTCGACAAGGCGGTCGCGTCGGGATTCGACGCCGAGGGCTTTGCACGCCAGGCCAAGCTGAACTTCATCCGCCTGCAGGCAGCCAACGATGCCGGCAATCTCGACGATCTGCGCGAGTTCACCACGCCGGAAGTGTTTGCCGAGATCTGCATGCAACTCAACGAACGCCGTGGCAGCGAGCAGCGTACCGATATCGTCGAACTCAACGCCGACGTGATCGACGTGGCCGAGGAAGACAAGCGCTACATCGTCAGCGTGCACTTCACCGGCCAACTGCGTGAGGAAGCTGACGCCGCACCCGCGCCGTTCGACGAGATCTGGCACCTGACCAAGCCGATGAGTGGCAGCGGTGGCTGGCTGATCGCCGGCATCCAGCAAGCGCAATAAGCATCGCCGACACCACACGGGCCTGCCTGCACCTCCTTCGCCTTCGGGCGAAACGAGGTTGCGGCAGGCCCGTGTCACGTCGTCTCACCAGGAAAACACCACCGGGAGCACCCCCATGCTGTCCAGCCTCTTCCTGTCCGCAACCAACCACCTGCTCGCGCAGGCTGGCTGGGCGCGCCAGCGCCTCCAGGCCCACGCCGGACGCACCGCGCGACTCGAGCTTGCGCCGCTCACCGCGATCGACTTCTCGATCTCGGCCGAGGGCCAGTTGGCCGAATGGAGCGGAGAGGAAGCCCCCGAAGTCTGTTTGCGGCTTGCGGTCGCAGAGTTGCCGCCATTGCTGGCTGGCGGGATGGAGTCGGTGATGCGGCACGTACGCATCGAGGGCAATGCGGAATTCGCCGAGGCCCTCGGTTTCGTCTTTCGCCATCTGCGCTGGGACGCGGAAGAGGATCTTTCACGCGTACTCGGTGACATCGCGGCGCATCGGCTGGTCGATGGTGGACGGCGGTTTGCCGCTGAAGGCCGGCGTTCGCTGGAGCGGGCTGTTGGCGGCGTTGCCGAATACCTCACCGAGGAAGCGCCGCTGCTCGTACCACGCAGTGCCTTGCCTGCATTCGCGCAGGAGGTGGTCGCGCTACGCGATGCGGTCGCACGCCTGGACAAGCGGATTGCACGGATCGAAAAGGGACGCTGAGCGGCGACCGCTCGGCGTTGCAGAAGAACGGGTCACAAAAAAAGGCAGCTCGATGAGCTGCCTTTTTTTATGACGACCCGAGAACGGGGTCGCGTCGATCAATGACCGCGCTTGCGCAGGCGCTGGATGGCAGCGAGTTGCGCCACCGCTTCCATGAGCTCGGCCTGGGCCTTGGCGTAGTCCAGACGACCGCTCTGGTTAGCCATGGCCTCTTCGGCCTTCTTCTTGGCTTCCAGCGCCTTTGCTTCGTCCAGATCGTGACCACGGATCGCCGTATCGGCGAGCACCGTCACCAGACCCGGCTGAACCTCCAGCAAACCACCGGCAACGAAAACAAGCTCTTCTTCCGCCTGATTCGGAACCTTGACCCGCACCGCACCCGGTTTGATCCGGGTCATCAGCGGCATGTGGCCGGGCAGAATGCCGAGTTCACCCGCCTCGCCAGGCAGCGCGACGAATTCGGCCAGCCCGGAGAAGATCTGCTCTTCCGCGCTGACGATGTCGACATGAACCGTCATAGCCATAGTGTTTCCTTTTCAAAGCTGCGCGACACCACGGTGCCGCGCAGGCGGACGAATTACTGCAGCTTCTTCGCCTTCTCGATGGCCTCGTCGATGTTGCCGACCATGTAGAAAGCCTGTTCCGGCAGGTTGTCCAGCTCACCGCTGACGATCATCTTGAAGCCGGCGATGGTGTCCTTCAGTGAGACGTACTTGCCGGGCGAGCCGGTGAACACTTCCGCGACGTGGAAGGGCTGCGACAGGAAGCGCTGGATCTTGCGGGCACGGGCAACGGCGAGCTTGTCGTCGGGCGACAGTTCGTCCATACCCAGAATCGCGATGATGTCACGCAGTTCCTTGTACTTCTGCAGCGTCATCTGAACCTGACGCGCCACGTTGTAGTGCTCTTCGCCCACGACCAGCGGATCGAGCTGGCGCGAGGTGGAGTCGAGCGGATCGACAGCCGGGTAGATACCCAGCGCGGCGATGTCACGCGACAGCACGACGGTGGAGTCGAGGTGCAGGAAGGTGGTGGCAGGCGACGGGTCGGTCAAGTCGTCCGCAGGCACATACACGGCCTGGATCGAGGTGATCGAGCCGACCTTGGTGGAGGTGATGCGCTCCTGCAGGCGGCCCATTTCTTCGGCCAGCGTGGGCTGGTAGCCCACCGCGGACGGCATACGACCCAGCAGCGCGGACACTTCGGTACCGGCCAGGGTGTAGCGGTAGATGTTATCCACGAAGAACAGGATGTCGCGGCCTTCGTCACGGAAACGCTCGGCCATGGTCAGGCCGGTCAGCGCCACGCGCAGACGGTTGCCCGGGGGCTCGTTCATCTGACCGAACACCATCGCGACCTTGTCGAGAACGTTGGAGTCCTTCATCTCATGGTAGAAGTCGTTACCCTCACGAGTACGCTCACCCACGCCAGCGAACACCGACAGACCGGAGTGCTGCTTCGCGATGTTGTTGATCAACTCCATCATGTTAACGGTCTTGCCGACGCCGGCGCCACCGAACAGGCCCACCTTGCCGCCCTTGGCGAACGGGCAGATCAGGTCGATGACCTTGATGCCGGTTTCGAGCAGTTCCACCGACGGCGACAGCTCGTCGAACTTCGGCGCCTTCTGGTGAATGGCGCGCAGTTCGTCGGTCTCGATCGGGCCGGCGTCGTCGATCGGACGACCCAGCACGTCCATGATGCGGCCCAGCGTACCCATGCCGACCGGCACGGAGATCTGCTTGCCGGTGTTGGCAACCTTCATGCCGCGGCGCAGGCCGTCGGAAGAACCCATCGCAATGGTCCGCACCACGCCGTCGCCAAGCTGCTGCTGAACCTCGAAGGTCAGATTTGCTTCGGCGAAAGAGTTGGCGACGTCCTCGAGCTTCAGGGCGTCATACACCTTGGGCATCGAATCACGCGGGAACTGGATGTCCACCACGGCGCCGATGCACTGAACGATCGTACCTTGACTCATCGTCATATCCTTAAATCAATAATCCGTTACACCGCGGCGGCGCCGCCGACGATTTCCGACAGCTCCTTGGTGATCGCGGCCTGGCGGGTCTTGTTGTAGACCAGCTGCAGTTCGCCAATCACGTTCTTGGCATTGTCGGAAGCGGCCTTCATTGCCACCATGCGCGCGCTCTGTTCGGATGCCATGTTCTCGGCCACCGCCTGGTAGACCAGCGCCTCGACGTAGCGCACCAGCAGCTCGTCGATGACGACCTGCGGGTCCGGCTCGTAGAGGTAGTCCCAGGAGCTCTCGGGCGTGCCCAGCTTTTCGCCGGTGAGCGGCAGCAACTGCTCGATAACCGGCTCCTGCTTCATGGTGTTGATGAAGCGGGTATAAGCCACATACACCGCGTCGAGCTCGTCGTTCTGGAACGCGTCGAGCATGACCTTGACCGGACCGATCAGCTTTTCCAGGTGCGGCGTGTCACCCAGCTGGGTGACGTTCGACACCACCTTGGCCCCCATGCGCTGCATGAAGCCCAGACCCTTGTTGCCGATGCAGCAGGCACGGATCTCCGAGACGCCATTCGCGTCCCAGTCCTTCATGGCAGTCAGCGCAATACGCTGGACGTTGGTGTTGAGGCCACCGCACAGACCCTTGTCGGTGGTCACCAGGATCAGCCCCACCCGCTTGACCTGGTCCTTGTGGACCAGAAACGGGTGCTTGTAGTCGGTCACATTGGCCTGGGACAGGTTCGCGGCGAGTCGGCGGATCTTCTCGGCAAAGGGGCGGGCGGCACGCATCCTTTCCTGCGCCTTGCGCATCTTGGATGCGGCCACCATCTCCATGGCCTTGGTGATCTTGCGCGTGTTTTGCACGCTCTTGATCTTGGTACGGATTTCCTTACCGCTAGCCATATTCCGTCTCCCTCGCCGGCCTTAGGCCCAGCTCTTCTTGAACTCCGCGATCGCGGCCGCCAGGGTCTTTTCGCCGTCGGCGTCGAGTTCCTTCTTGCTCAGGATCGAGGAGACCAGATCGGCTTGCTTGGTCTTGACGAATTGCAGCATCGCGGCTTCGAACGGCAGCACGCGGGCAACCTCGACGTCATCGAAGTAGCCGTTGTTCACCGCGTACAGCACGATGGCCATGTCGGCGATCGACATCGGCGAGTACTGGGCCTGCTTCATCAGTTCGGTCACGCGGCGGCCGCGCTCGAGCTGCTTGCGGGTCGCGTCGTCGAGGTCGGAAGCGAACTGGGCGAACGCAGCGAGTTCGCGATACTGCGCGAGGTCGGTACGAATACCGCCGGACAGCTTCTTGACGACCTTGGTCTGGGCCGCGCCACCGACGCGGGACACCGAGATACCGGCGTTGATCGCGGGACGGATACCGGCGTTGAAGAGGTCGGTCTCGAGGAAGATCTGGCCGTCGGTAATCGAGATGACGTTGGTCGGAACGAACGCGGAAACGTCGCCGGCCTGGGTCTCGATGATCGGCAGCGCGGTCAGCGAACCGGTCTTGCCCTTGACCTCGCCGTTGGTGAACTTCTCGACGTAGTCGGCATTCACCCGTGCGGCGCGCTCGAGCAGGCGCGAGTGCAGGTAGAACACATCGCCCGGGTAGGCTTCACGGCCTGGCGGACGGCGCAGCAGCAGCGAAACTTGGCGATAGGCCCAGGCCTGCTTGGTCAGGTCGTCATAAACGATGAGGGCGTCCATGCCGCGGTCGCGGAAGTACTCGCCCATCGTGCAGCCGGAGTAGGCCGACAGGTACTGCATCGCCGCGGAGTCGGACGCGGCGGCGGCGACGACGATGGTGTAGGCCATCGCGCCGGTTTCCTGCAGCTTGCGCACCACGTTGGCGATGGTCGAGGCTTTCTGTCCGATCGCCACGTAGACACAGATCAGGTCCTTGCCCTTCTGGTTGATGATCGTGTCGACCGCCACCGCGGTCTTGCCGGTCTGGCGGTCGCCGATGATCAGTTCGCGCTGGCCGCGGCCGATCGGCACCATCGCGTCGACCGACTTCAGGCCCGTCTGCACCGGCTGCGACACCGACTTGCGCGCGATCACGCCCGGCGCGACCTTCTCGATGATGTCGGTCATCTTCGCGTTGATCGGGCCCTTGCCGTCGATCGGGTTGCCCAGCGCGTCGACCACCCGACCGATCAGTTCGGGACCCACCGGCACCTCGAGGATGCGCCCGGTGGACTTGACCGTCATGCCCTCGGAGATGTGCTCGTAGGCGCCCAGCACCACGGCGCCGACCGAGTCGCGCTCCAGGTTCAGCGCCAGCCCGAAGGTGTCGCCGGGGAACTCGATCATCTCGCCCTGCATCACGTCGGACAGGCCGTGGATGCGGCAGATGCCGTCGGTGACCGTGACGACCGTGCCCTGGTTGCGGGTGTCGGCCGTGACGTTCAGGTTCTGGATCTTGCTCTTCAGGAGTTCGCTGATCTCAGCCGGATTCAGTTGCATGGGGTTCCCCGTATTCCTCAAATCTTCAACGCGCCGGCCATCCGGGCCAGCTTGCCGCGCACCGAGGCGTCGAGCACCTCGTCGCCGATCCGGATCGCCACGCCGCCGATCAGGTCGGCATCGACGTGGACCGTTGCCTTGATCTGCTTGCCGTACTTCTGCTCGAGCGTGGCGACGATCCCCGCCACCTGTTGCGCGTCCAGCGGGTAGGCCGAGGCAATCTGCGCATCCAGGATGCCTTCGTGCTCGTTGCGCAGCGCGTCGAACAGCGTGGCGATCTCGGGCAGCACTGCGAGCCGCTCGTTGTCGGCCAGCACCTGCACGAAGTTCTTCTGCTCGGCGCCGAGTTGCCCGGCGGCGTCGGCCACCACCGCGGCGACCTGCGCGTTGGACAGTTGCGGCGTACCGATCAGGTCGCGCGCCACCTCGGTGCCGGCCACGGCAGCGAGCCGGGCCAGCGCGTCGGACCACGACGGCAGCGCATGGGCCTCGCGCGCCAGCTTGAACGCAGCTTCGGCGTACGGCCGGGCGATCGTCAGCGACTCGGCCATGGCGTCAGTTCAGCTCGTTCTTCAGGTTGGCCAGCAGGTCGGCGTGTTTCGCCGCGTCGACTTCCTGGCGCAGGATGCGCGCGGCGCCAGCCACGGCGAGCACGGCGACCTGGTCGCGCAGCTGGTCGCGCGCTTTCTGCGCGGCGAGCACGGCCTCGTCTTCGGCCGACTTGCGCGCCGCAGCGATGATCGCAGCCGCCTCGACGCGCGCCTTCTCGACGATGCCGGCAGCCTGCTTCTCGGCGCCCGAGCGCACTTCCGCCGCGCCGGCGCGCGCCTGCTGCAGTTCCTGCTCGATGCGGCGCTCGGCCGCGACCAGGTCGGACCGGGCCTTGTCGGCGGCGGCCAGCCCGTCGGCGATGCGCCTGGAGCGCTCGTCCAGCGCCCGCGTGATCGGCGGCCAGACGAACCGCGCGGTGAACCACCAGAGCGCCAGAAAAACGATGATCTGGACGATGAGCGTCGCGTTGAGATTCACGACATTCCCCCTTCTAGCTGAATGAACGGGTAACCGGGCAAGCCTGGCGGCCGTTGCGCCGCCACACGTGGGTCGAGGTCGCTCAACCCTGGAACGGGTTGGCGAACGCGAACATCATCGCGATGCCGACGCCGATCAGGAACGCGGCGTCGATCAGGCCGGCCAGCAGGAACATCTTGGTCTGCAGCTTGTCCATCAGCTCGGGCTGGCGCGCCGCGCCCTCGATGTACTTGCCGCCCATCATGCCGATACCGACGCAGGCACCGAGGGCGCCCAGGCCGATGATCAAACCGCAGGCAATGGCGACGAGAGCAACGTTGGTCATGATGGTTCGACTCCTGGTGGGAAAGTGCTCGAAGCGAGTTGACGAAAACGGTAGAAACGCGACTGCATTCAGTGATGCTCGAACGCCTGGCCGACGTAGACCAGCGCGAGCATCATGAAGATGAACGCCTGCAGCGTGATGATCAGGATGTGGAAGATCGCCCACGCCAGTCCGGTGAGGAAGTGCAGGCCGCTGCCCCACCAGGTGACACTGGCGCCGAGCAGCGCGATCAGCAGGAACACCAGCTCGCCGGCGTACATGTTGCCGAACAGCCGCATGCCGAGCGAAACGGTCTTGGCCAGGTACTCGATCACCTGCATCAGGAAGTTGATCGGCCACAGCAGCCAGTGCGCGCCGAACGGCGCGGTGAAGAGTTCGTGCGTGAAGCCGCCGGCCCCCTTGGTCTTGATGCCGTAGTAGATCGACGCGCCGAGCACGACCATCGCCAGCGACAGTGTGCCGTTCAGGTCGGCCGTGGGTACCGCACGCATGTAGTGGATGCCGAGCAGTTCGCCGATGCGCGGGAACAGGTCGACCGGAATGAGGTCGATCGCGTTCATCAGGAAGATCCAGATGAACGAGGCCAGCGCCAGTGGCGCCACGTAGCTGAGGTCGCCCTTGACGATCGAGCGCGCCTGTTCGTGCACGAACTCGACCACCGATTCGATCGTGCCCACGAAGCGGTTCGGCACGCCGGCACTCACCAGTCGCGCGGCGCGTCGCATCAGCCAGGCGGTGAGCGCCGCCGTGAGCACCGAATAGAAGACGGTGTCCCAGTTGACGATCGAGAAATCGATGATGTTCTTCTGGGCGACCCCGGAAGAATTCAGGTGGGCGAGGTGGTGGACGATGTACTCGGAAGCGGTCGGTGCGCTGGAGCCGGCGGCCATGGGTATCCCGATCGTGTCGCGGTTGCAGTGTTCGTGTCAGTGCAGCTTCACAGCGATTGCCCGTTCACCGACGGCAGGGAGCGCACGAATGCCAGTGCGAACAGCGGCACCTTCAGCGCGACGATCAGCCCGATCAGCAGCGGCAGCCACCGGATGTCCGGCACCGACTTCACGATCCAGGCCAGCATGCCGACCGTGAGGCCGATCTTGGCGAACTCGCCCAGGAAGAAGACCACCGGGTAAGACTCCGGCGTTCGCTTCCTGTGCAGTGCCAGGCGCAGCGCGAACAACGCGTTCGGGACGATCGCCACGGTGCCGCCCAGCAACAGGAACCGGGCGCTCTCCCAGCCCGTCGTCAACCCGGCAACGAGTGCCAGGACGGCGACGGCGGCGATCTGCAGTCCGACGGCGGCCAACATGTTTCGAGCGTATCGGCGGGGCCGTCAGCCCGCAATGGGCAAAGACGAAGGATTCTAGCGTCCGGTCAAGGGTGGGTCAAACCACCTGTTGCGGCGCAGCATCGCGGCGCAGCCTCGGTCCGCCGGCGATCCGGAGGATCCGTTCCGGCGTTCAGTCCTCGGACGGCACGGCGAGACGTTCGAGCAGTTCGTGGAACTGTTCGTGGCCGGAGAAGGAGATGATGAGCTTGCCGCGACCCTTCGCGTTGACGCGGATCGTGACCGGCGTGGCCAGCGCGTCGGCGATGCGTTCCTGCAGCCGGATGAGATCGCGTTGTTGCGCCGCACGACGCGCCACCGGCGGCCGCGCCGGTTCGGCAGCGGCGCGCTGCACCAGTCGTTCGGTTTCGCGCACGGTAAGCCGTTTCTCGACCACCCGATGCGCCAACATGATCTGTTCGGCGCGCTCGAGCGCCAGCAGCGCACGGGCGTGACCCATGTCGAGGTCGCCGGCCAGCAGCATCGTCTGCACCGGCGCGGCGAGGTTGAGCAGGCGCAGCAGGTTGGTGGTGGCGCTGCGCGATCGACCGATGGCCTCGGCAGCGCGCTCGTGCGAATAACCGAACTCGTCGATCAGCTGGCGGATCGCCTGGGCCTGCTCGAGCGGGTTGAGATCCTCGCGCTGGATGTTTTCGATCAGCGCCAGCGCGAGCGCCTGCTCGTCGGACACCTCGCGCACCACGACCGGCACTTCGGCCAGTCCGGCGAGTTGCGCTGCACGAAAGCGCCGCTCGCCGGCGATGATCTCCCAGCGCCCGGGCGCCGCCGGGCGCACCACCAGCGGCTGCATCACGCCGTAGGTGCGGATCGACGCGGCGAGCTCGCGCAGGGACGACTCGTCCATCCGCGTGCGCGGCTGGTAGCGACCGGGCTGCAGGTCCGCGAGCGGCAGTGCGCTGAGCGCCTCGCGCTCGCGCGCCACACGTTGTTCGTCACTGCCGCCGAGCAGTGCATCGAGGCCGCGGCCGAGGCCCTTGGGACGTGGCTTGCTCATTGCGCTGATTCATCCCCGACGTGTGGTCGATGGGCAGCGCGCCGCGCCGCGTCGATCGCGCGCACACGCTCGACCAACTCGGCGCCGAATTCCAGATACGCACGAGCACCCTTGGCCTGCGGGTCGAACACCAGGCCGGGCAGGCCGTAGCTGGGCGCTTCGGCCAGTCGCACGTTACGCGGAATCACGGTGCGAAACACCTTGTCGCCGAAGTGCTGTTCGAGCTGCGCCGACACCTGCTGGCCGAGCGTGACCCGTGGATCGAACATGACCCGCAGCAGTCCGATGATCTGCAGGTCGGTATTGAAGTTGGCGTGCACTTTCTTGATGGTATTGACCAGGTCTGACAGGCCCTCGAGCGCGAAATACTCGCACTGCATCGGGATGATCACGCCGTGCGCGGCGCAAAAGCCGTTCAGTGTGAGCAACGACAGCGACGGCGGGCAGTCGATCAGGACGAAATCGTACTGCGCGTCGACCAGCTTCAGCGCATCCTTCAGCCGGGTTTCCCGCTCCTCGAAGTCCACCAGTTCGACCTCGGCGCCGGCAAGCTCGCGATTGGCCGGCAGCACCGCATAGCGACCGCCCTCGGACCACTGCGTCGCCTCGACCACGTCGGACAGGCCGATCAGCACCTGATAGACCGAGCGCTGCAGCGTGCGCTTGTCGATGCCGCTGCCCATCGTGGCGTTGCCCTGCGGATCGAGGTCGACCAGCAGTGTCCGCTGGCCAAGACGGGCCAGTGCTGCGGCCAGGTTCACGGTGGTGGTGGTCTTGCCGACACCGCCTTTCTGATTCGCTATGACGAAAATCCTGGCCATGTGAGTGCTTCAGGCCCTTCGACGGGCACGGTGTATCGAAGAAATCGAAGATGGGAATCGACGCACTGATGAAAGTCAGTGGTTGCTTTCATTGAGACGCTTTGAACAGGCCGGCACAAGGCGGCGCAACAGGATCAGGTGGCGACTGGCCGCCAACTCCGGCGGATGCAGCGGCAGGACCTCGACGGCCGACCAGCCCGGCGGCAGCGCCGCGAGCTCGTTCTCCGGAAGGGCACCCTTCATGGCTGCCACCAGCGTGTCCGGGCCGGCAATCCGCTCGATCGCCGCAATGAAGCCAGCCAGCGAGGCGAACGCACGGCAGACGATCAGATCGGGCCAGGTGTTGGCGCCGGTGGCCGGCAGCGATTGGATTCGAGCCGCCGTGACGCTGATGTTTGCAAGCGCCAACTCTGTCTTGCACTGGCGCAGGAAGGCGGCCTTCTTGCCCACCGGTTCGACCAGCAACACTTCGGCCTGCGGCCAGAGCAGCGCCAGGACGATGCCGGGCAGTCCGGCGCCACTGCCGACGTCGATGACGCGCCAGCGGGGGCCCGCTGGCGCCGGCAGGCGCGCCGCCAGCGGGCCGACGATCGACAGGCTGTCGAACAGGTGCTGGTGCAGCATCGCGAGCGGTTCGCGGATCGCGGTGAGGTTGTAGACGCCACTCCACTTCGCCAGCAGCGCGAGGTAGTCGAGCAGGCGCTCGACCGGCACGGCATCCAGGCCGAGTTCGGCCAGACCCGCAAGCAGGCGGGCACGCAGGGCGTCGCGGTCGAAGGCCGTTGCGGGCGCGGCGCCGTGCACCGGCGATCGGCGAGGCACCGACCACTCACGCGGCGCGCTGCGCATCGTCACCCTTGCCCGCTGCCGTGCCGCGCCTCTTTTTCAGATAGACCAGCAGCAGCGAGATTGCTGCCGGCGTGACGCCGGACACCCGCGCGGCCTGGCCGACAGTCTCCGGGCGGGCGTGCGTCAGTCGTTGGCGCACCTCGATCGACAGGCCGCGCACCTGCGCATAGTCGAAGTCGGGCGGAATCGGCAGCGCCTCGTTGTGCTCGTGACGTGCGATCTCGGCCTGCTGGCGGGCGATATAACCGGCGTATTTCAACTGGATCGCGACCTGCTCGCGCACCTGCGGGTCCTCCGGGGCGGCCCCACCCATCGCGATGATGGCCGGATAGTCCACATCGGGGCGTCGCAACAGGTCGGCCAGCGAATACTCGCGGTCGATCGCCTGCCCGATCAGCGCCTCGGCGCGTGCCGGAGGCAAGTTGCGTGGGTGGACCCAATTGTCGCGTAATCGCTGCAATTCACGCTCGATCGCATCGCGTTTACGGGAAAACGCGTCCCAGCGCGGGGCATCGACGCAGCCGAGTCGATGACCGATCGGCGTCAGTCGCAGGTCGGCGTTGTCTTCGCGCAGGCTCAACCGGTATTCGGCGCGACTGGTGAACATCCGGTAGGGTTCCGAGACGCCGCGCGTGATCAGATCATCGACCAGTACGCCGAGATAGGCTTCGTCGCGACGCGGCGTCCAGGGATCACGCTCCTGGACCTGCAGTGCCGCGTTGATGCCGGCCAGCAGTCCTTGCGCAGCGGCTTCCTCGTAACCGGTGGTGCCATTGATTTGACCCGCGAAGAACAACCCGGCGACGGACCGCGTCTCGAGCGAACGCTTCAGTGCGCGGGGGTCGAAATAGTCGTATTCGATCGCGTAGCCGGGACGCAGGATGTGTGCCTGCTCCAGACCGGGAATCGAATGGACCAGGTCGATTTGCACGTCGAACGGCAGGCTCGTGGATACGCCGTTCGGGTAGAACTCGTGGGTGTCCAGACCCTCGGGTTCGAGGAAGATCTGGTGCGATGCCTTGTGCGCGAAGCGATGGATCTTGTCTTCGATCGACGGGCAATAGCGAGGACCCACTCCCTCGATGACACCCGAATACAGTGGGCTTCGATCGAGGCCTGCGCGAATGATGGCGTGCGTGCGTGCCTCGGTGTGAGTGATCCAGCACGGCAGTTGGCGCGGATGCTGCTCGGGTCGCCCGAGAAACGAGAACACCGGCACCGGATCAAGGTCGCCGGGCTGCTCCTGGCAGCGGGAGAAATCGATGGTGCGGCCGTCGATGCGCGGCGGGGTGCCGGTTTTCAGCCGCCCCTGCGGCAACTCCATCTCGCGCAAGCGACGTGCGAGCGACAGCGACGGCGGATCGCCGGCACGGCCAGCCGGGTAGTGCGTCAGCCCGACGTGGATCAGCCCGTTCAGGAAGGTGCCGGTCGTCAGCACGACCGTGCGGGCGCGAAAGCGCACGCCGAGCTGGGTCACGGCGCCCACCACACGATCGCCGTCGAGTATCAGGTCATCGACCGCCTGCTGGAAGATCAGCAGGTTCGGCTGGTTCTCGAGTCGCCGGCGGATGGCGTGGCGGTAGAGCATGCGATCGGCCTGGGCGCGGGTGGCGCGCACTGCGGGCCCCTTGCTCGAATTGAGAATCCGGAACTGGATGCCGGCCTCATCGGTTGCCGCCGCCATCGCGCCGCCGAGCGCATCGATCTCCTTGACCAGATGGCCCTTGCCGATCCCGCCGATCGACGGATTGCACGACATCTGACCGAGCGTCTCGATGCTGTGAGTCAGCAGCAACGTACGACTGCCCATGCGCGCGGCAGCCAGTGCCGCTTCGGTGCCGGCATGGCCGCCGCCGACGACGATGACGTCGAACTGCTGCGGGGGCTTCATGCTCGCCATGTTCTGCGTGATTCCGTCGGAGTGCGCCAGTCCGGCCTCGACGCAGCTGCGGTCGGGTCCGGGTCGACACCGCGAAGCCCGCGGAGTCTGGCGCGAGGGCGCATCCAGCGGGAGCGCGGATTATAGGCTTAACGAAGACGAAACTGAAGCGCGCTTGGGCCGAACTGTTCCACGTGAAACCTGCGGCGACCCGGGGCTCACTCTGCGCGGGTTCGCGCTACGATCGTCCTGCGAGTCCGTCGGAGTGCCGGACGACCCCCGAGGCGGCGCCCACGGAGACAGATTGATGACCGACACAGCCAGCCTGTTGCTTGCCGCCTATCCCGCGTTGAGCGGCGTTCCTGCGTCGCGCTTCGCCGAGGCTGCCGCACGACTGCCGCTGCTCAGCGTCGAGGCTGGCGCCCCGTTGTTCGCCGAAGGCGAGAGCTGCCACGGCTTTCCGTGCGTGATCTCGGGACAGGTGCGAGTGGCCCGCGGTTCTCCGGATGGCCGCGAGCTGGAGCTCTATCGGGTCGGCCCCGGACAGGTCTGTGTGGTGTCGGCTGGGTGCCTGTTCGAGAAGAGGCCGATGACGGCTCACGGGAGCGCGCTGACACCGACCCGGCTGGCCCTCGTCGATCTGGATACGATGCTTGCATGGACCGACGCGCGCCCCTGGCGAGTGTTCCTGCTCGGCCTGATGGCGGAGCGGATCGCCGAACTGGCTGCGCTGGTCGAGGCAGTCGCATTCCAGCGACTGGATCAGCGGCTCGCACGGAGCCTTCTGGCGCACGGCCCCACCGTGCTGGCAACGCATCAGCGGCTCGCCGACGAACTCGGCACCTCCCGCGAGATCGTATCGCGCTTGCTCGGTCGCTTCGAAGATCAGGGGGTGGTTCGCCTCGGGCGCGAGCGCATCGAGGTCCTCGATTTGTCCGCGCTGCGGCAACTGGCCGAAAGTCGGTAACCCGGGTCACAGACTGCGGACGCTCGCCCGGGGTTCAATGCGGGTCAAGGACATCCGGGCGCCGTCGCCCGCTCTGCTGGAGAAGCACGCAATGAAAGTGAATGTTGGCGGACTCGATCGCACGTTACGTATCGTCATCGGCCTCATCCTGATTGGGCTGGCGCTCGCCGGCACGATCGGCGTCTGGGGCTGGATCGGTGTGTTGCCGTTGGCGAGCGGCCTGTTCGGGACATGCCCGGCGTATTCGCTGCTGGGCATGAACACGTGCCCGATGAAGAAGAGCAGCTGACCGGAGAACGGGGAGCCCCGAAGCGCCACGCCGACGCTCCGGGGCCGGGTCAGGCACGCGTCAGCGCAGGCGCGCAAGTGCCTGGGCCGGACTTCTCGGCCGCACGATGTGTGCCGCGTGATTCTCGGTCTGTCTGTGTGTTTCACGTGGAACATCGGCGAACGCGGTCAGACCTTCACCCGAAGATCATCACTCGACCGTCAGCCACGGGTCAGGCCGTGGCGTCCAATGCGTCGCGAACCCGAACAGCGATCGCCAGGCAGGCAGTCAACCCGGGGGATTCGATCCCGAACAGGTTGACCAGGCCGGTCACGCCGTGCACCGCGGCATCGTCGATCCGGAAGTCCGCCGCCGGTTCACCGGGGCCGACCAGTTTCGGGCGAATGCCGGAATACGCCGGCTGCAACGCCCCATCCGGCAGTGCCGCCCAATAACTGCGAATCTCCGCGTAGAAGCCGTCGGCGCGACGTGGATCGACCTGGTAGTCGATTTCATCGATCCATTCGACGTCGGGCCCGAAGCGCGCCTGCCCGGCCAGATCCAGAGTCAGATGCACGCCGAGTCCAGCTTCGTTCGGAACCGGATAGATCAGCCTCGAAAACGGCGACCGCCCCGCAAGCGAGAAGTAGTTGCCTTTGGCCAGCCGCAGTGTCGGCACCCGGGCCTGTGCGAGGCCATCGATCCGCGCAGCGACGCGCTGTGCCGCGAGGCCCGCCGCATTGACGAGTTCGCGGCAGCCCAGCCGCATCGGCCCATCGGTACCAGCCACCTCGAGTTCGAAACCGTCGCTGCGCACGACGCCGGCAACCACTTCGCCAAGCAAGGCAAGCATCGCCCCGTGATCCTGTGCCTCGCCGAGCAGTGCCAGCATCAACCCGTGGCTGTCGACGATCCCCGTGTCAGGCGACAGCAGCGCCTGGTGGCAGCGCAGCGCCGGTTCGAGGGAACAGGCCTCATTCCCACCCAGCCAGCGTAGCGACCCGACACCTGCGGCGCTGGCTCGCCGCTCGATCTTCTCCAGCCCGGCCGTTTCCGCCTCGCTGCACGCTACGATCAGCTTGCCGCAGACGCGATGTGCGACCCCGTGACTGCGGCAGAACTCGACCAGTTGCCGCTGCCCGTCCACGCACAACCGCGCCTTCAGCGAACCGGGCTCGTAGTAGATGCCGGCATGCAGGACCTCGCTGTTGCGGGCGCTGGTTCCCGTGCCGAACGCATTCTCGCGCTCGAGGATCACCACCTCGCGCCCGCTGAGCGCAAGTTCGCGCGCGATCGCCAGCCCGACCGCACCGGCTCCGATCACCACCGTCTGCACCGTCTCCATCGCGCGGCTCCGCTCCTCGTCACCCTTTCAGTCCCGACGACGATCTTCGAGGATCATCGTCGCCGCCTTCTCCGCAATCATCAATCAGTTCTTCCTCGCTGCGATATGCGACGCCGGGCTTCAGCTCCCGCGGCTCGAAGCGGCGCAGCGCGTCGGCCCCGACGATGCGACGCGTCAGTGCCAGCGCCCGCGCCGCCACCGTCCGGTCACGATCGGTGGACAGGTAGTTCGGCGCAATGCGCGGCGCGGCGAACGGATCGGGCGACGTGATGTGGACCTCGCCACGCGACGACGGCCGCAGGTGACACACCGAGGCGGTGAAGGCCGGGAAGCGGTGCAGCGGCTCGCCGAAGCGATCGAGTGACAGCGGCTGAACGTGGTATTCGAGGTCGGAACTCGGTTCGTCGTCCCCCGAGCGCGCGAACGCGCCGAGTTGGCTCGGTGACATCGACATCGGTCCGCTGCGAAACTGCAGATATTGCAGACCGATCTTCGCCTTGCCCACCCAGTTGTTGGCCTGCTGGTTCAGCGTCCGGACATTGCGCACCTCGTAGATCATCCGCAGCTGCAGGTGATCCTGCAGGTTCGCGCCGACGCCCGGCAATTCGGTCACCGGCGCGACGCTCGCCTGGCCGAGCTGCGCACCGGGGCCGATGCCTGCGCATCGAAGGATCTGCGGCGACCCGATTGCACCGGCCGCGAGGATCATCTCACCATTTCACAGTGTGCGCTTGCTTTCGCCGTGAGCGCCGCCCAGCCGATATTCGACGCCCTCCACCCGCCCCGAGCCGTCGATGCGCCGGATCAGCCCGGTGACCTGGGCACTGCTCACCACCTTCAGGTTGGAACGCTGCCGCACCGGCCGAAGAAACGCTTTCGACGCGTTCCAGCGCACCCCGCGCTTCTGGTTGACCTCGAAATCGCGGCAACCGAAGTTGTCACCGCGATTCAAGTCGTCGCTGGGCGGAATGCCGGTCTGCGCAGCGGCGTCACGGAACGCGTCGAGGATCTCCCAGGTGACGCGCGCGCGCTCGGCGCGCCATTCACCGCCATGGCCGTGCATCGGGTCGCTGGCGCCCGAGTCCAGCGTGTGATGGTCTTCGTGCTTCAGGAAGTACGGCAGCACTTCGTCCCAGCCCCAGCCCGGATTGCCGGCGGCCGCCCACCCGTCATAGTCGCCGCACTGGCCGCGCATGGAGATCATCCCGTTGATCGACGACGAGCCGCCGAGCACCTTGCCACGCGGATACCCGATCGACCGCCCTCCCAGGCCGGCCTCCTCGGCCGTGCGGAACAGCCAGTCGGTGCGCGGATTGCCGATGCAGTACAGGTGTAGCCGACCGGGATGTGGATTCACAGATAGCGATCCTCGCCGCCGGCCTCGAGCAGCAACACGCGATTCGAAGGGTCGGCCGACAGCCGATTGGCGAGCAGGCAACCGGCCGTGCCGGCACCGACGACGATGTAGTCGAAGCGTTCCTCGCCCATCCATCCCCCCGTGGCCGATGCGCGACCGCGATGGCCGGGACAGCGCGATCGCAGGCAGCCCCGCGCCGCGCCCGTTCAAGCCATCATGACGACCTGCCGGATCGACTCGCCGCGGGCGAGCCGGTCGAGCGCCGGATTGATCTCGTCGAGCCCGATCCGCTCGGACAGCAGTTCGTTCACCGGCAGCGAACCGCGGCGATACATCGCGATGAAGCGCGGGATGTCGCGCGAAGGCACGCACGAACCGACGTAGCTGCCCTTGATCGTGCGCTCTTCGGCGATCAGCGACACCGCCTGCAGCGGCCACAGCGCCTGCGGATTCGGCAGTCCCGCGGTGACCGTCGTGCCGCCGCGCGCAGTGACGCGGTAGGCGAGCTCGAGCGCGCTCACGCTGCCGGCCATCTCGAACGCGTAATCGACGCCGCCGCCGGTGGCCGCCTTCACCTTCGCGATCACCTCCGGGTCGGCGGCGTCGAAGCATTGCGTGGCACCCAATGCGCGCGCCTTCGCGAGCTTCGATTCGAGCATGTCGATCGCGACGATCTCGCGCGCGCCGATCGCGCGTGCCGCCAGCAGCGACGAAAAGCCGACGCCGCCGAGACCCACCACGGCGACTTTCGAACCCGCCTCGGCCTTTGCGGTGTTGAGCACGGCGCCCGCGCCGGTGATCACCGCGCAGCCGAACAGCGCCGCTTCGTCCCAGGGCAACGCGGGATCGATCTTCACCGCCGAGCGCCGCGAGACCGTCGCATATTCGGCGAACGCGGCGCAGCCGAGGTGATGATGCAGCGGCGAGCCCGCCTTGCCGTCGATGCCGGGCCCGGCCACCGAACGCAATCGCTTGTAGCCGCCGAGCAGCGAGCCGCTGGCGTTCGACGCGCCGCCCGGCTCGCACAGCGCGGGCCGACCCGTGGCGCAGCTCGGGCAGGTGCCGCAGTTCGGGCGGAAGATCAGCGCGACGTGATCGCCGATCGCGAGATCGTCGACGCCCTCGCCGAGCTCGACCACTTCGGCGGCCGCCTCATGACCGACGACGATCGGCATCGGCCACGGCCGATCGCCGTTGATCGCGGAGAGGTCGGAATGACACAGCCCCGCCGCACGGATCCGGACCATGATCTCGCCGCGCCCGGGTGACTCGAGCGCGACCTCCTCGATCGACAGCGGCCGGCTCTGCGCATACGGCGCCGGCAGGCCGATCGCGCGCAGCACGGCGGCGCGCATCGTTCTCGTCATCGCCTCCTCCCCTGCAGCCTTCGCGCGAGTCAGAGCCCCGCGAGGCAGACGTACTTCACTTCCAGGTATTCGTCGATGCCGTACTTCGAACCCTCACGCCCGAGGCCCGACTGCTTGACGCCGCCGAACGGCGCCTCGGCCGTGGAGATCAGCCCGGTGTTCACGCCGATCATGCCCGATTCGAGGCCCTCGGCGGCACGGAAGATTCGCCCGATGTCGCGCGAGTAGAAGTACGCCGCCAGGCCGAACTCGGTGTCGTTGGCCATCGCGATTGCCTCCTCGTCGGTGCGGAAGCGAAACAGCGGCGCCACCGGCCCGAAGGTCTCTTCGCGCGCGACGCGCATCTGCGAAGTGACATCGGTGAGGATCGTAGGCTCGAAGAACAGGCCCCCGCGCGCGTGCCGCTTGCCGCCGAGCACCAGCTTCGCGCCCTTGGCCAGCGCATCGGCCACGTGTTCTTCGACCTTGGCGATCGCCGCCGGCTCGATCAGCGGGCCGATCGTCACGCCCTCCTCGGTGCCCGCGCCCACGCGGAACTGCCCGACGCGCGCGGCGAGCTTCTTCGCGAACGCGTCGTAGACGCCGTCCTGCACGTAGAGCCGGTTCGCGCAGACGCAGGTCTGGCCCGCGTTGCGGTACTTCGACGCGAGCGCGCCCTCGACGGCCGCATCGAGGTCGGCGTCGTCGAACACGATGAACGGCGCGTTGCCGCCCAGTTCGAGCGACAACTTCTTCACCGTGTCCGCACACTGGCGCAGCAGGATGCGCCCGACCTCGGTGGAGCCTGTGAACGACACCTTGCGCACCACCGGGTTCGTGCACATCTCCAGCCCGATCTCCGGCGACTTGTCGCCGTTGCCGACGATGACGTTGAACACGCCCGGCGGGAACCCCGCCTGCTCGCCGAGCACCATCAGCGCCAGCGCCGACAGCGGTGTGGCCTCGGCGGGCTTGGCGACCACCGTGCATCCGGCCGCGAACGCCGGCGCGACCTTGCGCGTGATCATCGCGATCGGGAAGTTCCACGGCGTGATCGCCGCGCACACGCCGATGCCCTGCTTGATCGCGAGCAGCCGGCGATCGGCGGCGATCGTCGGAATCACGTCGCCGTAGGCGCGCCGCCCTTCTTCGGCGAACCACTCGACGAACGACGCACCGTAGGCGATCTCGCCGCGCGCCTCGGCCAGCGGCTTGCCCTGCTCGGTGGTCATCAGCAGCGCCAGGTCTTCGGCGTGCGCGAGGATCAGGTCGTACCACTTGCGCAGCACGGCGGCACGCTCCTTCGCCGGCTTTGCGCGCCACCCCGGCAGCGCGCGCTGTGCCGCCTCGATCGCGCGCCGCGTCTCGGCCGCGCCCATGTCGGCCACCTCGGCGATCGTCTCGCCGCTGGCCGGGTCCGTCACGGCGAAGCGGCCGCCCGCGTCGGCGTCGACCCACTTTCCGTCGATGTAGCCCCTGTGGGCCAGCAATCGCATGTCCTTCAGTTGCAGCGCCATCACCTTCTCCCGATTCGAACCCGACACGCCGGCATCACGATGCGTCGCCGGCGAACTTCAACCCCAACACGCCCAGCACGATCAGCGCGATGCAGCCCAGCCGCACCACGCTCGCCGATTCGCCGAGCAGCATGATTCCCGACAGCGCGGTGCCCGCGGCGCCGATGCCCGTCCACACCGCATACGCAGTTCCCGCCGGCAGCGAACGCATCGCCAGCGCCAGCAGCCAGAAGCTCACCGCCGCCCCCACGACCACCACCACCGACGGCCACAGCTTCGAGAACCCGTCGCTGTACTTCAACCCCAGCGCCCAGACGATCTCGAACAGCCCCGCCACCAACAGCACCGCCCAGGCCTGACCCACCGACAAGCTCATCGCCCGCTCCCCCCGTCGACCGAACCCACCCATCCCGTACTACGCCGACCATCGCCCGGACAGCGGATTCTCGCGCCACCCGATGCAGGCGGCTGGTGCTGGTTCATTCCAGCGGAGCGAAGGCAGGCACGGTGTGTGGGCCAGGGCGGCCGCCGGCGCAGCCGGGGCCTGCCGGCGACTCGCCGCATGCGCGCCCAGCCGGCGCGGCGCGCGTAGGCGCTGGCGCGGGAGCGCAGCGAAGACCGGACGCGCGAAGCGCGAGTCGGCCCCTGTCCGAGGGCCCCCGAAGGGGGACCGAGTTGGGGCCGACGGTCCGGGCTTCGCGTCCGCGCGACCAAGCGTTTCCGTAGGACAGCGCCTTCGCGCGCCGCGCCGGCTGGGCGCGCATGCGGCGAGTCGCCGGCAGGCCCCGGCTGCGCCGGCGGCCGCCCTGGCCCACACACCGTGCCTGACTTCGCGGAGCTCACTTCATGGTGGGCATGACGAACTCGGCCCCCGCCCGAACCCCCGCCGGCCACCGCTGCGTCACCGCCTTCATCCGCGTATAGAACCGCACCCCCTCGGGCCCATGCATGTGGTGATCACCGAACAGCGAAGCCTTCCAGCCACCAAAAGAATGGAACGCCATCGGCACCGGAATCGGCACGTTCACGCCGACCATGCCGACCTGCACCCGGTGAGCGAACTCGCGCGCCGCGTCGCCGTCGCGCGTGAAGATCGCGCAGCCGTTGCCGTACTCGTGCTCGTTGACCAGCCGCAGCGCCGTCTCGAACGAATCGGCGCGCACGATCGACAGCACCGGCCCGAAGATCTCCTCGTCGTAGATCCGCATGCCCGGCTTCACGTCGTCGAACAGGCAGCCGCCGAGGAAGAAGCCCTGCTCGTGGCCTTCGACGCTGAGCTTGCGTCCGTCCACCACCAGCTTCGCGCCTTCGGCGACGCCGGCGTCCACGTAGCCGCGCACCTTGTCCAGGTGCGCACGCGTGACCAGCGGGCCCATTTCGGCAGCGCGGTCCATGCCCTGCGTGACGCGGATCTTCGGCACGCGCTCGGCCAGGCGCGCGACCAGGCGATCGGCGATGTCGCCGACCACCACCGCCACCGACACCGCCATGCAGCGCTCGCCGGCCGAGCCGTAGGCCGCGCCGATCAGCGCGTCGACCGCCTGGTCGAGATCTGCATCGGGCATCACCACCATGTGGTTCTTCGCGCCGCCCAGTGCCTGCACGCGCTTGCCGTGGCGCGACGCGGTCTCGTGGATGTATTTCGCGATCGGCGTGGACCCGACGAAGCTCACCGCCGCCACCGACGGATGGGCGAGCAGCGCATCCACCGCCTCCTTGTCGCCCTGCACGACGCCGAAGACGCCGTCGGGAAGCCCCGCCTCGCGCAACAGGCGTGCGATCAGCAGCGAGGCCGAGGGATCGCGCTCGGACGGCTTGAGCACGAAGCTGTTGCCGCAGGCCAGCGCCACCGGGAACATCCACATCGGCACCATCACCGGGAAGTTGAACGGGGTGATGCCCGCGCACACGCCCAGCGGCTGGCGGATCGAGTACATGTCGATGCCGGTGCCGACCTGTTCGCTGAATTCGCCCTTGAGCAGTTGCGGGATGCCGCAAGCGAACTCGACCACCTCCAGCCCGCGCGTGACCTCGCCCATCGCGTCGCTGAACACCTTGCCGTGCTCGGCGACGATGCACGCGGCCAGTTCGTCGGCGTGCTGCTCCACCAGTTCGCGGAACCGGAACATCACGCGCGCGCGCCGCAACGGCGAGGTCGCGGCCCAGCCGGGGAAGGCAGCGGCCGCCGCGCGCACCGCCGCGTCGACCTCCTGCGCCGAAGCAAGCCCGACCTGCCCGGTCACCGCGCCGGTGGCCGGGTTGTACACCGGCGAGCGGCGAGCGCCCTCGGCCGGCGCGGCCGCCTGGCCGCCGATCCAGTGCCCGATCGACACCGGCTCGCCCGCGGGCGCGGCCGACGCGGTCTTCGTGGCGAGACTCGTTTCGATGTTGCCCACTTGCGCCTCCTGCATTCCTGATGGACAATGAGTTCGTTCAACCTGTTGAACGTATGTTCATGGACACGAATACGAGTGTAGCCCACGACGTCGCGATGTCAACCCGGTCGCCACGTGCAACGAAACCTCTCTGGCCGGAGCGCGCGCCCGTGCTGGTGCCCGCGGTCGAGCGTGCGGTGCGACTGGTCGATCACCTCGCCACGCTGCGCAGGCCGCAGCCGCTGGCCGAGCTGTCGAAAGTGCTGGGCTTGCCCAAGAGCAGCCTGCACGGGCTGCTGAACACGCTGGTCGCCTTGGGGTTGGCCACGCGCAACGAGCGCGGCGAATACGCGCTCGGCGCCAGGCCGGTGCAATGGGCCGGTGCGTTCGGCCAGCAATCGGGCGTGGTCGCAGCCTTCGACGCGGTCGCCGCCGCGCTTCCGGCGCTGCGCGAGGAGGCGATCATGCTCGCGGTGCTCGACGGTGCCGAGGTGCTCTATCTTTCGTGCCGGCCAGGCACCCGTGCACTGGCCGTGAACTTTCGCGTCGGCGGGCGCTTTCCCGCCAGCTGCACCTCGTCGGGCAAGGTGATGCTGGCAACGCTGTCGGCCGATGGCGTCCGCGGGCGATTCGGCCGCGCCCCGCTTCCGCGGCTCACACGGCACAGCGTCGGCAGCGTGACGACGCTGCTGCGCCAGCTCGCGCAGGTCCGCGCACAGGGTTACGCGATCGACGACGAGGAAACCGCGGAAGGCATGCACTGCTTCGGCGCGCCGGTCTTCGCCGCCGGCCGAAAAGAGGCGGTCGCCGCAGTCGCGGTCAGTCTGATCAAGGCCTCGACCAGTGCGCGCCGGCATGACGAAGTGGTGGCCGCGATCCGCGAACTCGCAGCACGCGTGTCGCAGCGGCTCGGTGGCTGACGGCGAGATCCCGATGGCCGGCCGTCGCCGAACCCGAAGCACGCAGAATCCGGCGCAGCTGGCCGGGCACGTCGTCGATCACGGCGCCGTGCGCGCGCCGGCCCCCCACGGCCACGACCCACGGCCGATCGCCATCACGCTCGGCGACGCCTGCGGCATCGGCCCCGAGATCGTCCTCGCAGCGTGCGCCGACCCCTCGCTGGCAATGCCGCTGCGCGTGGTCGGCGACGCGGCCCTGCTGGCGCGCGAGGCGGCGCGCCTTTCGCTACCGGTACCCACACTGGTCGATTCGGTCGTCGCACTGCCCACCGACCTCCCCGTCGGCCGCGTCGACGCCCGCGCCGGCGATGCCGCCTGGCGCTGCATCGTCCACGCCGCCAACCTTGCGTTGCGTGGCGAGGTACGCGCGATCGTCACCGCACCGATCGCCAAGGAAGCGATGCACGCTGCCGGACACCGCTTCCCGGGCCACACCGAGTTGCTCGCCGAACTGGCCGGCAGTGTCGAGGTGCGAATGATGCTGGCCAACCCCGAGCTGCGCACCGTGCTCGTCTCGATCCACCTGTCGCTGCGCGAGGCACTCGACCGGATCACCTACGACAACGTGCTGCAGACGATCGTTATCACTCACACTGCACTGGAGCGCGCCGGTATCGACCGCCCGCGCATCGCGGTCGCCGGCGTCAATCCGCACGCCGGCGAGGCCGGAATGTTCGGGCACGAAGAAATCGAGGTGATCGCACCGGCGATCGTGGCAGCACGCGCACGGAACATCGATGCGAGCGGCCCCTTCGCGCCAGACACCGTATTCATGCGGGCACGGGGCCTGCAGGCGTTCGATGTCGTGGTCGCGATGTATCACGACCAGGGCCTGATTCCGGTGAAGTACCTGGGCATCGACGACGGCGTCAACGTCACGCTCGGCCTGCCCTTCGTACGCACCAGCCCCGACCACGGCACGGCGTTCGACATTGCCGGCCGCCTGGGGCCCGACGGGCACGGATTGGCGAGCGCGCGCAGCCTGGTCGCCGCAATTCGCCAGGCAGACGCGCTCAGCGCGGCAGGCCGGCTCGACTCTTGACGAAGCGGGCGCCCACATGCCTGTGGATGGCCTACCTGCCTTCGTAGGCTGGCTCGCGATCCTGCTCGCGACGCTTGCCGTACTGGATGCCACGCGACGTGCCGACTGGGGCGCCCCGGTTCGTGAACATGCAGTGTGGGCGCTCGCTACCGCCAGTGTCTTTCTCGCCCGGCAGATGACCGTCGCCATGCCGGGCGGCATGTCGCTGCAGTACATCGGCGCCGCCTGGCTCGCGATGCTCCTCGGCTACCCCCGGGCCGTGCTGTCGATGGGTCTGATCCAGCTGGTCCATGCCGCGCAGTTCGACCTCCCGCTCGCCGAGCGTGCGCTGCCTCTGCTGGTGCTCGGCGTCGCCCCCGCGTGGCTGATCTGGCTCATCACCCGCGCCTGTCGGCTCTGGCTACCGCCGAACCTCTTCGTGTTCCTGCTGGGCGCCGGCTTCATCGGCCTGTTCGTGGCCTACGCACTGCCGCTGCTGGCCGCCGCCGGGCTCGGCGCATGGGCGCTGGCGGGCACCTCGGGGCCTCCGATTCAGAAGCAAGCGCTCGCTGACTATTGGTCGATGATGCTGCCGTACGCACTGCTGCTGGCCAGCGGCGAAGCATGGCTGGAGGGAATGCTCACGACGCTGCTGGTGGTCTTCGCACCGGGCAGCGTGCGCCTGTTCGACGAACGCCACTACCTGCGGCGCCGCTGAGCACCCTCTCAGGCCGCCAGCCGCTTCTCCAACTCCGCCTTCGTGAGGCTCAGTGCCTTGGGTAGTCGCGCCGCCAGCTTCTCGAACAGTTCGGCGTGCAGATCGAACTCCTTCTGCCAGGCCGCCCGGTCGATCGAAGTGATCGTCGCATAGTCGGCCGCGCCGAAATCGAGCCCGTTCCAGTTCAGGTCCTCGTGGCGCGGCGAGGTGCCGAACACATGCTCGATGCCTGCGGCGCGGCCCTCGATGCGACCGAGCATCCACTCGAGCACCCGCATGTTCTCGCCGAAGCCCGGCCAGACGAACCGACCCTGCTCGTCGGTGCGGAACCAGTTGACGCAGAAGATCTTCGGCAGCGTCGCGCCGCCGGCCTTCAGCCGGTGCCCGAGGTCGAGCCAGTGCGCGAAGTAGTCGGCCATGTGGTAGCCGCAGAACGGCAGCATCGCGAACGGGTCGCGCCGCACCACGCCCTGCTGGCCCGCGGCGGCGGCGGTGGTCTCCGAACCCATCGTCGCGGCCATGTAGACCCCTTCGACCCAGTCGCGCGCCTCGGTCACCAGCGGCACCGTCGTCGAGCGTCGGCCGCCGAAGATGAACGCGTCGATCGGCACGCCGTCGACACTGTCCCAGTGCGGATCGATCGACGGGCACTGGGCGATCGACACGGTGAAGCGCGAGTTCGGATGCGCCGCCTTGCGCCCGGCCTTGCCGTCGGCCGGCGTCCAGTCGCGGCCCTGCCAGTCGATCAGGTGCGCCGGCGGTTCGGACAGGCCCTCCCACCAGACGTCGCCGTCGTCGGTGAGCGCCACGTTGGTGAAGATCGTGTTCTCGCGCAGGGTCGCGAGGCAGTTCGGGTTGGTCTTCTCGCTGGTGCCCGGCGCCACGCCGAAGAAGCCCGCTTCGGGGTTGATCGCATAGAGGCGGCCATCGGAATGCGGCTTGATCCACGCGATGTCGTCGCCGATGGTGGTGACCTTCCAGCCCTCGAAGCCCTTCGGCGGCACGAGCATCGCGAAGTTGGTCTTGCCGCAGGCCGACGGGAACGCCGCCGCGACGTGATACTTCTTCCCTTCCGGCGAGGTCACGCCGAGGATCAGCATGTGCTCGGCCAGCCAGCCGATGCCGCCGGCCTGCACGCCCTGGCGCCCCATGTTCGACGCGATGCGCAGCGCGAAGCACTTCTTGCCCAGCAGCGCGTTGCCGCCGTAGCCCGAGCCGTACGACCAGATCTCGCGCGTCTCGGGATAGTGGACGATGTACTTGGTGGGGTTGCACGGCCAGGGCACGTCGGCTTCGCCGGGTGCCAGCGGCTTGCCCACCGAATGCACGCAGGGCACGAAGCCGCCGTCTTCGCCCAGGACATCGAACACCGCGCGGCCCATGCGCGTCATGATGCGCATGCTCGCCGCCACGTACGGGCTGTCGGTGATCTCGATGCCGATATGCGCGATGTGGCTGCCGATCGGCCCCATCGAGAACGGCACGACGTACATCGTGCGTCCGCGCATGCAGCCGTCGAACAGTTGCTGCATCGTCGCGCGCATTTCTTCCGGATCGACCCAGTTGTTGGTCGGGCCGGCGTCATCGCGCTGCTGCGAGCAGATGAAGGTGCGGTCCTCGACGCGGGCCACGTCGGTCGGGTCCGACAGCGCGAGGAAC